>Ga0315294_10002791_pt1 | contig 19041 bp, 14 predicted proteins | sample YL17G13_40_MG_FD_203626 | JGI IMG/M metagenome (GOLD analysis project Ga0315294, IMG submission 203626) | Sediment microbial communities from Yellowstone Lake, YNP, Wyoming, USA - YL17G13_40 | ecosystem: Environmental > Aquatic > Freshwater > Lake > Sediment | place: USA: Wyoming | collected...
CCATCGGCCGCGGCCAGCGAGGCATGATCGTCTCTCCCCCCAAGGCGGGCAAGACCTTCCTCCTCAAGGCGATCGCCAACGGGATAACGAGCAACTACAACGATGTCCACCTCATGGTGCTCCTCATCGGTGAGCGGCCGGAGGAGGTGACCGACATGAAGCGGTCCGTCCGCGGTGAGGTGATATCCTCCACCTTCGACGAGCCGGTGGAGGACCACGTCCGCGTCGCTGAGGTCGGCCTCGACCGGGCCAAGCGACTGGTCGAGTCCGGCAAGGATGTCGTGGTCCTGCTCGATAGCATCACCCGTCTTACCCGCGCCTACAACCTGGCGATGCCCACCAGCGGCCGCACCCTCTCCGGTGGCATCGACCCCATCGCCCTCCATCCGCCCAAGCGTTTCTTCGGCGCCGCCCGCAACACCGAGGAGAGCGGTAGCCTCACCATCATCGGCACCTGCCTGGTCGATACCGGCAGCCGCATGGACGAGGTTATCTATGAGGAGTTCAAGGGCACCGGCAACATGGAAATCCACCTTGACCGGCGCATGGCCGAGCGGCGCATATGGCCTGCCATAGACATCCACCGCAGCGGCACCCGCCGCGAAGAGCTCCTCCTCGACGAGGAGACCCTGCGCCAGGTCTGGCTCGTCCGCAGGATGACGGCCATGATCAGCGCCAACGCCCCTAACCCCACCGAGGCAACGGAGCGCCTGCTGGAGAGACTCGCCCGGACGCGCAACAACGCCGAATTCCTGGCCACCCTCAAGCAGGAGGTCTAGAGCAGACTCCCCCCGTTCTCTTCTCCGGCGTTTCGCCCACTCTTGACCTATTGCCGTCCACCGCTAGGCAGGTGGGAGAGTGACTCGTAGGGCGGGCATCTTGCCCGCCACCCCAGCCTAAAGGCTGGGGCATTAGGCGTCCTTTTCCAGGGAGAGTGCGGAGAGGGAGAGTCCCTCTCCGCCGGGGGTCTGGGGGTGTCCCCCAGAATCAAAAACTTCCCTAGGGCGGGCGGGTGGGAAAGCCTGCCCGCCGCAGGCGGGAACAACGCCCATGTTACGGCCATCACACCCGCGCCGCCCAGCGCGCACAACGCGCGCGCCGCCAGTTCCTCGTAGGGCGGGCATCTTGCTCGCCATCTTGTCGGCCGGGACGCCCGACCCACGACCTACTATTGCTGTCTACCTAGAGGAGTAGGGGTTGACTTTCAAGGAAGTAGCGGCTAGAATGACGCGAGTTAGTTTTTCGGCCCACTTGACAGCAGGGTGTAAAATATCCCGTGGTTTGCTGTTAGCAAACTGAACGAGTGGCCCGCGAGTAGGAGGCAAGGAGCATTAGAGGCACGCTCAGCCCACGTTCACCGCGGCCGTCAAGACGGCTAGGGACGTGCACCGGAAACGGCCTGGGTCACCAGCCCCCCACCACCGCAGGGTTCTGCCGCAAGGACCGGCATTTCATCCACCTCTTCATCCTCGCGGTCGTTTCGGTATCTATTATCTATGCTGCGTTCCTGGCCGGACGCTTCCCCGCCGCCTCTCGTGGCATCTCTTCACCCATAACCGGCCTCTCCCTTTCCGGCGTTGCCGCTGCGGTCGGCCCTGCCGAGGAGTCCGTGCTCCGCTCCTCCGTGCTCCCCCTGACGACGATCGCTGAGCACCCGGAGGAGGCCCTTTCGTCATCGCTTTCCGCCCCCGTGCAGTTGCCGACCCCCGACAATACTATGATGCTTGCCGCCTCCGTCCCGCCGGTCGTGGCGACGCCGGAGCCGCCCAAGCCGCCGTTCTCCATCTACACCGTCCAGGAGGGCGATACGGCAGGCGGCCTGGCCTCCCGCTTCGGCATCGCTTCCACCTCGATCCTTTGGAACAACCTTGACCTCGAGAACGCCGACAACTTGTCGCTTGGACAACAGCTTCGCGTCCCCAATAGCGACGGCATCATCTACGAGGTCAGGCTTGGGGATACCCTGACCGACATCGCCGGCTACTTCGGCGCTAACGTCCAGGACATCTTGAACTTCCCCGCCAACAACCTCAGAAACGTCGATGACATTGTCGAAAACCAGACAGTCTTCATCCCCAACGGCACGATGCCGGCGCCCGCCCAGCCGGTGCCGGTCGTGACGGAGGTGGAGCCAGCCACGCCTGATGTCGAGCCGACCGACCCGCCGCCGGCGACCGACAGGCCCTCATCCTCCAGCGGTCTCATCTGGCCGGTCACCGGCCCCGTCTCCAGCTACTTCAGCTCCTCCCATCCCCTCGGCATCGACATCGACCAGTTCCGTAGCCCGGGCGCGCCGGTATACGCCTCCGCGTCGGGTACCGTAACCTTCGCCGGCGGGAGCTCCTGCTGCTCATACGGGCTCTACATCGTGATCAACCACGGCAACGGCCTCGAGACCGCGTACGCCCATCTCGGCTCCTTTGCCGTCTCCCAGGGTGAGTACGTCGAGCAGGGGCAGGTCATCGGTTACGTCGGCCTGACCGGATACACCACCGGCTATCACCTGCACTTCGAGGTGCACCTCAACGGGCAGATCGTAAACCCTCTGAACTACCTGCCCTAAGCGGCCGTCACCTTCCAACAGACCTCGCGCTCCTGCTCTCCCCTATGCCTCATTTGGGTTCCTAAGGCGCGTCCACTTCCTCATGCCCCAGCCTAATGGTCATCAACAGAATAGCTTTACGTAGCCCTGGGGGAGTGCAGACCTGTCCGCCTCTGGCGGAGGGGGCCTGCCCCCTGCCTACGGCAGGCAGGCTCTCTGACGGGGGTCTGGGGGTGTCCCCCAGTATCAAAAACTTCCCTAGGGCGGGTGGGTGGGAAAGCCTGCCCGCCGCAGGCGGGAACCACGCATCTCAAATGGGGCTGTCCTTGTGCCTAGCGCTTGTAGTCTAGGAGGGAGACCTGGGTCTCGCTGGGCAGCGACGAGCGGTTGAGAGAGAGGCGCGGTTGCGGTTCGACGGGAGGGACCCCCATCTCCCGCAGAAAGCGCTCCACGGCCTCCAGCTTCCCGGTCGCCGCCGCGGTGGCGTAGTTCATGGGGATGACAAGCTTCGGCTCCAGGAGGCTCACCGTCTCGGCGGCAGCGGCGGCGTCGAGGGTGCCGTCGCCTCCCACCGGGATCAGCAGGAGATCGACCCCGCTCATCTCCTCCGCCTGCTCCGACGTGGGGACCTGGCTCAGTCGCCCCAGATGACAGATGCGCAGATTCTCCGCCTCGATAACATAGGCGGCGTTCTTTGCCTCCGTGCTCCCCTGCCCCTTATCGCGGCGGGTCGATATGCCGGTGATGAGCACGCCCGCCCGCTCATACTCCCCCGGCCCCCACACGACCAGCGGCTTGCCCGCAACCCCTGCCAGATAGCTGTGATCAGGGTGGCTGGAGCTTACGGTGACGATGTCTGCCGTCGGCCGGCCGATGGAGTAGCCCGTGCTTCTCGGGCAGGGGTCGGTGACAATTGCCGCCTCTCGGCTGCGGAGGCGAAAGCAGGAATGTCCCAGCCAGATTAGCTCCATCGCCCGCAGTATAGCACGAGGCCCATCACTCGGCCAGCCGCTTGACAGCTCTCCGCCCCGATGGCTAACTTCATAATGCTCAGCACTCTCATCCTTTTGGCGCCCAGATGTCTCCGATGATATAATCAAGGCGTCTGCAATCGCAGGAAGGGACATGATACCTTCGAACCTCCTGCGTTCAGGGCAATCTGACTATGTTGGCAGAAAGAACATCCCAGATACTCGTCCACATCATCGGCGAATATGTGGATACCGCCCTACCGGTCGGGTCCGAGACCATAGTGCGCAAATACCGCCTGCCCATCTCCGCCGCCACCGTCCGCAACGAGATGGCGAGGCTGGAGGAAGAGGGCTACATCACCCATCCTCATACCTCTGCCGGCCGCATCCCCTCCGACAAAGGCTATCGGTACTACGTAGAGAGCCTGATGGAGGAGGAGGAGCTGCCCGAGGATGAGAAGCAGGCCATCGGGCGGCGCTTCCTCCACGTCGCCCAGACGGCGGACAGACGGCTGGATTCCCTGGAGGAGTGGGTTCGTCTGGTGGCCGCCGTCATCGCCGAGAGCGTGCGGAACGCCGTCGTAGCCACCGTCCCGCGGGCGCCGCAGTGCCGGCTGCAGCACCTGGAGATGGTCTCCCTTGACCAGAGCCGGGCCCTCCTGATCGTCGTCTTCCTGGGGGCCCACGTCAGGCAGCGGCATATAGGCCTCCCCGAGCCCGCCGACCAGGAGCAGCTCGCCGCCCTCGCCGGGCGCTTGAGCGGCATCTACGGCGGGTTCACCCTGGACCAGGTCCGGGCCGACCAGACGCTGCTCTCATCTGTGGAGAAGCAGATATTAGAGATCGTAGAGGAGATCATGGCAGTTGAGGAGCAGTCCCTGTTCGATGAAGCCTATCTGGGCGGGATGCTTCACATCTTCAACCAGCCCGAGTTCTCCCAGATGAACGTCGCCCTGGAGATGCTGGCCGTCCTCCAGGAGGGGAATCTTCCCAAGGCGATCCCCTTTGACAGCCTGCCCGGTGAGGGCGTGCGCGTCGTCATCGGCGGGGAGAACCGTCAGGACACCATGCGCCGCTGTAGCGTTGTCCTAACCCGCTACGGCGTTCCCAGCACGGCCACCGGCGCCCTCGCCGTGTTAGGGCCAACACGTATGCGCTACTCGCGCGTAATCCCCGCCGTCCGCTACCTCTCCTCGCTGATGGGGGAGCGAGTGGCGCAGTTGCGCTAGTCGGAACTAGCAGGGTGCTGAAGAACTCTCAGGAGCGGGGGTACAGGGGGCAGAGCCCCCTGTCAGGGGGCCTGGGGGGTGTCCCCCCAGATCCAGAAAACCAGGCCGCGAGCCGTCCTTCCGCGGAAGGACGTGCGACGTGGCCGAGGCGTCGAGGGACTTTTTAAGCAGTCTGCTAGGAGAGGAAGCCAGAGGAAAGGATGCCCGAGCAGGAACAGGACAAGGAGCCGCCGGCGATCATCGACAGGCGCAGCTCCAGCGGACGCAAGAAGGACGCTGATTCGCCGCAGCCCGCCGCTGAGACAGAGGATGTCGAAGCCCTGAGAGCCGGCCTCGAAGAAGAGAAGAAGAAGGCCGAGACCTACCTCGCGAACTGGCAGCGGGCCGCCGCCGACTTCCAGAACTACAAGCGCCGCACCGACCAGGAGCGGGAGGAGCTAGGGCGCCTGGCCAACGCCGCCCTCGTCATCAACATCCTCCCCATCCTCGATGACCTGGAGCGCGCCCTCACCAGCGTCGACGCCCGCCTCGCCGGCCTCACCTGGATCGACGGCATCCGCCTCATATACCGTAAGTTCCAGGCCGTCCTCGAGGCCAGCGGCGTCAGAGAGATCAAGGCCGAGGGCGAGGACTTCGACCCCCGTTTCCACGAGGCCGTCATGTACGGCGAGGGCGAGGAGGGCAAAGTCATCTCCGAAGTCCAGAAGGGCTACATGCTAGGCGACCGCGTCATCCGTCCCTCCGCCGTCGTCATCGGCCGCGGCCCAAAGGAGATTGAGAATAACCCGTAGGGTCGGGGCTCTGTACCCGACCCGCGCCTGTGCGATTGGAGGGAGGACCGTTCTGGGGGTTGACCCTCAGCTTGACAGAAGCTGCGGGATTCATCCCGCAGTGTGGTCGACACCCGTAGGGTCGGGGCTCTGTACCCGACCCGGACGCCAGGGATGGGGGAGTCCAGAGGGGTTCTCCCCTCTGGCGGGGGTTGCAGGGGGTGTCCCCCCTGCCATACCCAATAACCTCCCTGGGCGGGAGGGTGGGAACACCATTCGTCATCTAGCGAGCAGATGACAAGCGACTTCTAGCTGAATAACGGGGCATCATCAATTCTTACACATCTCTTACACATCTCCAGATTCGGAGGAGCACATCATGGCGAAAGTAATAGGAATCGACCTCGGCACCACCAATAGCTGCGTCGGCGTCATCGAGGCCGGCGAGCCCACCGTCATCCCCAACACCGAGGGTGGACGCATCACCCCCTCCGTCGTCGCCATCAGCAAGTCGGGCGAGCGCCTCGTTGGCACAGTCGCCAAGCGCCAGGCCATCACCAACCCCGACAACACCGTCTACTCCATCAAGCGCCTCATGGGCCGCCGCTTCGACGACCCCGAGGTCGAGCGCGACAAGACCCTGCTCTCCTACAAGATCGCGCGCGCGGCCAACGGCGACGCCCACGTGACGATGGGCGGCAAGGACTACTCCCCCGCCGAGATATCGGCCATGATCCTCCAGAAGCTCCGCTCCGACGCCGAGGCCTACCTGGGCGAGCCCGTTACCGAGGCCGTCATCACCGTCCCCGCCTACTTCAACGACAGCCAGCGCCAGGCCACCAAGGACGCCGGCAAGATCGCTGGCCTCGAGGTGCTGCGAATCATCAACGAGCCCACCGCCGCCTCCCTCGCCTACGGCCTCGACAAGAAGGCGGAGGAGACGATAGCCGTCTACGACCTGGGCGGCGGCACCTTCGACATCTCCATCCTCGAGCTCGGCGAAGGCACCTTCCAGGTGAAGTCCACCAGCGGCAACACCCACCTCGGCGGCGACGACTTCGACCAGCGCGTCATCGACTGGCTGTGCGACGAGTTCAAGCGTGATCAGGGCATCGACCTCAAGCAGGATCGCATGGCCCTCCAGCGCCTCAAGGAGGCGGCTGAGAAGGCGAAGTGCGAGCTCTCGACCGTCATGCAGACGGAGATCAACCTGCCCTTCATCACCGCCGACGCCGCCGGTCCCAAGCACATGAACATCACCCTCTCCCGCTCCAAGCTGGAGCAACTGGTGCACGACCTCGTGGAGAGCACCCTCGGCCCCTGCAACCAGGCCCTCACCGACGCCGGCATCGCCGCTGCTCAGGTGGACGAGGTCGTCCTCGTGGGCGGCCAGACGCGGATGCCCCTCGTCCAGGAGACCGTCCGCCGGTTCTTCGGCAAGGAGGCGCACAAGGGCGTCAACCCCGACGAGGTCGTCGCGGTCGGCGCCGCCATCCAGGCGGGCGTCCTCAAGGGCGAGGTCCACGATGTCCTCCTGCTGGACGTCACCCCCCTCACGCTCGGCATCGAGACCCTGGGCGGCGTGATGACCCCGCTCATCCAGCGGAACACCACTATCCCCACCAGCAAGAGCCAGACCTTCAGCACCGCCGCTGACAACCAGCCCAGCGTCGAGATCCACGTCCTCCAGGGCGAGCGCGCCATGGCCGGCGACAACAAGTCGCTGGGGCGCTTCATGCTCGATGGCATCCTCCCGTCGCCCCGCGGCATCCCTCAGATCGACGTCACCTTCGACCTCGACGCCAACGGCATCCTCAACGTCTCCGCCGGCGACAAGGCGACGGGCAAGGAGCAGAAGATAACGATCACTGCCGGCTCCGGTCTCAGCAAGGACGAGGTGGAGAAGCTCCAGAAGGAGGCCGAGATCCACGCCGAGGAAGACCGCCGCCGCCGCGAGGAGATCGAGACGCGCAACATGGCCGACAGCATGGCCTACAACGCCGAGAAGATCCTCCGCGAGCAGGCCGACAAGGTCCCCGCCGACCTCAGGAGCGAGGTCGAGGGCAAAGTGGCGGCCCTGCGCAGCGCCCTCCAGTCGGGGACTGTCGACCAGATCCGCAGCGCCCTGACGGAGCTATCGGAGTCGCTGCAGAAGATAGGCGCGGCGGCGTATGGTCAGGCGGGCCCGGAGGCCGCGCCGCCGGGCGCTGAGGGCGGCGAGCCGTCCGCTCCTCCCGAAGAGGGCACCGTCGAAGGCGAATTCCGCGAAGTCTAGCCGCCGGGGGGCTCCGTCCTCCCGGTCTATCGGCCATCCTGGCGCTGGTGAATAGGGAGGCGTCGCCGCCTTCTCGCAACATGAGCGATCGTGCTCCCACCCTCCCGCCCTAGAGGCGTATTGGAAAACGTGGGGGCACATCCCCCAGGCCCCCTGGCAGAGGGGGTCTCCCCCTCTGCGCTCCCCCTGCCCGCTTGCCTGCCGGATGGGCAGGGGCAACCTCCACGGGAACGCTTGTGTAACTCATGGCTGTGGGATTATGGTTATTGACAACACAAATCGACATGCCCTTGGGGGAGTACAGAGGGGGCCTGCCCCCTCTGACGGGGGTCTGGGGGTGTCCCCCAGAATCAGAAACATCCCTGGGCGGGCGGGTGGGAAAGACCACGCCCATGTTGCCTGCCTGACTAGCGTCTAACCATTCATGCTATTATCTCTGTGATATGGCCGTCCCGCCAGACAAGGTGAGAGAGCTACCCTGGCCCGCCAAGCTCCTCTACGCCTCCGGCTCCCTGGGCGGCAACGTCATCTCCCGCAGCAAAGACCTCTGGCTCATCTACTTCTTCGCCCCGCCTGCCGACGCCGACATCCCTACCCTCGTCCCTCGTCTCACCATCGGCATCCTCATGTTCGTCACCCGCATGATCGACGCCCTCGACGACCCCCTTATCGGCTTCTGGAGCGACCGCACCAGCTCCCGCTGGGGACGCCGCATCCCCTTCGTCGTCGCCGCCACACCGTTCTACGCCTTCTTCTTCTTCCTCCTCTGGACCCCGCCCGACAATCACGAGACCGTCCGCAACGCCGCCTACTTCTTCGTCATCCTCGAGACCTTCCACCTCTTCAGCACCCTATCCGGCGGCCCCTTCGAGTCCCTCCTGCCCGAGATCGCCGTCACCAGCAGGGACAGGGTCGGCATCGTCGTCTGGCAGGTGGCCTTCGGCGCCGTGGGCGCGGGCATCGGGCTGGTTGCCAGCGGCCTCATAATCGACAGCCTGGGCTACTGGCAGATGGGCCTCATAATGGGGGCCACCGCTCTCCTCTCCCGCTACGTCGCCCTTGCCGGCGCCTGGCGCCACGTCCGCGTCGAGCAGCCGCCCGTCAAGATCGGCCTCCTGCAGGCATTCCGAACGACCTTCACCAATGACCAGTTCCTCTTCTTCCTCCCTACCTTCGTCCTTTTCAACGCCGGCATATCGATGATGACCGGCATGCTCCCCTTCTTCGCCAAAGCCGTCCTTCAAGTCGAGAAGGAAGGGAGGATAGTGTCGGCCCTTACCGCCACCGCCATCGGCTTTCTCATGATCGGCCTCTTCCCGATGTACCGGCTTGCCGTGCGCCGGGGCAAGGCCTGGGCCTACTCCCGGGCCATGCTCATCGCCGCCCTCTACCTGCCCTGGCTCTTCTTCATGGGGTTCCTGCCCGGCGTCGGCAGAGTCCTCCAGGCCTTCTTCTTCGTCGCCTTCATCGGCATCCCCATGACCGCCATGAACGCCTTCCCCAACGCCATCATGGCCGACATCATTGACTACGATGAGCTGGAAACGGGCGAGCGCCGCGAGGCGATGTACTACGGCGCCCAAGCCACCCTCGAGAAGATGGCCTCCGCCCTCTATCCCCTCATCCTCGCCCTCCTTCTCGTCGTCGGCAGCACCGCCGATAACCCATTGGGCATCAGGCTCGTCGGCCCCATGGCGGGGCTCCTGTGTCTGGCGGCCTACCTGTGCTTCCGCGGCTACCGCCTGCCCGATCAGGTTACCGCCGACACCGTGACAAGACGGGGCCACCGACAGTGAAAAGACGGGCCCCAATCTGGTATGATTAGATGATCGGCACGATTCTTGAGGCTGATCGGTGATTGGCTTGCTCTATGGCTACTAAGCTCGACTACTACGACCTGCTCGGCGTGCCCCGAAACGCCAGCCCGGAAGAGATAAAGAAGGCCTTCCGCCGGCTGGCGATGAAGCATCACCCCGACCGCAACCGAGAGCCCGGTGCCGAGGAGCGCTTCAAGGAGATCAACGAGGCCTATGAGGTGCTTGCCGACCCCCAGAAGCGCTCGGTCTACGACCGCTTCGGCCACGCCGGCATGGAGAGCCCCTTCGCCCGCGGCTTCGACGGCTTCGACCTCGGCGGCTTCGGCGACATCTTCGACGCCTTCTTCGGCGGCACGGCCTCTCGCCGCCGCCGTCAGCCCCAGCGCGGCCCCGACCTCCGCCTCGAGCTCACCCTCACCTTCGAGGAGGCGGTCTTCGGCTGCGAGAAGGAGATCGAGGTTCCCCGCCACGAGCCCTGCTCTGTCTGCAAGGGCCTGGGCGCGGCGCCGGGCAGCGAACCGGAGAAGTGCTCCGCCTGCGGCGGCAGCGGCGAGGTGCGACGCGTCCAGCGGAGCATCTTCGGTCAGTTCATCAACGTCGCCACCTGCGACCGCTGCGGCGGAGAAGGCCGCGTAATCACCCATCCCTGTCGCCATTGCCGGGGCAGCGGCCGTGAGAAGAAGCCCCGCAAGCTCCAGATCAGGGTGCCGGCGGGGGTGGACAGCGGCTCCCAGATGCGCCTCACCGGCGAGGGCGAGATGGGCAGCTACGGCGGCGCCCGCGGGAACCTCTACGTGGCGTTCTCCGTCCTCGACCACCCGCTCTTCGAGAGAGACGGCGATAGCGTCATCTACAGCCTCAACATCAACGTCGCTCAGGCGGCCCTGGGCGATGAGGTGCAGATCCCCACCCTGAACGGCGAGCGACCCCTCAAGATACCTGCCGGCACCCAGAGCGACCACCTCTTCGTGCTCAGGAAGCAGGGCGTCCCCCATGTCCGCGGCGACGGCAGGGGCGACATGATCGTGCGGGTGCGCGTCGTGACCCCTACCCACCTGAATGAGGAGCAGAAGCGCCTGCTCACCCAGTTGAAGGACTCCCTGGGTGAGGACGGCTCCGCCAAGGACGGCAGAGGGCTCATCGGCAAGATCAAGAATGGCCTTGGCTGATAGGGCCTGCCGCGCGCTCCGACCTCATGCCCCAGCCTTATGGTCATCAACAAAATAGCTTGACATAGCCCGGGGGAGTGCGCAGACTTGTCCGCCTTTGGCGGAGGGGGCCTGCCCCCTCTGACGGGGGTTCCAGGGGGTGTCCCCCTGATTCCCCAAGACACCCCCTAGCAGGGTGCTGAAGAACTCGCAGGAGCGGGGGTACAGGGGGCAGAGCCCCCTGACAGGGGGCCTGGGGGGTGTCCCCCCAGATTCAGAAAACCAGGCCGCGAGCCGTCGCCGAAGGCGGCGTGCGACGTGGCCGAGGCGTCGAGGGACTTTTTCAGCAGCCTGCTGGGGCGGGAGAGCCTGCCCGCCGCAGGCGGGAACAACGCCCATGTTCCGGCGACAACGCCGACGCCCCTCCGCATTAGGACCATAAGGCTGGGGCCGCGCAAACCCCGCCGAAGGAGAAGATCGATTGGAGTGGCTGGAGGTAACGGTGCCCGCGGCCCCAGCCGACATCGATGCCGTTGCCGACGTCCTGCGGCGCTACTCGCCGGGCGGCGTCAGCATCGAGGAGCCCCTGCGGCCCCAAGGTGATGAGGTCGCCATCGACTCTTCCCGTCCCGCCCTCGTCAGGGCCTACCTGCGCCGCGACGAGCGCCTCCCCTCTCGGAGGCGGGCCCTGCGCCGCGACCTCTCCCGCCTCGCCCTCGCCTCTGCCCTTCCCCGGCTGCGCGGTCGCTGGGTCCGCGAGGAGGATTGGGCGGAGGCCTGGAAGCGGCATTTCCACATCGAGCGGGTGGGACGCCGCCTCGTCGTCTCCCCTCGCTGGCGGGAGTACCACCCCCGGCCGGACGAGATCGTCATCCGTCTCGACCCCGGGATGGCCTTCGGCACCGGCCAGCACCCCACCACCCGCATGTGCCTGCTCGCCCTGGAGAGACACGTCCTTGCCGGCTGCCGTCTTCTCGACCTCGGCACCGGCTCCGGCATCCTCGCGATCGCCGCCGCCCGGCTGGGCGCGGGCGAGGTCATCGCCCTCGACACCGACGAGCTGGCGGTCGATGTCGCGCGCGACAACCTGGCGGCCAACGCCGTCGATGGGCGGGTAACGGTGGCGTTGGGCAGCTTGGGCAGCGCCTGGCCCCTCTCCGACCCCTATCGCGGCGCCTTCGACCGCCTGGTGGCCAACATAAGCAGCGCCGCCGTCATCGAGCTGGCGCCGGAGTTGGTGAGCAGCCTCAAGAAGGGCGGCATAGGCATCGCCGGCGGCATCAGCGACCGGAGGTGCGGCGAGTGCCGGCAGGCCCTCCAAGAGGCGGGAGCGAACATCCTCCAGGTCATGTCCGAGGGCGACTGGCGGACGCTCATATTCGAGGCGTGAGAGAAGAGCGCGCCCTTGGCCTGCGGGCGGTGCTGCGGGGAATGCTGCCGCCGCTGTCCTCTACACGGCTCTGGGGGAGTGCAGAGGGGCGAAGCCCCTTTGCCGGGGTTCAAGGCCTGCCCGCCGTAGGAGGGGGTGTCCCCTTGATTCCCAATACACCCCTAGCAGGGTGCTGAAGAACTCGCAGGAGCGGGGGTACAGGGGGCAGAGCCCCCTGTCAGGGGGTCTGGGGGGTGTCCCCCCAGATTCAGAGAACCAGGCCGCGAGCCGTCGCCGAAGGCGGCGTGCGACGTGGCCGAGGCGTTGAGGGACTTTTTCAGCAGCCTGCTAGGGCCCCTTCTCCTCTAATGTCCAGGGGATCGGGTCGATGACCAGCCCGCGCACCACGATCTCCCAGTGCAGGTGGGGCCCCGTGACCATGCCCGTGCTGCCCACGGCCCCTATGAGGTCCCCCTTGTTCACCATCTGCCCCTCCTGCACCGCGATCGCCGAGAGGTGATAGTAGCCGCTGAACACGCCCGCCCCGTGGTCGATGATTACGCCGTTGCCCCGTAGCGGCGTCGCTCCGACGAAGGCCACGCGGCCGCTGTTCGCCGCCGCCACCCAGTCGCCTTCCTCCCCCGCCAGGTCGACGCCCGTGTGGTAGCCGCTCACCGGACCCCCGTTGTAGCTGCGCCCTATCCCGAACGGGCTGACGATGGCGGCGTTCACCGGGATGATGAAGGGGCCAACCCAGAGCTTCTGGGGGGTGAACAGCGCGAAAACGCTGGCCCTTGTGTTCTGCTCCTCCTGGACCAGCTCCGGCGTCAGCAGGGCGGAGCTCTCCGGCGGCAGGTCGATGTTCTCGACGGGGTAGCCCATCGCCACCACACTGATCTGAGTCGCCGGCTCCCCCAGCAGATCCCCGTTCTCCTGCCGCAACTGCACGACTATCGGGTAGCTGCCGGGCGGCTGGTCGGCGGATGCGGCCAGCACCCCCCAGAAGAACCCGCCGTCGGCGACCAGGGGATAGCGCCGTTCGTTGAGGATCGCCATAGCGCTGGTGGCGCCGTATCCCCACAGCCTTATCGTGCTGGCCTGTCCCTGTCCTATATCGGCGGGCAATAGCTGTATTTGGGACGCGTCTACCGGCGTTGCCCCCGGCGCCGGCGGCTCGGCGGCGGGGGTATCGACGGGAGGGATCGCTGACGGCTCGGGGGAGGTTGGGGAGGGGGTGGGCGCGCCTGTCGGCTCGGCCGTCGCCGTGGCGGAGCGGGTCGGCCGGGTGGTGGGGGAGGATGCTGTCGGCCGCGTCGCCGTGGCAATCGCCAACACATCGTTTTCGCCGGAACTCGAGGAACAGCCAACAGCAAGCACGAGCGGGCTGGCAAGGAACGCGCAAATGGAAGTAACAGTCAGGATTCTTGTGAGTTCGTTGCGAACGGTGATGGTGCCAGCAGCGAGAGTCCGTCTATTCATGATCCCCTAAGCCATGCGCTCAAAATGTCGCCGCCACTCACTCCGCAGGAATTCCACGATCCTCCCCGACAGGATGTCTCGGTGAGCAGGCGCTGCGACAATGAAGAATGACCTCAGAGTGCCGCGCTTGTACAGCACAGCGATCGGCGGATCCCGTAGTTTGAAGACCTCGCCCATTTGTGGCAGGAGCAACGTGACTTGCTTCTGTGCGCTGCAACTGCGGTTTAGGTGGTGGTAGATGACGAGAGACCGACCCCTGTGGACGTACGGCAACAGTTCATCGAAGTATGCGTACTTGGGGCCCCGCTTGGCATACGGTTTTGTATGGCACTCCAAGCCATTATCCGGATCGACGAAGATCAGGTCGGACTGTGCCGATGCCTTCAACGCCTCCTCGACCCATCTTCGCCGGTGTTCGACCCTGAGTTCGCGGGCACGCGCGCCGGACCACGGTATGCCTGCATATGACAGCGGCGCGTCGTAGAAAACCGTGTCGGGAGGCAAGATGCCCGCCGCACGGATGCTGGTCACGCTTCTCTTGTCCTGCCGGACTATCTGTGCGAGTGAGTCGAACAACAGCGGATCACAGTCGCGGAACCTCTTTAGGTTGTCCTCTCGTGGTTCCAGGTACTGTACATACTTGCCGTCGTCGTTGTGGGCCTCATTAGGCACTAGGTACCAGATCACGGCGAGTCTCAGGGACGGTTCGCAGTAGTCCTGCGGATGACACAGCGCTCTTAGGAGCCCATACTTCCCGAAATCACCGATGTCTCCTGTGTAGCGGTTCTGCATAGCGATTCGACTCACTGGCTATGTTGGTGCCTTAGCAATACTACAGGATGGGGGTACGCCTAGGCTAGCCGGTTGGCCGGTTCAGGGCGCGTCCGGATGAGGCAGCCGCTCCGCCGAAGCCGCCCATCGCGCGCAACGCCCACAACGACATCCTGCAACGAAACGCAGACCGCGAAGCGCACGTCGCCAGTCGTGGGGCGGGCATCTTGCCCGCCGCTGTCTTCCCACGATGCCCTGTGACCCCAAGAAGGGAGAGTGCAGAGAGGGAGAATCCCCCTCTGCCGGGGGTTTCAGGGGGTGTCCCCCTGAAACTTATTGACTTTCCTAGGGCGGGTGGGTGGGAGCAACCAGGCTCATGTTGCGGCGAGAACGCCGACGCCACCCATCGCCCACAACGCCCCCCAACGACATCCTGCGATGGAACGCAGGCCGCCAGGCACGCGCTAATTGGCGAGGTCGTTGACCTTGTCTTGCCTTTCCCCTATGGTGATAGGGCTGTTCTAAGAAGAGGGGGCAACATGTCCGGCTTCTCCGTCATCGACGCCCATGTCCACACCTATCCCACGTCTCAGATCGGCCTCCAGGCCACCGCCGGCACGGCCTTCAGCGGCTGTGCGGGCACCGTGCAGGAGCTGCTGGGGCTCATGGCCGTCGGCGGCATCGACAAGGCGGTGATGTTGAACATGACCCCTGTCGCCGACATGCGCGAGGCCGCCCTCGCCCGCGGCGAAGGCCCCTACGAAGAGGTGGCCCGCCGGATGATAGAGCGCATGAAGCGGCGCAACGCCTGGACCTGCCAGGTCGCGCGTGAGCATCCTTCCCTCGTCCCCTTCATCAGCCTTGACCCCTCCATGGGCCCCGATGACGCCGTCGCCGAGATACGCCAGCGGGCGCAAGAAGGCGCCTGCGGCATTAAGCTGCACCCATCCGGCCAGCGCTTCAGCCCCACCGACCGCAACCTGTGGCCCGCCTACGCGGAGGCCGAGGCGCTGGGCCTGCCCGTCGTCTCCCACGGCGGCATCTTCCCGCTGGACACCGAGTCCTCCGAGCACTCGCGCCCCCGCGCCTTCACGCGCGTACTGGAGGCGTTCCCCCGCCTCACCTTGATTCTCGCCCATCTCGGTGAGGGCTACCTGGAGGAATCGCTGGCGATGGCGGCCAAGTACCCCAACCTCTTCTTCGACTGCTCCGCCGCTGTCAGCGGCACCGTGCAGCCCCCTTCCCTGTCGGATGATGAGGCTGCCGACGTAATAAGGCGGCTCGGCGTCGACCGCGTCCTCTTCGGCTCCGACTGGCCCTGGTTCCACCCCCTGCGCGACCGGGAACGGATCGAGGCGCTGCCCCTGTCCGATGACGAGAAACGCCTCATCCTCGGCGAAAACGCCCGCCGCATACTGCGCGTCTAGCAGCGTGCTGAAGGGCTCGCAGGAGAGGGGGTACAGGGGGCCTGGGGGGTGTCCCCCCAGACTTAGAAAACCAGGCCGCGAGCCGTCGCCGAAGGCGGCGTGCGACGTGGCCGAGGTGTCGAGGGACTTTTTCAGCAGCCTGCTGGGCGCCCTTACCTTCCACATCGATGCCTATGGAGGTGCAAGATGACAGTTGACAGCTTCAAGTGGCTACCACCCGCCCTCGCCAACTACTACAAGGGGATGGCTATCCAGAAAGAAGAGGTGCCCTGGACACCCCTCACCAAACCGCTGAGCCAGTGCCGCTTCTCGCTGCTCAGCACCTCCGGCATCTACCTGAAGGGCAAGCAGCCGCCCTTCGACCTGGACAGGGAGAGGCGTGAACCCTTCTGGGGCGACCCCTCCTACCGCGCCATCCCCCGCGACGTGCGCCAGGAGGAGATCGGCGTCGCCCACCTCCATATCAACACCAGCGACATCGAGGCAGACATTAACATCGCCCTGCCGGTGCATCGCTTCCTTGAGCTGGAACAGGCGGGGGAGATCGGCTCCCTGGCGCCGACCAGCTACTCCGTCATGGGTTACCAGCAGAGCCAGGATGAGTGGCGAGAGAGATACGGCCCCGAAATAGCGAATCGTATGAAAGAAGAGGGGGTAGACTGCGCCTTCCTTACCCCCGTCTGACCGGATTGCTGCCGCAACGCGCCCGTGCTGGCGCGTGCAATCGAAGCCGCCGGCATCAGCACCGTCGTCGTCACAATGGTGCCCTATCTTGCCGAGGCCAGCGGCACGCCGCGCATCGTGGCCGTCGAGTTCCCCTTCGGCCATCCTCTGGGGCACGCCCACGACCGCGACGAGCAACTGAAAGTGATCCGGGACGCCCTGCGCGCCCTCCAGGAGATCGAGCAGCCCAACACCGCCGTCCATCTGCCCTACGAGTGGCCCGACTTCGACCACTGGCGGACAGCCTGGCACCCTCCGGAGACGCCTCCCATCATACAGTGGCTCCGCGAGCAGGCGAGGCAACGGGCGGAGGGCAAGCATCAGAAATAGTACCCATCGTAGCCACCTGCGTCCTCGCCTTGGGCTTGCCTTCTAGACGCCTCATATCCACAATCTCCCCTAGCAGGGTGCTGAAGAACTCGCAGGAGCGGGGGTACAGGGGGCCTGGGGGGTGTCCCCCCAGATTCAGAAAACCAGGCCGCGAGCCGTCGCCGAAGGCGGCGTGCGACGTGGCCGAGGCGTCGAGGGACTTTTTCAGCAGCCTACTAGACGGGTCGAATGGAGAGAGGACGCTTCGAGTGGGGAGAGCGACTCAATGGACTACTTTACGCTGATCGAAGAGAGACACTCCGTCCGCGTCTACCAGCAGAGAGAAGTGGAGGACGAGAAGCTGCGGAAGCTCCTCCATGCCGCCAACAGAGCACCCTCCGCCGGCGACCTCCAAGCCTATCAGATAGTTGCCGTGCGCTCGCCTTCGGTGAGGCAGGCCCTCGCCCGCGCCGCCCTCGACCAGGGCTCCGTCGCCCAGGCGCCGGTTATCCTAGTCTTCCTCGCCGACCCGGGCCGTGCCCGTGGCAAGTACGGCCATCGGGGCGAGACCCTCTACAGCCTCCAGGACGCCACCATCGCCTGCGCCTATGCCCAGCTTGCCGCCCGCGACCTCGGCCTCGGCTCCTGCTGGGTCGGCGCCTTCAGGAAGGACGCGATTCGAGAGGCCATCGGTTCCCCTCCCGAGCAGCTGCCCGTCGCCCTGCTGCCCCTCGGCTACCCCGCTGAGGAGCCGCGGATCACCCCCCGCCGCTCACTCTCCGACCTCGTCCGACAGATTTGAGAAAGACAGGCGAAGGCGTCGACGTCGCCTCTCTTCTTGACTGTTTCCTCATACCTGATAGACAATAATGGGCAGACAGAACTCCCCCCGCTATTTGAGGTTGAGGAGGGGTATGGATCAATCCAGTTTGGGCGATGTTGAAGCCCGGCGGGGCTTGAAGACCATCGGACTGATTGTCGTCCTAGTCATTGTCGGACTCGGCGCGTTCTTCATCTACCAGGCGGTCTTCAGCAGTGGCGGCGGCAAGCAGGAGTCTTATCAGCCCTACACCGTTACCACCATGAACCTGCGCGCCGCGATCACCACCTCCGGCGAAGCTGTCGCCCAGGACTCGGCCGACCTCAGCTTCACCATCCCGGGACAGATCGAGGCCATATACGTCGAGCTGGGCGATGAGGTGAAGTTCGGCCAGCCCCTCATGAGCATCAAGGCTGACCAGCTCGAAAACGCCGTCGCCGCCGCCGAGTCGAACCTTGCGGCCGCCCGCCTGTGGCTCCGCAAGATGGAGGAGGGCGCCACCGTCGCCGAGATCGCCAAAGCCGGGTTGGCCGTGGTCACCGCCCAAGACGCCCTCACCAAAGCCGAGAACGAGCTCCAGAATGCCCTCGACGCGCCCGAGAACGCTGAAATCACCGCCGCCGAACAGGCGGTAGCGGGGGCGGAGGCCGCCCTCTCCGCCGCTGGGGCCAAGCTCGACACCCTGAAGAACGGGGCAACGGATGCCGACCTGGCCGCCGCCGAGGCAGCGGTCGTCCAGGCGGAGACTAGCCTCTCTCAGGCCGAGATGCAGAGAGACACGGCCGAGAGCAACCGGGATGACGCCGCCAGCTCCTTTGAGTCGGCCGCCAAGACCTACTGCGATACCGATGGCCACGTCGAAGACGTCTGCGACGACCTCGAGGCCAATAACTACGATGATCCGCTGACCAGCGCCCAGGTGGACGCCATCCTGGACGAGATCGCGACCGATACCCCCACCCCCGGGCCCTCTTCCACCTCCACCCCCACCCCTGACCCCGCCCTTACCCCCACCCCCACGGCGGATCCCCTGAGCAGCCTCTGGGTGGCCACGCAGCTCCTCGTCTATGCCAACACAACCTACCGCAACGCCAGCACTGCCCTGGACGCCGCCGAGGAGCAGATCGAATCCGCTGAAGCCGCCGTCGATGCGGCGGAAGCCCTCTTGGACCAGCTTGAGGACGGCGCCACTTCCGAAGAGATCACCGCCGGCGAGGATGCGGTGTCGGCGGCCCGCGCCCAGCTCGCCGCCGCCCAAGCCGCTCGTCAGAAGCTCCTCGACGGCGCCTCCGGCACGACGATCACCAACCTCCGCTCTACCGTCACCATGGCGCAGGTCGCCGTCGCCTCAACCATCAGCGCCCGCGACGAGCTTGTGGCCGGTGCCACCG
>Ga0315294_10002794_pt1 | contig 19037 bp, 15 predicted proteins | sample YL17G13_40_MG_FD_203626 | JGI IMG/M metagenome (GOLD analysis project Ga0315294, IMG submission 203626) | Sediment microbial communities from Yellowstone Lake, YNP, Wyoming, USA - YL17G13_40 | ecosystem: Environmental > Aquatic > Freshwater > Lake > Sediment | place: USA: Wyoming | collected...
GGAGTTCCGTTTTTGGAACCCGTGCTTTATCAAAGCGGCTCTCATATTGCTTATCATGGGCTGTGGTCTGGATCATTTCTAAACGGAGACCCGGGCTATGTCCATCCACAATAAACAGAGTGATGCCCTCTTCATCTTTTCCATCTGTTCGGGCAACGACCAGGAGATAGTGAGCCACATGAGCATAAGGGACAAAGAGCTTCGTACCTGAGAGGAAGAAGCTCTCCTTTTCCAATCTTCCTTGGAGTTTTATCTCTGATGCCTTACGCGGATCAAATAACTCAGTGAAAGCAAGCGTCCAGATCTTGCTACCACTGGCGATGTCAGGAAGGAATCTCTTTTTGTGCTCAGCATTGCCGTAAACCAACAGGGGGAGGGAACAGAGAGCAATCGTTGAAAAGAAGGGTGAGGGGAGAAGTTTTCTTCCCATTTCCTCCATGAGGATCATCAAATCGAGGAAATCCCCTCCTGTTCCTTGATACTCTTCCGGAAGATGAATCCCCAGGTAGCCCAGATCTGCCATCTTCTGCCATATTTCCGGATCATATCCCTTTTCGGTGGCCTCCAATTCCCTTACCTTGTCGGAAGGACATTCCTTGTCCAAGAAATCTCTGATGGATGCTTGAATCATCTTTTGATCTTCTGAAAAACCGAAGTCCATTTTTTCACCCTCTAGTAAGATTTAGGTAGTTTTAACCCAAATTGGCCAATGATGTTCTTCTCGATTTCATCCGTCCCTCCAGCGAATGAAACTCCTGGAAAGAGCCAGTACAGGATTTCAATCCCCCCTTTCAGTTTTGTCCACCTCGAATCTCGATGGAGAGGGTCCATCTGTGAATACATGCCTAAGATCTCCATCCCTGTTTTGGCCAGACGCTCTATGACGGCATCGCTGAATACCTTATCTCGCGATGGTTCGTGGACAGGAATGACTCCTTTGCTGATCAGCCAGGTGGTCTGGTAATTGAGGATCTTTGAGATCTCCACATCGATTGCAAGGGTGGCCATTTGATGACGAATTCTTGGGTCCTTGAAGAGCCCCGTTTCTTTGGTATATTGTAGCAACTCATCAGAGATCCTTTTTGTATATCCACAACCCACAGCGCTTAGGGCTCCCCTTTCAAAGGAAAGGGAGCTCATCAACTGATACCACCCTTTGTTTTCCTCACCCACCAAATTGTCTTCAGGAATCCTCACATCGTCAAAAAAGACTTCATTAAAGATGTGATATCCCACATAGTTGATGAGGGGATTGACCGTGATCCCTTTGCTCTTCATATCGACGATAAAGATACTTATCCCTTGGTGTTTCTTCGGGGCGTTTGGGTCTGAGACAGCTGCAAGCCACATCCATCTTGCCCGGTGGGCGGCGCTGGTCCAGATCTTCTGCCCATTGATGACGTATTCACCTCCTTTCTTGATGGCCTGTGTCCGTATATTCGCAAAGTCTGAGCCTGCATCCGGTTCACTGTAACCCGTGCACCAAACGCCGTCCGGTTCTCCAGAGGCAATGAGGGGAAGATATTTCTTCTTTTGCTCATCACTGCCGAAATGGATGATGGAAGGTCCAACCCAGTCGATCCCTCCCACTCCCATCGAGGTACCGGGTATTCCCCAATATCCTGCTTCTTCTCGATAGACCAATTGTTCCCAGAGAGAGGCCCCCTTGCCTCCATACTGCTTGGGCCAGGACAGAGTCAACCACCCTTTTAGGGCAAGTTTCTTGGAGACGGACATTGCAAAGGCCCAATCCTGATCGCTGCTCTCCTCCTCCAACGCATACATCAACCAGCCAGGAGGTAACTGCTCTCTAACAAACTGGCGGATTTCCTTTCTCAACGCCTCTTCCTTTTCCCCAAATTCCAAATCCATTTCCAATATCCCCCGTGTAATAACAATGGTAGTGGTGTTACACGATCGGACCTTCCCCGAATTGGTAAAAACTCGTAAACCAAATTAGTTTCCAATTTTCTATATTACTTCTCTCTTTTTGTCAAGAAAAAAATTGAATCTGCTAAAGAATTGACAACAAAGGGAAATCGCCAGCGAATCGCCTCTATTAGGCCTTTGGGGCGAATCTCTAGGGAAAAGAAGGAGGAGGGTCGGAGCTTCAGATTTTCTTCCCATGGAGCCCTTTCTTGAGAAATTTCTTGACAAGGGAAAGGGGGTATGATAGAAAACGAAAAACTAAATTAGTTTCCTGGTAATTATGGAATCTGAGAAAAGGGGCCAAATTCTAAGTCTTTCCAAAAAGCGTTTTGAGAGGTTCGGTTACAACAAAACCACCGTTGACGAAATTGCCAGTGACGCCGGTGTTTCAAAACGGACTTTATATCAAGAATTTGAGAGCAAGGAGAAGATTCTCCAAGAACTTTTCATGTTTGAGGCTTTATCGGTTAGAAAAGCGATCCTAAATCAGATCAAGAAGATCACAGACCCCTCGGAAAAACTTCAAACCTATCTTCGATTGGCAAAGAAATATCTCGATCAAAATCCATTTATTGTCAACGTACTGAATGACGAATCCGGTTTCTTTGCCCCTTTCCTCAAAGACAAACCGCTTCTTGTTGAAGAAGGCATAGAAGAAATCATGGTCTCTATCCTGAAAGAAGGCATCGAGAAGGGTGTTTTCCGGAAGGTGGAAGAAAAGGTCGTCGGACATTATATTTTCTTATTATTTAAAGGGGTCACTTACGGTAAGCGTGAGGTTAGCAAACCCTTCGGCAACCAAACCAATGAAGTTCTCGACTTCATCATCAATGGAATTGTCGCCAGGTGAAAGGAAATCCTAAATTTTTTCGGTGGATGGGTCGATGTTGTCTTCAACCCTTCAAACTCATTGAACGCAACAGAAACATGACGTCATGATTCATCCTTCACGCCATCTCTTCATTTAAGAAAAGGGGGTATCCGGTATGAGTTCAAAACAATATGATGTCGTGATCATTGGCTCGGGTGTTGGAGGTTGTGGTGTTGCTGCGCTTCTTGCAAAGGATTTTGGGAAGAAAGTGCTGGTTTTAGAAAAGGCTCCTCATATCGGAGGCCGTGTCGCCTCTTATACGGGAAAGGGCAGTCACGTAACGATCGATGGACTCGAACTGGATGCCACAGGTTTCAGAAAGTCCTTGGCGGATTCGAGATGCTGGGTCGGTTACTGCGAGCCTGACCTGAAGACTATCTTTGAAAAAGGTCTATTGGATGGATATACCTTTGAGAATGGAGGGCACGGCCTCTTCTGGGGGAATAAGTCGCGATGCTACTTACTGCTCGACCATTTGGGCGAACCTGTGGATATGCCTACCAACAAAGGATTGGGCTTTGTCGACCCCAATAACAACTATGCCATCTATCAGGTGAAACCCCGTGACCCTTACCCATGGATGACGAAGGAGGGCTTTGCCGCCACGTTGAATGCCTTACGGGATATGGGAAAACTGAGCTTGGAGGAATGCGCGGCAGCCATGCACACCGACCTGGAGACATGGTTGGCGGAGAAGCACCTCAATCCGGAAGCCTATGATTACATCAAGGTTGTAGCGGCTTGTCAGACGGCTATGGCTGAACCAAGGTTGACCCCCGCCGGTGATTTTCTCGGATATATGGCCATGGCACGAGATATCGGAATGAATCTCCATACGGGATCGGTGGCCACCGTCGCAGAACCGGGCTGTATGGCGATTCCCCTCGCCATGGAGAGAGCATTGAAAAAGGCAGGGGGAGAGATCTGGAGAAGGACTCCTGTGGAAGAGGTCATGATCGAAGGTGGAAAAGTGAGGGGCGTCATCGTCCGCACCCAAAAGGGTGAATATCAGTCCATAGAGGCTTCCCAGGTCATCTGCAATATTCCTCCAAAACATATCTTCAGTGTCCTTCATCCGCGACACTTTCCCGCAGAATGGGTCAACAAACTTCAAAATAAGTGGTGGTCCGCAGGACTTCTGACGAGTTATATCGGATTAAAGAAGAATGTCTGGGAGGCGAAGGGCGTGGATGAGCGAAGTTTCATCTGGATGCCGGGAGTGATCAAGCATGAGGGATATATTGGAGCGGTGGACATGGTCCTATGGAATATGTCTGCTTGCGCCAAAAGAGCTCCTGAAGGGAAAAGGGACTTCTTATTCTCGACCGCTCTGACCGATGTGGAGATGCGTCATCCCCAGAAGGTGAGGCGGGTGATCGATTTTTGCATGGACTGGTTCAAGCGGACCTTCACCGATTGGCGGGAGAATGTGGAGTTCGTCATTTGGACCCCTTCAGACGAAGCCTATGGGAATTGGAGACCTATCGGAGAGGACAGGCCAGAGGTCAAGAGTCCTTATGTGGACGGTCTCTACTTTGTGGGCGATCAATATGGAGAACGTCTGTGGGGGGGAGGGGTGGATGGCGCTTCGCTCTGTTCGGTCATGTGTGCGGATTCCATCATGGGTACGGATTTGGAATCCCAGATCTTCCCTCCCTATCATCGGGGAATCCCTAAGAAAGTGAAAACCTGGTAGCCGATCAGAAACGACATACACAAGGAGATAGAAGGATGGCATTGAAAACGGCTGAGCAGTACAAAGAGAGTCTAAGGGATGGGAGAGTCGTCTATTACAAAGGGGAGAAAATAGAAGATGTCACAACACACCCTGATCTCCGGGTCTGTGTCAATACCATGGCGATAGACTATGAGATGGCCGAGGACCCAAAGTATAGAGATCTGGCTCTGGTTGAAGATCCTGAATTCGGACCGACCAGCAGATATTATTACACTCCAAAGAACAGTGAGGACCTGTTAAAAGCCCATGAGTTAATCGTTACCTCAACGACCTTGAGCGATGGATACATTCCTTTGGCTCATGATATTGGTGCGGATGCCTTGAATGCCATTGCCATCACTGCCAACATGATGGGGAATAAGGATTACATCCATCGAATCACGGACTTCCGGAAATATTTACAGAGGAATGACCTTGCCATCTGCGCGGGTGTGACCGATGTGAAAGGAGATAGAAGCCTTCGACCCTCCGATCCAAAACAGACTCATCCTGACTTTCACGTCAGGGTCGTGAAGAAAGACGATAAAGGGATCATCGTCAGGGGCGCAAAAATCCATATCACAGGGGCTTCCTACAGCAACGAGGTCTTTGTTATTCCTTGTCGCTCCTTGAGCGAAGCGGATAAAGACTATGCTGTGGCTTTTGCTCTCCCAGTCAACACAAAGGGAATGACCATGATTTGCCGGCCTTTCAAATCGCAAATCAGCACTCTCGAATTCCCAAATCGCCGGCCCGTGAGAGTCCATACCGACGCCTTCATCATTTTTGATGATGTCTTTGTTCCTTGGGAAAGGGTCTTCCTCTGTGGCGAGTCGAAATTTGCAGCGACCATGGTCTACAATTTTGCCCTTTTACACCGTCGGACGGGATGCAGTTATCGAGTTCCTCTCTCGGAACAACTGGTGGGAGCGGCTGCGGCTATTGCCGAATATAATGGAATCGCCAGCGCTCCCCATGTGAGAGAAAAGATGACCGAATTGGTGATATACTTGGAGACCCTTAAAGCCCTATCGAAGGCGGCTTGTTACGATTATGTGATGCATGGAGACATTGCCGTTCCCAATCCTGTCACCACTAATATTGCCAAGTACCATTTTGCCCATAACTATCACGAGGTGGTGAAGATCGTACAGGACCTTGCAGGGGGGCTGCTGGTGACGGCCCCGACCTACAAGGATTGGCAACTCCCCGAATTAAGAGATGGAATCGACAAGTATCTCGGTGGCAAGGCTGGAATACCCACGGAACATCGGTTGAGGATGTTCGACCTGATTCGAAGAATCACCAATGCGGATCTCGAGACCATCGCCCTTCACGGGGAAGGGTCTCCTTACGCTGAAAGAATGACGATTTACATGGAGGCCCAGAAGCTGATGGCGGATTGCAAAAAGATTGCTGAGGAACTTGCCCAGATCAAGTAGAGGGCACACCGATGTTTTGATGAGATAATAGGGAGGGTGACCAATGGATCATTCATATCTTTCTTTAGTAGGAAAAGTGGCTCTGATCACGGGTGGCAGTCGGGGGATCGGAAAGGAGATTGCCTTGACTTTTGCTGATGCTGGGGCTGATGTTGCGATCAGTAGCCGTAAGCTTCAAGATTTGGAGAAAGTGGCGGATGAGATCAGGAAGCTCGGGAAGAAGTGTCTGCCGGTTTCTGCTCATGCTCGTAAAGTCGAAGAGCTGAAGCATCTGGTCGATCAGGTGATGGAGACCTTTGGACGAATTGACATCTTGGTGAATAACGCAGCTACAAATCCGGCTATAGGGCCAATCGTAGAGACGGATGAAAAGATCTACGACCAAATCATGGAGACCAACCTGAAGGGATACTTCATGATGAGTAAATTTGTCGGCGCCCTTATGGTAAAGCAGAGAAGCGGTAACATCATCAACATCTCCTCTGCGGGGGGAGTCAGCCCTGCAGAAGGGTTAGGTCCATACTGTATCAGTAAAGCTGGGATCAACATGTTAACCAAGGGCTTGGCTTTGGAGCTAGGACCCTACAATATCCGAGTCAATGCTATTGCCCCGCGCATTGTGAAGACGAGATTCAGTGAAGCCCTCTGGACCAATGAGGCCTTAATGAAGAAAGAGCTTGAATTTGTTCCCTTAAAACGGGTTGCCCAACCCGTAGAAATAGCCAGGACAGCCCTTTACTTGGCTTCTACTGCCTCTGACTATATGACAGGCCATGTCATTGTATTGAATGGAGGAGCATTCTTCTGAAAAGGTCAACGTGAGGTCATCATGATCGGCATAAAATCCTATGGCGTTTATATCCCCTATTTTAGGTTGAGTAGGGCTGAGATCTCGAAATCTTGGGGAGGGTTTCCCAGTCTGGGCGAAAGGGCCGTGGCGAACTATGATGAGGATACGATTACCATGGCCGTGGCCGCGTGCAGAGGTTGTCTCAGAGGATGTGATCCCCAAGAGATTGAACGTCTCCTTCTTGCCTCAACCACCTTCCCTTACGGAGAGAAGCAGTCCGCATCCATTGTTGCAGCAGCCGTTGACCTTGAAAAGGGGGCGCTGACCTTAGACCTTTCCGGCTCATTGAGATCCGGAACCACGGGTGTGCGATTGGCTTTGGACGCCGTTCGTGGAGGGACTTCAAAGGATGTCTTGGTTTGTGCGTCTGATATTCGCATGGGCCTTCCGAACGGGGCCAAAGAACTGGAATTCGGCGACGGCGCTTCGGCTTTGCTTCTCGGCGATACAGGGGTGATTGCTGCGGTGGATGGTATGTTTAGTTCGAATGAAGATATTTATGATGTCTTTAGGCCCGCCGAGGAGACCTATGTTCGCTCCTGGGAGGACCGGTTCTGCAGGGAAGTGGGTTATACCAAGATCATGTTAGAGACCATCACCGCGGCAGCAAAGAAGTTTAAGTTTACGGCTAAAGATTTTGCCAAAGCTGTCCTCTATGCTCCCAACCCCGGATACCTTGCTGGGGTTGCAAGGGCGGCAGGGTTCGATCTCAAAACTCAGGTTCAGGATTCATTGTATTCCACGGTGGGAAATACAGGAACCGCATTATCATCGATGATGCTCGCTGCTGCACTGGATGAAGCCAAACCTGGAGACCGAATCCTCTGGGTCGGTTATGGCGATGGCGCAGATGTCATCGTTTTAACCGTGACCGATGAGATCACCAAAATTCAGGAGAGAAAAACCGTTCAGAAGCATCTGACAGCAAAAAATACACTGAGCTATCAGAAATACCTGCGATGGCGCTCGGTCATCGACACAGAGCCGCCCATGCGGCCGAAGCCAGAACCGGCCTCTGCCGTTGCCCTCTACAGAGATCGAAAATGTGGGATGGCTCTTTATGGGGTGAAGTGCAAGCATTGTGGTACGGTTCAATATCCCGTTCAGCGGATATGTATGAATTGCCTCTCCAAGGACAATTTTGAGGATTACGGTTTCGCTGATCGAATCGGTAGGATCACTACTTTCTCCCACGACAACTTGGCCGTCTCCCCGGATCCCCCTTCTACCGTTGCCGTCGTTGACTTCGATGGAGGAGGACGGATAATGATGGACATCACAGATCGTGATCCATCTGAGATCAAGATAGGGATGCCCGTGGAGATGACCTTCCGACATATCCGTTATGTCGAGGGCATTCATAATTACTGGTGGAAATGTCGTCCGGTGAGATCATCCGTCCTGTGAAATGAACCCTTAAATCAGGAGTGGAGAGAAGATGGAAAGCATTAAAGACAAAGTGGCCATCATCGGTATGGGTTGCACCAAGTTCGGTGAAAATTGGGAGAAGAGCTACGACGATCTGGTCATCGAAGCCGTCTACGAAGCCTATGAAGACGCGGGGATGAACCCCAAAGACATTCAAGCCTACTGGATCGGCTCTTATTGGTCGGGCATGCCCGCTCCCAGCATGCCCTTATCGACGATCCTAAAGGTGGACTATAAGCCTGTGACCCGGATTGAGAACATGTGCGCCACGGCCTCGGATGCCCTCAGGAATGCGGCTTATGCAGTGGCCTCTGGAGCCTGTGATGTTGCCCTGACCATTGGCGCTGAGAAATTGAAGGACTCCGGCTTCAGCGGCCTTCCGACGGATGAGATCGCCATGGGAATCACCTCCACCGCCCCCAATACGTTTCGTAGTAGGAATTTTACGGCACCCAGCCATTTTGCTATGATGGCGACCAGTTACTTTAACAAATATGGACTGAGCCCGGAGGAGGGAAAAAGAATGCTGGCCAAGATCATGGTGAAGAACCATCACAACGGCAGCCTCTCTCCCAAAGCCCATTTCCAACGGGAAATCACCGTTGAGCAGGTCCTCAACGCACCGACCATCGCATGGCCTTTGGGGCTTTTGGATTGCTGTGGGGTGAGCGATGGTGCTGCGGCGGCCATCTTGGTCAGAGGAGACAAAGCAAAGCACTTCAGGAAGGACCCGATCTACATCAAGGCCTTGCAGATTGCAGTGGGACCGCAGGAAGGCTACATGAACCCAAAACATGATTGGACCATGGTGAAAGAGACTTACCAGGCTGGTCTGGCCGCCTATGCAGAAGCAGGGATAAAAGATCCCCGAAACGAGATCAGCATGGCTGAGGTCCACGACTGTTTCTCCATCACGGAAGCGGTCATTTATGAAGACCTGCAATTTACACGCCGTGGAGGGGCGAAGGAGGAGGTAGATGTCGGAACCTTCGAACTGACGGGTGATCTCCCAGTGAACATGGATGGGGGATTGAAATGTTTTGGCCATCCCATCGGAGCCACCGGCTTAAGAATGATGTACGAGATCTATAAACAGATTCAGGGGAAGGCTGGACCACGGCAAGTGAAAAACCCCAGGTTGGGTCTGACCCATAACTTGGGAGGGACTCCAGGGGGAGCCACGGTGAGTGTCTGTATTGTCGGACCCTGACCGTCCCATGCGGGGCATTGAAATGACGAACTCTGAGTTCTGAAATACGCAATTCCAAAGACCGTGCTCAAAATCGTCAATCTGGAAACGACCTATAATGATGTGATATTGGCCCTCAAGGGGATTTCGTTAGAAGTCCCTGAAGGAGGAATCGTGGCCCTCTTGGGAGCCAACGGAGCAGGAAAGACGACCACCATCAACACGATCTCTGGCTTCAGGAAGTCGTTGAACCTTGTGATCGAAGATGGGACCATCGAATTTTACGGGGAGAACATAAACGATAAAGAACCCTATGAAATTGTCTCGAGAGGAATCTTGCAGGTCCCGGAAGGAAGACGAATTTTTGCAGAGCTCAATGTAGAAGAAAATATTTCGGTTGGCTCCTTCAGCGCAAAGGATCGAAGGAAACTGGAGGCCAATAAAAAGAGGGTTTTTGGCTACTTTCCCATCCTGGAAGAACGTCGGAGCCAACCGGCAGGTTATTTGAGCGGAGGTGAGCAACAGATGCTTGCGATCGGCAGAGCGCTCATGGCAGATCCCAAGTTGATCATGTTGGATGAACCCTCTCTCGGCCTGGCACCCATGATCGTCAGAGAGATTTTTTCGATCGTCCACAGGATTAGCCAACATGAAAAAAGGTCCATCTTGCTTGTGGAGCAGAATGCAAAAATGGCCCTCTCCATCTCGCAGTATGGATACATTCTGGAAAACGGCCGTATCGTCATGGATGCGATAAGCGACAAGCTGAAAAACGACAAGGACATCAAAGAATTTTATCTCGGTTTAACTGAGGTGGGCATCAAGAAGAGCTTTCGGGAGGTGAAACATTACAAGAGGAGGAAGCGGTGGCTTTCCTAAAGGAGAGACCGGCGAGCCTGCTCGAGGTCGAAGACCTCCATATGAATTTTGGGGGGATTCACGCCCTCACCGATCTCTCTCTTCATGTCTATGAAGGACAGATCTTATCCGTGATCGGTCCAAATGGGGCCGGTAAGACGACCCTTCTTAACTGCATCAGCGGAATTTATCGCGCCCAGAAAGGGGTGATCCGTTTTCTTGACAAAGACCTGATGAGAATGAGTCCCTGTCGGATAGCCCGTTTGGGGATCGCGCGAAGCTTTCAGAATATTGCCCTCTTCAGGGGAATGACGGTTCTGGATAATTTGTTGATCGGCCAGGGACTCCATCTTCGTTATGGTCTGTTGAGTGCGGCCCTCTATCGGGGGCGTGCATTGAAAGAGGAAGTGAAAGGCCGGGATAGGGTGGAGGAGCTTATTGAGTTCCTCGACCTTCAGCATGTGCGCAAAGCGCCCGTGGCGAGTCTCTCCTATGGCATTCAGAAAAAAATTGAACTCGGTCGGGCCCTGGCCATGGAGCCCAGACTTCTCCTGATCGATGAGCCCGTCAGCGGAATGAACATCGAAGAGACGGAGGATATGGCCCGTTATATCTTAGACATCAACGAAGAGCTGGGAATGACTATCATTCTCATCGAACACGACATGGGTCTGGTGATGGATATCTCCCATCGGGTCACCGTATTGAACTTCGGGGTAAAGATTGCAGAGGGTCCTCCCGAGGAGATCGCCAAGAACCCAGAGGTCATCAAGGCGTACCTGGGGGAGGAAGAGGCTTGAACCACCCGATCCCCTCCGAGAACGAAAAGGACTTTATGGGACGAAACAACACCACCTTGCCGAAGCTCTTAAAAGAAAAAGTTCGAACCTATGGGGATCGCGTAGCCTTGCGGGAAAAGCATAAAGGGATCTGGTGGGAGATCCGTTGGAACCAGTACCTTGAGAGGGTGAAATACATCTGCCTTGGAATGGTGAGACTTGGTTTACGGAAACGGGATCATGTCTCCATTTTGGGAGAGAACTGTAAGGAATGGCTTTTCGCCGATCTGGGCATCCAGGCTGCAGGAGCTGTGGCAGTGGGAATCTATCCTACGAATCCTGCTCCCCAAGTGGAATACATCCTCGACCATTCGGAATCGAAATATGTGGTCGTTAAGGATCAAGAGCAGGCTGACAAGATTCTGGCCATTAGAGAGAGATTGCCCTTACTCAACAGGATGATCGTCATCGATATGAAGGGCATGAGACATTACAGAGACCCCTTCCTCATCAGTTATCAGGAGGTGGAAGAACTGGGCCGACAGTTGGACCGGGAAGAACCCCATTCCTTCGACCTCATGATCGATCAAACCCAGCCCGATGATGTGGCTCTGATCGTTTATACCTCCGGGACAACGGGCCATCCCAAGGGGGCAATGATTTCCCATCGGAATATCATTCATCAGACCGTCCATGGGACCATGCCCATCCTCCACTTCAGCGATAAGGACAGTTTGGTTTCTTACCTGCCTCTCTGCCATATCTTTGAGCGCAATCTCTCCATGGCCCTCCCCCTTGTCGCCGGGTATACGGTCAATTTAGCCGAATCCATCAACACGGTCCAGCAAGATATCCAGGAGATCTCGCCAACCTTCTTCGCTGCGGTCCCGCGTATTTTGGAAAAGATCTACTCTGCTATTCAGATTAAGATGGAAGACTCCACTCGATTCAAGAAGTTCATGTATCGCTTCTGGTTGCCGGTGGGGGAAAAGGTGTCTACCTATCGGATGAAGAATGAACGGGTTCCCCTCGGGTGGTCGATCGCTTATCTCTTGGGTTACCTTTGTTGCTTCAGAGCCCTCAGGGATAAGATCGGGCTGCTACGATGCCGGTGCATGATGAGTGGCGGAGCTCCCATTGCTCCGGAGATCCTCGACTTTTTCCGTTCCTTAGGTGTGCACACCATTGAGATGTATGGTCTGACGGAGACATCCGGGACGGCTGCGGGGCCGCATAAAAGCTTAAAATACGGTTCGGTGGGCGAGCCATGCCGTGCCATGGAATTCCGTTTGGGCGCGGGCGGAGAGATCCTTTTTAGAGGAGACTCCGTCTTTGTGGGTTACTACCGAGATACCAAAGGCACGGAAGAGGTGATCCGGGACGGATGGTTCCATACGGGGGACGTGGGAAGACTGGATGATGATGGGCATCTCTATATCGTTGACCGCATCAAAGATATCATCATCACGTCTGGGGGGAAGAACATCTCCCCCTCAGAAATTGAAAACAAACTAAAATGCAGCCCCTATGTCAAAGAGGCCATGGTGATCGGGGATAGGCGTCATTATCTGATCGCTCTCATCCAGATCGACTATGAAAATGTCAGCAACTTCGCCCAGAACAATCGGATTCCCTTTACAACCTTTAAAACCCTTGCGACGAACCCGGCTGTGAAAGAACTCGTCCAGAGTGAAGTGGAGAAGGTGAACGACACCTTAGCCCAAGTGGAAACCATAAAAAAGTTCATCCTCATCGAGAAGGAGTTAGACCAAGACGACAACGAGTTGACAGCCACGCAGAAGGTGAGAAGAAAGCAAGTGTCTGAGCTCTTTCGGAGCGAGATTGAAGCCCTGTATCATTGATACGTTCGACGGCGCCAAAGCCCGATTTTTAAATCGGGGCAAGAAGCGCTGTTGAAAGACAAAAGGAATAAATGATTAAGGTGATAGAGATCATTTTCAATGGGCTCGCTGTGGGAGCAATCTACTCCTTGATTGCTCTTGGTTTTGTTTTGATTTTTAAATCAACAGGAATACTCAATTTCGCCCAAGGTGAGCTGGTCATGTTCGGTGCCTTCATCTGTTACGGTCTTACGGTATTGCTAAAGGTCCCCTATGTCCTGGCTTTCTTGATTACCCTTCCCTTAGGAGCGCTTCTCGGCGTTATCATCAATCTCCTCTTCTTTAAACGAATGGTTGGAGAACCCGTCTTCTCCAATATTATGATGACGGTTGGCTTGGCAAGCATTCTCACGAGCGTGGCTGGTTTCATCTGGGGGCATGATGTCTATGCCCTGCCATCTCCTTTCACCAACAAGACTGTCATCTTGGGAGGAGTGATTCTTTCTCTGGGGTACGTCTATACCCTTGTGGTTTCGATCCTATTTGTTATCCTCTTTATTCTCTTTTTTAATCGGTCCTTGCTAGGGATTGCCATGAGGGGTACCGCAGAGGATCAAAATACGGCTGGTTTGATGGGAATCAACGTGAAGAGAATTTTCATGTTGACCTGGGCGATCGGGACGGTGGTCGCTGCTGTCGCAGGTATTTTCCTGGCGGAACAGACCTTTGTCCGTCTTGCGATGAGCCATACCGGGATCAAGGCAATGTCGGCCGCCATTCTAGGGGGGATGAACAGCATTGGAGGGGCGATCTTGGGAGGCATTCTCGTGGGGATCGTTGAAAACCTGTCCGCCACCTATCTCAGCGGCATGGAAATTGGGAATTTTCGTTTTGGTGATATTAAGGACGTCACTGCTTTCGCCGTCATGATTATTGTTCTGATGATCAGGCCCCATGGGATTTTTGGAACGGAGAAGATAGAGAGGGTATAGGGAAGATTATGACCAGTGGCAATTTTAAAGTCACCTATGAAGAGGATTTAGCCCTTTTCCAGACACTCTGGGTTAAGGTCTGGCTCTGCATCCTGATCTTCCTGATGCTCGTCGCACCTCTCTTCCTTTCTCGCTATTCATTGAGCATCCTCAATGAGATGGGCATTGCAGCGATCGGAGCCATTGGCCTCAATCTTCTCATTGGGTATACCGGCCAAATCTCCCTGGGGCACGCAGCGTTTTTGGCTATAGGGGCCTATGCTTCAGGGCTCTTAACGGGCAAAGCAGGCTTGCCATTCCTTCTTTCCCTTCCTCTCTCTGGAATAGCAGCGGCTGCCTTAGGTATGATTGTCGGTATCCCGTCTCTGAGATTGAAGGGCTTATACCTTGCTTTGGGTACGTTGGCTTTCGGTTTTATCGTGGAATACATTCTTTTCCACTGGGACTTGACGCAGGGAAATAAGGGGATGCCAGTGCCCCGAGCGAGTCTGGCAGGACTGGTGATCAGCACGCAAACCCAGTACTACTATTTAATTATGACCTGTGCCGTTTTAGCCACCCTCATTTCAAAAAATCTGGTTCGCACCAAGATCGGCAGGAATCTCATCGCCATCAGGGATCGTGATATCGCCGCTGAAGCGTTGGGAATCAACCTGGCTAAGTACAAAGTCATGGCCTTTGGGGTAAGTTCTTTTTATGCCGGAGTGGCTGGTTGTCTGATGGCGCACTACCAGCGGTGGATTGTTCCCGGAAACTTTGATCTCTCCCTCTCCATTGCCTATATTGCGATGATCATCTTGGGAGGGTTGGGGACCATCTTGGGCTCCATCCTTGGAGCCATTTTGATCACGGGGATTCCCCATGCCATTACTTTCGTAACGGATCTATTGAGAGAGACCCTTCCTGCTTTGAGCAAAGTCATTGTCGATTTGAAAATGGGAATTTTCGGACTGATTATTGTCCTTACCCTTCTTTCTGAACCCTCGGGTCTATTTGGGATTTATAGGAGGGTTAAGCTTTATTGGAAGACATGGCCCTACAAGTATTGAGACAAGGTCATGTCTAAGTCCGGATACGGAGATGGAGGAATGTTTGAATCCTCAAACCATGGTCTTGGGTGCAAAGGGGAAGGGAGGTGGTTTTGAAGAATTCTCAGACAAGTCAAAATGAAGCAAAAATTTAATCGAGAGGAGGAGAAATCATGAAGATCCGAAGTGTTTTCATAGTGCTTCTATTGGCCGGATGTCTTTTTCTAACGGGAACAAATGGATGGGCAGCAGAGGTGCGTGGCGTGACCGACAAAACCGTGAAGTTGGCATGCCTGATTGACCTATCTGGTCCAGGCAAATATGGTGGGCCCCCAATTGCCGATGCCTTCAAGGACTATGTCGCCTGGGTGAATGATACGGGCGGAATCCATGGAAGAAAGATTGACATGATTTATGAAGACAATGGAATATTGCCGACCCCTACCATGGCGGCGGCCAGGAAGGTGATCCTCAAAGATGAGGTTTTAGCCATTGCGTTCAATCTTGGGAGTGCAGGCACCAGTGCTATCCTACCCTTATGTGAGGAGAACAAAGTTGTCCTGATGCCTCACGGTGCCAATAAGGTCTTTTATGCTCCAGGAAACAAATGGGTCTTTGTCCCCCACACCGTTCAGTTCGGCATGGCCTCAAGGGCCGTGGAATATATCCTGGAGAAGAATCCCAAAGCACGGATTGGAATCATTTACCAGGATGATGATTTTGGCCTGGAGGGTCTCGAAGGCGCCCGGGCGGCGGCTGCCTTTATGAAGACTCAGTTGGTCAAGGAAGCGCCTTATAAAGTAGGCACTATCGATTTCTCACCCCATATGACTGCCATGAAGGAAGCCAAGGCCGACGCTCTCGTGCTTTGGACCTATCTTCCTCAATCGGCGGCGGTCATTAAAGAGAGGGCCAAGATGGGTTGGGATGTATCTCTCATTTCCAATAATACAACCGGGGTCCCGCCCCTGTTCGCTCTCGTTGGAGACTTAGCCGAAGGATACATGTTGGTCACTCCCTATGCCCCTCAGCACACCGATGTTCCGGGGATGAAGATGGTCAGAGACCTGAACAAGAAATACGGAAACCCAGAAAAGACACTGGCGAACCCTATGTACCCGGATTATCTCTATCTTGCGGCCTGGGGCTACATTACAGCCATGGTTGAAGGATTAAGGAAGGCGGGTCCAGATCTGAACCCGGAAACTTTGGTGAAGGGACTCGAGAGTATAAGTAACTTTGACATGGGCTCCATCTGTCCAAACATCACCTTTGGGCCAAAGCGGCATGTGAGCAGCTTCTCCAGCCTGGTGCTCAGAGCTGATGCGAAAAACAAGAAACTTATGATTATCGATCCAATCAAAGACCCTAAGACGCCGCAGGATTAAAATCGACAGGTAACCTGATTACCGTTTTGATGATAATCTCCTGAATATCGATAGTCCTCATTCCCTCGAAAAGAGGGGATGAGGGCTTTTCGGATTGAGGATGCAAGAGATGATTGAAGTGATTGAAGGACTCTGTACGGGTTGTGCCACGTGTGTTCCCGTTTGCCCTGAAGAGGCCATTTCATGTTTTGGCTTCGCTCGGATCAACGATCGGTGTACGGATTGTTTGACCTGCCTGGAATTTTGCCCACTCGGCGCATTGGAAAAGAAGAAAGTACAGAGGGAGGGCCATGGTCAAGCGAGACTATGATGTCCTCATCATCGGGTCTGGAATGGGCGGGATGTCGAGTGCAGCGCTCCTCACTCACGCAGGATACCGGACTCTGGTCGTGGAAAAACTGCCCCGTATCGGTGGCCGATGCTCAACGATTGAATACAAAGGGGTGAAATGCACTACGGGCGTCATCGGTCCAGAAATGGGAGGAGTCCTTGAGAAGCTCTTTGAGGATGTGGGAGCAGAGTTCAATGTTCGGCCTGCCGGCCCCCCCCACTATCTCATTAAAGGAAAGATTCTCAAGATGCCACCCAAAGGAGGTTTGAGAACCCTTCTCGCCTCCGCCACTCATGATCCTTCTGAAGTACAGAGGGTCATGGAAGCATTGTCTAAGGCTCTGGGATGGTCAGAACCGTCCAAAGCCATCAGCCTTAGAGATTGGCTGTTGCAATATACCCGGAACGAAGCCATTCTTGGAATATTTCAGACCATGGTCTCCGCTGCCATGTTGGTCAATATCGATGAGCTTCCAGCGCAAGAATATTTTCTCTTTATCAAAAAGTTGGGGGGTTACCGCGAGTTTGGCTATTGTCCTAAAGGAAGCATTTCTCTTCCCGAGGCTCTTTTGAAGGTGATTCAACAGCGAGGGGGCGAGCTATGGACACATTCTCCAGCGAAACGGATTCTTTCTAAAAATGGGATCGTCTGCGGAGCCATCGTTGAAAAGGATGGAAAAGAAGTCGAGGTAAGAGCCTCCGTGGTGGTGAGCAATACCGGTCCCAAGAAAACAGTGGAACTAGCGGGAAGGGAGAATATGGATCAAGGCTATGTGAAGGAACTGGAAGAGACCGTCAGGCCGGCCATGGTCATCTGCATTCAATGGATGACCGACAGGCCAGTTCTTGAAGGAAATTATCTTCTCGTTGTCGGTGCTCGCCGTGTGAACGCCATCTTCCAGCCCACAAAGGTCTGCCCTGAAATTGCCCCCGCTGGTAAACACTTCCTTCTGGCAGGTGCAGCCCCAGTCTCCTCCGTACCGCCTCTCCATGCGGAAAAGGAAATCGAGCTCTGCATGGCAGACTTAAGGGAGCTATTCCCTGGGTTTGATCAACACTCTGAAATTCTTCTCGTGAGCACTTTCCATGGTGATTGGCCTGGATTCCATAGTTGGCCGGGATATGGCATGAGTCATAAAACGCCGATCGTAAACCTTTATAATGTCGGGGATGGAGTCAGTCCTTCTGGAACCGTTGCTTTGCCTTCCACCGTTCTCAGTGCTCGGCTCGTTGTGGAGGACGTTAAGAACAGGATTCAACCCACCGTATAGGAGATCCAATGGAAGGAAGTGGATATCTAAAAGAGCGTGACAAAATCAAGTTACAAGAGAAGGAATTGACCGCCTTGGATGGCTTATGGTTTGTGGAGGTGGAAAAGCGATGGGGTTATGAAGCGGCGAATCAGATCAATCTGGAGGTCTGGCGTCGGTGCGGCGAGATCCTCGTACGGGAGATGAAGAAAAGATTACAGCTGAAAGGGGGCGACCTTGAAGAAGTAAAAGTATTATTCGGGAGCCTCCTGGAGCTGGATGGTACGACATTTGATTTCGAATCTCCCAAGGATCAACGACTCATGCTTAAGATTCATCGGTGTGTCTGGTATGAAAATTTGAAAAAGGCCGGCCGCCACACCCTCCACGACTGCATGGCCATTGACCTAGCCATCCTTCCGAGTTGGCTGAAAGCCATTGATCCCCGTTTGACTTTCCGTTTCTCCAAGGCCATTCCCAAAGGAGATGGGTGCTGCGAAATCATGATCGAATATGAGGATAAGCCTCCTGCATGAAGGGCAAGGGTTATCTATTGACGAAATGAAATTGACAAAAATCGTTTTTTAGATAATAAAAGAGGACATGAATCGAGTATCCGTCCATTTTAAACCCAATGGGTTTGTGAATTCTATTCGAATGACCAGTCAGTTCTTAGGTCTTCCTCTTTATAAGGTGAATGCCTTTTTTGTTGATGGACTCTTGATTGACACGGGCTCTGCCTTTGGTCGGGATAGATTTCTGAAGCTCTTAGATACCCTTCATCCTGATATCGTTGTCAATACTCACCACCATGAGGATCACACCGGCAACAACTTCTCGATTAGAGAAAAGTATGGCCTCCTCCCCCTGGCTCATCCCAAGACATTTTTTTATTTGCAAGATCCCTCTCAGTGGGTACCATGGTATCGGCGTTTGGTTTGGGGATGTCCTCATTCCTCAGAGACGAGAGAATTGGATTCAAAGATTCAAACCAAAAATTTCCTTTTTTGGGTCATTCCTACACCCGGACATTCGGATGACCATATCTGTCTTTATGAGCCAAATGAGGGGTGGCTTTTTTCCGGAGATTTGTTTCTCAGCGAACAGATGAAATACTTAAGGGAGGAGGAAAATATCTTTTCGAT
>Ga0315294_10002797_pt1 | contig 19021 bp, 11 predicted proteins | sample YL17G13_40_MG_FD_203626 | JGI IMG/M metagenome (GOLD analysis project Ga0315294, IMG submission 203626) | Sediment microbial communities from Yellowstone Lake, YNP, Wyoming, USA - YL17G13_40 | ecosystem: Environmental > Aquatic > Freshwater > Lake > Sediment | place: USA: Wyoming | collected...
ATCTCGGGTCGGCTATAAGGTCGACGCCTCCTGCAAAACCCAGAGCCTGCAGGAGATTGTACTCAACATCAGGCGGATATGGAAAAGCACCCGGGATTCTTGCCAGTCCTATGACGGTAAAGACCGCAGGATTGAGTCTCTTTACTTCGATAAGGTCTCCTTCCATCAGCGGCACATCGGCAAACGGAATATTCAGCCCTTTTACCGGCAGAACAATACCTTCGACAACGGCAGCAGTAGCTGTCGGCGGTGCTGGCTGATAACCGGCTTGTGCAGGTTCGATGTATTTGACATTATTGGCACTATTAACAGTTTCAAATTCAACTTTGTTGTTGGATGGTGTTTCAATATATCTTTGATTGCTCGCCTCGGCGGAGCGGGTCGCAGCCGGACAGCCCGGACATCCTTCTTTCTTTTCAGCATCCTGGCTTTTAACGCCGCCTTGGTTTAAGTCATTTGCCGCTTCGAGAAGTTCCGTTTCCTCCCCGTTAAGCTGTTTTGTCTGGCTTGTCGTAATCGCAGACGAGGGAAACTGAGCGGCAAGCTGCTCAAGAGCCCGACCGACTATATATGCCTGCTCGGCACCGATGACGTTCTGTAGTTCTTTTATATATTCAGCCCGTTCAGCCGGGTTTTTAATATTTATATTTTTGCTGTAAAGTGTGTCAGGGCCGTGCTGAACAAGAAGAGGTCCTTGTGTTGGACTGGAATCTTCAGGTCTAAATACAAGGTCAACCTGGAGTGTGGGGAAGTCAGATTCATTTCCCGACGTGTTTTTTACCTCCTCTTTCGGCGTTTCAGTATATTCTATGTATTTTTCGTTGATGCCGGTATCAAGTTCGGTCAACTGTTTTATTTCGTCGGCTCCTTTTGCTGTCTGAGAACCAGTTGTATATTTTCGTTTGGGATTTTTGATTATGATGACGCTTGCTCCGTTTTCGATGATGCCGCCCGCCTTCATCAAAGCGTTTACCAGCGACATTTCATTGCTTTGGAGCTTATAGACGCCCGGCTGTACAACGGCGCCAACTACCGTAATGTCTTTAAGGTAATATTCCTTGACATTACATACGACGCTCGGTTGAGTGATGATGTACTTGGGATAGTATGCGCTGACTATTTCAGCTTCTATTTGAGCCAGAGTCTTGCCTTCAACCTTTATTTCGCCGAGTATCGGCAGTGTGATTGTGCCTGTATCCGATACTCTGCACAGATACGGCTGGACCTGCTGTTGCTGGTATTGCAGGTCTTTATAGAGTTTCGGCGATACCGCTGTCAGTATCGTCGGCATTTGCAGTTCGAGTACGTCCCCTATGCCGACAATATAGGTGCCGTAATTATCTTTGGCGATAAGCAATTGGTCGATGTCAACCTTTGGAGTAATGGGGCCGGCCAGTTCGAATGCTTTGATTTGTTCATTGCTTGACATTCTCGGTTCTCCGCAGCCGACAAGAAAAATTGTCGTCCAGACAAACGCTGCGGTTAGCAAATGCAATTTGAGCGTACTGTGTATTGTCTTTTTCACCTTGACCCTCCGAAAAAAATAAAATCACCCTTATGGGGATTGATATTTTTCAGCCCCGAAAATTTGTCTTTCAATGACGCCCCACCAAGGCAGTTAAAAACACCTTTTTCGACGAAGTTCACTTTTTAACACCTCTCAAGTAAAAACCTTACGCCCTGTTCGCAAGTATCGATAAATCAAAGCAGCAATGCAAAGCTGGATTTACCCAGCTTCTTGCTTTTGCCTATTTTAACACATAGAGTCAAAAAAGTAAAGCAACTTACGTTGTTATAAGGTCTTATAGCAAAAAAATTGCGGGTTTCGCACCTCAAATCAGCAAATTATAGGACGGCCTTTAAATCTTTTTTTGTCGTAGATATTTAGCTCGCCGATTTATTTGGCGGGTTTCATTTGTAGGTTAGCCTTGCCGTCATTTATCCGCCTTCGGCGGACTATGGCAGTTTATTTAGCCCACAGTTTTATCCGCCACTGTTTACCCGCCGTAGCTTGCCCGCCGCAGGAGGGGCGGGGCGGATTCACGGATGGTCATTTTTCGCGGGACAACTTTTTTACTTCATAATTTAATTAAGCCGCCACACTATCCGCAGACAGTTTGAACTGCTTGGGTCCTTGTTTTTAGTACTGAAAAATAGGCAAAATTTTATCTTCTTGTCCGATAAACCTTAAAGTTTTTATCTCTAAAGGCCGAAAAATCCAATATAGGACTTTTCCTTTATGCGCTGAAACTATGGTTTTTAGTACTAAAAACGGGTTTTGATGGTTTCGACAGGCTCACCATAAATTGAATAAGGGATTATCCGATGAGAACGGTAGCGGTAATTAACCAGAAAGGTGGATGCGGTAAGACGACAGTTTCGATAAATCTTGCCAGCGCCCTGGCTGCGGAAAACAAAAAAACTCTCCTTATCGACATGGACCCGCAAGGCCATTGTGCTGTCGGTCTGGCTGTGCCGGAGGAGCAGATTGAGCAGAGCGTTTATGATGTGCTGGTAAGTTCTCGTCGAAGCGAAACTGTAAAGTTCACTGAGATTCTGTGGGAAATCAGCGATAACTTCGAGCTTGCGCCGGCAAGCATCGACCTGGCTGCCTTCGAACAGCAGACTAATGGAATCGTCGACCGCGAAAACTGCCTCAAAGACATTCTCAAAACCATTGAAAAAGACTATGACTATGTCGTTATCGATTGTCCCCCCGCGGTGGGACTGCTGACGTTCAACGCCCTGCGGGCAGCTACCGATGTTATTGTTCCCGTTGAAACGGGCTACTTTTCACTGCACGGCCTGAGCAAACAGCTCGATACGCTCAGCATCCTCTGCAAGCAGTGTTCCCAGCATATACACGTTATGGTGCTCGCCAGCATGTATGACATCCGAACAAAGATGGGCAGAGAAATACTGTCCGAACTTCGAAAACACTTCTCAGGCAGAATGTTCCAGACCGTCGTCAATTTCAATACCAAACTCAAGGAAGCAGCGAGCCTGGGACAGCCCATCTGTGAATACGACCCGGCAAGCAGAGGGCATAAGGACTTCCAGTACCTCGCACAGGAGCTGATAGCGAGCGATACAATGGTCGAAAAACAAATGGTAGGTTCGCTCCACAAAGCAGAACCGCAAATACCGGTTGTCCAGAAAGCCCAAATCAGGAAAGAAGTTGTCAAAAGCCTCGATGACAAGCTTGAGTCAATCAGCTCGTCAGCACATGAACTGCTCGCAGGTCTTAGCGGGGGGGGACCCCAGCCGAAACCAAAGGCAAAAGCCGTGCAGGGGGATATCGACAGCAGGCTCAACGACTTCTACGGTACAAGGCAGTCCGGCGGTGCGGTTAAATTCGTTACGCTTTATCCGCGAGCCAAAAGCGTTCAGATTGCAGGAGATTTCAATAACTGGCAGCCGCACCAGACAGCCTTGAAACTCACACAGGACGGCAAATGGGAGCTTGCCCTGGCTCTTGCACCGGGCAAGTATCGATACCGTATGGTGGTTGACGGCCAATGGCAGCAGGACCCGTACAACGAACAGACCGAACTAAATCCGTTCGGCGAATTCAATTCCATCCTCGAAGTTAAATAGTCGCGGGTCGCTGGTATTTAGTTCCTTCGCCGTTGTCTAATAAACCGAATACCAGGTACTAAATACCAAATACTAATTTTGAATTTATTCAAAATTAAGTACTGCAAATTCGCCCCGATATTTCTTTGCCGCCTCATCATAAGCCTTTGCCGCTTCTATTTCATCGTCAAAATAGCCCAGATGTATTTTGCGTCCCTTATGTGGCAGGCGGGCGCACCATTTATTATGTTCTTTGTGCCGGCAAACTCCTTTATATTTTGACGTGCCTTCGTTAAACCCCTGCTCGTTGTTCCAGTTGTTCTCTTGGGTGGTAACGATTCGCAGATTCACCCTGCGGTTATCTAATCCGTTGCGGTTTTTATGGTCGATGAATCGGCCTTCCGGCGGCGGCATAATATACCGGTGCATAAACATAATCTTTTTCTTTCCGTTTTGGCTTGAAGCTCGTCCCGCGTAATATTTATCTTTGTTTTTGATGGCGTACCATTTGTATTTGCTCAGCCGCTCGAAATCTTCCACATCTACTATTGCATATTTTCCCTGCGTCAGTTTAATGCGTCTGAATGTAAAACCGTATTGCCTCCTGCGGTGCCAAAGCGCGATTGCGACCAGCAGTTTTTCTATTGCCGCAGGCACGCGAACCTTGATGGGAAAATTTAGATAAATTGAATCGTCTCCTGTGTTAAGAAAATCGAAAATTCATCCACCCTTGGCGGATTCCTTTACCCCGTGAGACTTGTCCCGTGAGATGCGTCTTACGCTATCTCACCGGGATGTTTTGCCGCTTCAGCTATCTCATCGGGGTTCAATCTTAAATCTTAAATTTCTTCGTGCTTTAGTGTCTTGGTGGCTACGCGCCTCCGTATTACCCAAAAACTTGCGCGTTTTTGTCGAATTTTCGACAAAAATTCAGGAGGTCGAATTTATAAGTGCTTGCCGGCTATGGAGAAATAATTTTTAATTTTTCCAAAGCGCGCAAGAAAAAACTTGCGCATTCTGGCGAAAAATTTCAAGTTTTTACCGACACTGAAAGCCCGCCGATTTATTCGGCGGGTTTCATTGTGTCTCGACAGCCGAAATACCGCATTAAAACCATTAAAAACAGGCAATTGCATGACAAATTTGTCTTGATTTTTCAAAATATAAAGATATAATAAATGGTTCAAAAAGATTTATATATAATCCGCATTCAGGAGGACTTAGAAATGAAGAAGCATCTCATACTGACCATATTAGTGCTGTTACTGTCTATCGCCATCACCGCTCTGGCCGGTGAACCATTCATGCTAAAGGATATATGGCCGGGAGCAGCAAGTCCAGGTGTTGCGTACTTGGCGGATGTAAACGGCACTTTATTTTTCAATGCCAACGACGGCACAAACGGCACTGAACTATGGAAAAGCGACGGCACCTTTGCAGGCACTGTAATAGTAAAGGATATAAATCCGGGGGCGGGAAGTTCAAACCTTGCGGTACTGACGAATGTCAACGGCACCCTGTTTTTCATGGCCAACAACGGCACAAATGGCTATGAGTTATGGAAAAGCGACGGCACTGCGGCAGGCACAATGATGGTAAAGGATATATATCCGGGCTCGTCAGGCTCATATCCTAATTTCCTGACGAATGTGAATGGCACAGTATTTTTCAAGGCCGATGACGGCACAAACAGCTCCGAACTATGGAAAAGCGACGGCTCTGAGGCCGGCACTGTAATGGTAAAGGATATTCTTCCGGGCTCGTCAGGCTCATATCCTGTGTATCTGACGAATGTCAACGGCACATTATTTTTCGGGGCCTCGGACGCCAACGGTCTTGAACTATGGAAAAGCGACGGCATCGAGGCCGGCACGACAATGGTAAAGGATATAAACCCAGGTGCGGGAAGCTCAAGCCCCGCGTACCTGATGAATGTCAACGGCACGTTATTTTTCGCCGCCGACGATGGCACAAACGGCGTTGAGTTATGGAAAAGCGACGGCACCCCGACCGGCACAGTTATGGTAAAGAATATTAATCCGTCGGCAAGCTCATATCCTATGTACCTGGCGAATGTGAACGGCACCCTGTTTTTCGAGGCCATCGACGGCACACACGGCTTCGAACTGTGGAAAAGCGACGGCACTCCGGCTGGCACTATTATGGTAATGGATATAAATCCGGGGGCGCTGGGTTCTAATCCTCAGTACCTGACAAATGTCAACGGCACATTATTTTTCTCGGCCGACAATGGCACAAACGACTATGAACTATGGAAATGTGACGGCTCACCCACAGGAACCGTAATGTTGGTTAAGGATATATATCCGGGCCCCATAGGCTCATATCTTGATAACCTGACAAATGTGAACGGCACCCTGTTTTTCAGGGCCAACGATGGCACAAACGGTCATGAATTATGGAAAAGCGACGGCACTTCGGCCGGCACCGTTATGATAATGGATATATATCCAGGGGCAGATGGCTCAGGCCCTCAATACCTGACAAATATAAACAATACCTTATTTTTCACAGCCAGCGACGGCACATACGGCTATGAGTTATGGATGTATCTATTGAACGACGAATGTCAGAACGCCTCGCAAGTCTCTGTAGGCCAAACTTACTATGGTTCAAACTATGGTGCAGAAGGAAACGATTTGACAAACTGTGCTTTTGACGACTTTGCGGATGTCTGGTATTATTACCGGCCGCAGGCCGCAGGACAATATACAATCACCGTCGGCAGCGATGAATTCGATACGACTCTTGCCCTCTTTAACGCCTGCAACGGCAGCGAGCTCGCCTGTAATGACGATTACTATCTTACTACCGATTCTCAGCTCAGCTACAATATGATAAAGGGCAAACTCTACTACATCCGTGTCGCCGGCTACGATGGTCAGATGGGAAATTATCAGTTGTCTGTTACTGCTGGCTCCTGTGCAGAATGGGCGTCAAGCGACCTTAATGGCGACTGCATAGTGAATATGCAGGACTTTGCCATAATGGCCTCTGAATGGCTGACCTGCCATAAAATCCCTGCAGAACTGTGCCAGTAATAAGGCAATCTACTAAGCTCGTCCAGACTATTTATACGAGAAAAATTGGGGACAGTGGGGCAGTTGCAAAAACACTTGGCCCCGCATCTATTTGCACAATGGCTCTGTAAAACCAGGGCTATTTAATTTTTGCTGTGCTATCCGTCTTTACATTTGTTACCGCCGTGCAAACTTGTCCTCGCATAAGTGGGGATAGGTGCGGGGTTCGCAATTGCCAAACAATGTCTCGGCCAACGGCCGGAGGCCTCCTCAAATCTTAAATGTTAAATCTTCAATCTTTAATTAATAAATCCTTCAGCTACTATACTCGTATGCAGTATACTGCAATGCAGCATAGTGAGAAATTAGTGCCATTGGTGCTGTTGAAAAAACATTTTGCTTTCTTGCCCTGTGAGATGTTTACCCCGTGGGATGTTTACCCTGTGAGATACGAAGTTATCTAATCGGGGTGAAACTATCCCATCGGGGCCGCTTCGGCTATCTCATCGGGGTTCAATCTTAAACTTGTCCTCGCGAAGAGCCTGCCCTCGAGTAGTCGGGGGCGGGGATCTTAAATTAAAAAGCCCTGCCCGCCACGGCGTATCGCGGCGTAGCCTTGCATAGTCGGATTCAATGTTCAAAGTTCAATGTTGAATGTTGGATGTTCAATATATGCGCGTTCCATTAGTTATTGAACAACCCTTTATACTCTCCGTAGCAAATATATGCGCGTTCCATTAGTTTTTGAAAAACTTGATAATTTGAATTTGTGCAGCGTCCGCCAACTTGTCCACCATAGCTATTGTGAAGGTAGAAGATTTAGCGAAGGCGGATTCAATCCCCAATGTTAAAACCTGGCGCGTTCCTTTAGTTTTTGAAAACTCCTCTACGCTTTCTGTGGCAAATATATGCGCGTTCCATCTCGTCCGTTCGTAGCTTTAGCGAAGACGGATAGTTTTTGAAAAAGCTCAATGATTGCTGATTGATTATTGGTGATTTGAATTTATTTGGTGATTATATCTTGGTTATTGGTTATTTTTTGTATTCATAATCGTATGACGTTTCTACGATAGACGAAACGAGTAGCACAGCCGGTGGACGAAATATGCGACCAAAACCTGGTGCCTTAGTGTCTTTGTGGCTTTATGTTGTTTCCGGTGGGGCGGGTGCTTCTTTTGCCGGACCGGCGGGAACAGGGGCAGGGGCAGGTTCGGCCTTGGGTCTTTCCTCGCTTAAGCCTTCGAACTTTAAATGTTCTTCGTCCTGAACTTCAATCTTGATGAGATTTTTGCCTTTGAATTGGCCGCGAAGTATATTTTCGCTGAGCGGGTCTTCGATATATCGTTCTATTGCTCGGCGTAAGGGACGTGCGCCGAATTCGGTGCTGTAGCCTTTCTCGATTAGAAAATCTTTCGCTGTGTTGGCAACTTCAAGACGATAGCCCTGCTTTATAAGACGCTTAAAGACCTTGTTAAGCTCATATTCGACTATGGTAGTCAAATCATCTCTTGTAAGTGCATGGAATACTATCACGTCGTCGAGACGGTTGAGGAATTCCGGCCGGAAATGGCGGTCCACTTCTTTTTGGAGCATCTCCTTCATTTTTTCATAGGTTGCTTCAGCGGTGCGTTTGCCGAATCCGAAGCCGGCCTGATTTCTGATTAAATCGGCTCCGATATTACTCGTCATAATAAGGATAACATTTTTGAAATCGACATGTCTGCCGAAACTGTCGGTCAGTCTGCCTTCTTCCATAATCTGCAGCAGCATATTGTAAACGTCAGGATGGGCCTTTTCGATTTCATCGAGCAGCAGCACCGCATAAGGTCTGCGTCTGATTCGCTCGGTAAGTTGCCCGCCTTCCTCGTAACCGACATAGCCGGGCGGTGCTCCGACGAGGCGGCTGACGTTGTGCTTTTCCATATACTCGCTCATATCTATCTGGACGAGGGCGTCTTCGTTGCCGAACATAAATTCGGCGAGTGCACGGGCGAGAAGGGTTTTACCTACGCCGCTTGGGCCGATGAATATGAATGAGCCCATCGGACGATTTGGGTCTTTTAATCCACTTCGACTCCTGCGGACGGATTTAGCGACCGCAGCGACGGCCTCGTTCTGACTGACAATCTTCTTGTGCAACTCGGCTTCCAGCTCCAAGAGCCGCTCGGCTTCGTGCTTCTCAAGCCTTGTCAACGGAACGCCAGTCATCTTGCTGACGACCTCGGCGATGGTTTCGGCGTCCACCGTGCCGGCAGTCTCCTTGTTCTGGTCATACCACTGGCGCTGGATTTCCGCCTTTTTGTCCAGAAGCTTCTGACATTCGTCGCGCAAGGCAGCGGCCCGTTCGTAATCGGCGTTTTTGACCGCCTCGTCCTTTTCTATCTGCAGCTTGTCAATCTGCTGCTCTATATCGGCCAGGTCCGGAGAAGTTGTCGTATTCCTCAGGCGGACAGACGCACCGGCTTCGTCCATAACATCTATGGCCTTGTCCGGCAGACAACGGCCGGTGATATATCTGCTGGAAAGCTCAACGGCCTGATACAACGCCTCGTCGGTGAAACTGACACGATGATGCGCTTCATAACGGTCGCGAAGGCCTTTGAGTATGTCGAGAGTTTCGTCCTTAGTCGGAGGCTCGACAATAATAGTCTGAAACCTTCGTTCGAGAGCGGCGTCCTTCTCGACATATTTTCGATATTCGTCAAAAGTTGTTGCACCGATACACTGCACTTCGCCTCGTGAAAGAGCAGGCTTTAAGACATTCGAGGCGTCAATTGCGCCTTCAGCGCCGCCTGCGCCGACGAGCGTGTGCAGCTCATCGACAAAGAGCATGACGTTTCTGGCACGTTTTACCTCGTTAATGACGGCCTTTATACGCTCCTCGAACTGGCCTCGATATTTTGTGCCGGCAACCATCAGGGCAAGGTCGAGAGCAACTATTCTTTTTTCGCGAAGAATTTCGGGGGCCTTTTTGTCAGCGATTCGCTGGGCGAGACCTTCAACGATAGCCGTTTTGCCGACACCCGCTTCGCCGATGAGCACAGGATTGTTCTTTGTTCTGCGGCAGAGAATCTGAATGAGGCGTTCAATTTCGATTTTTCTGCCGATGACGGGGTCAAGCTCACCGTCGGCGGCAAGCAGGGTCAGGTCACGGCCGAAACTGTCGAGGGCCGGCGTGCGACTTTTCTGCTTTGCGGCTGCGGCCGGGTCCATCTTCATACCGAGAGATGGAATGCCATTTTCAACACCTGCACCGAGCAGATTCAAGACCTCCTGACGAACGTCTTCAAGCTTGAGGCCAATGTTCATCAGCACCTGAGCGGCAATGCCTTCGGTTTCACGAAGAAGACCAAGAAGGATATGCTCTGTGCCGATGTAATTGTGGTTGAGAGAGCGCGCTTCCTCGATAGCAAATTCAATGACCTTTTTCGCTCTGGGCGTGTGGGGGAGTTTGCCCATCGTTACCATATCTGGGCCGCTCTTGACGAGCTTCTCAACTTCGAGGCGCAGTTTCTTGATGTCCACGTCGAGATTCTTCAATACATTGGCACCAACGCCTGAACCTTCCTTGACGAGACCGAGCAGAATGTGCTCGGTGCCGATATATTCGTGGTTGAAGCGCTGAGCTTCCTGATTGGCCAGGGCCATTATCTTTCTGGCTCTATCGGTGAAACGCTCAAACATAAATACCTCTTATAGTTATATCAAAAATCAAAGTGCAAAAATCAAAATGACCCCGATGAGATAGACGAAGCGTCATCTCACAGGGCAGGCATATCAAAAATCAAAAATAAGATGTCAGACGTCAGATTTCAGATGGGCATATTTCTTATTTTATCCTGCCAAAGACCTTTTATCAAGGGTAGTTCCATAGAATACGTTTCTATCTTTATTTATATGCTCTGCCCTGAATATTGTTCATATCCGCCGGTCCGCCCCGCCGAAGACGGGTAAAGCGGACAAGTTATAGGGCGTAAAACCGACTCTGCAGGACGTCTATCGGCTTTTATCGTCAAGAAATGAGGGTAACTTTATAGCCACAAAGGCACTAAGACACGAAGTGTAGGGTTTAGTTTTGAGTTGTGGAGCCGCAAAAGGCAGAAATTTTTGGGTAAAAAGAAGTTTTGACAAAAAGGTTCGGCTGGTGGAAAATAAAAGAGATAGAATTTTGATATAAAAGAATACAGTCTTAGGGACTCCTTACGGAGAATACAGTAGACAGGAAAGGATAATGTATGGCTAAAGGTCGTGATGCCAGAAGAGATGTAAAGAAGAAAGCACAAAGAACGTTAAAAGAGAAACGGCTTGCGAAGAGAATGAAGAAAGAAGGTTTCTCCGCATAAACAGCATGAGATGATAGATTTTTAGTACAGATTTATGGCGTAAGCCATCTCGGCGATTGATTTAAAACCGGATTTCCCGTATTAAGGCGGCGCAATGGTATTTGGGATGTTATGCGAGTCAATCGGGATTATGGCCTTGCCATCTTAACGATTGTAATTCGAGGAAGATTTTGATATTATCGCGGTATTGAAAGGCCTGGCTGCGTAGTCAGGCGTTTATATGGGAAATCTTAAGGAGAACTAAAAATGAGTGAAAACAAAAAGGAAAATGAAGGTCAAAGCTGCTGCTGCAAATGCTGGGGAAGAATTTTTATTACAATTGCACTTTTGGCAATAGGGGCAGTAATCGGCCATAAGATGACTATGAGGCATCATTGCTGCCATCATATGAGGGGACTATGTGGCGGCTATGGTATGCGCGCCTGCTGGGATAGAGATGACAGGGAACATGAGGGTAATTTCGAACATAAGTTCCGGGGGGAAAAGGAAATTCGTGGTGAACGTGAAGAAAAGGGTTGGTTTGAACATAAGGCTGACACAGGAAAGCACAAACCAGGCTGCACTTGTCCAATATGTTCTAAAAAAGCTGCCTGGTTGTCAGAACCCAATAAAGCCGGTTGTCCGATGATGGACAAAAAAGAGGGCAAATCCGAGAAAGACTAATTAACCGAACCCCTCGGCGGGCCGAGGGGCTAAATGTTATTCTTCGCTGTTTTCGAGCATTTTGCGGAGATATTTGTTCTCCCGACGCGTAGCCTCCAAATCAAAAAGCAGATACTTGACCGTCAAGCGCAAATGGTCGAGAGAGTCCTGAAGGGTTTCCGTGTTCTGTTTGAACTTCTGATTATAAAGCTTTGTCTTTTGTGCCTGCGAAAGGAGTTTTTTGCCCTGCTCGGCGGGCAGGTCATTGATTTCATTGAGGAGCTCGTTCAGCCTCGTTTCAAAAGCAGATATGTCCATTTGTAAATCCTCCTACCTTTCGGCACTGCTCAAGGCAGGCCAAAATCTTCTTCTTAAACTTCCCTCCCTGAGATTAGAACGTATCCTTATAAGTTTTCAGTGCAAAGTTTGTGCCATAAGACTTTGGCTGATACGATGTTGCTTCAATCGCCTGAAAAATGAGGGTTTGCGGATTGCGGGGGCGGCGTTTTTTTTGGTGGTAAATATTGTGCATTTTGCGAGCTTTGAGGCAGTGTTGCGGAAAATGGACACAAAACCAGTAACCGGTGTTTTTATATAATGTAACTTGCTTTCAAATATACAGATATATATCTAAGGTCTCCGTTGTTATAAATCAACATGTCAAGTCGGTTTGGCGGCAGGTTGTACTTGCAGAAAGACAATATTTAGGGTATAGGGTGTAGGGTATAGTTTGGCTGTGCGGCCATATAATTTTATGGAGAGACTGGAATGAAACTGCCTGAAAAGCTGTGGCAGGTGCAGTGGCATCTGCTGTTTGCGGGATTGTCTGTGGTGGGGATTGTTCTGTGGGTTCTGGCGGGGGTGTTCGCAGCCTTTAAGAGCAGTTTTCTGGCGGTGCTATACTTTGCGACTGCGGTCAGCGTGTTTGCAATATTGCTGCTTGTTATTGAAGCGGTAAGGAGCCTGAAAGAACAGCAGGAAAAAATCGCACAAATCAACGATTCATTGGCCGCAAATAAAAACCTGCTTGAGCAGATAAGTCAGGGCGTAATGCTGAGCGAGGCTGCAAAGACAATCGCATACCGGGATACTGACAGACAACAACTGCGTGCGAGCGTCATGGAAAAGCTGCATCAGCAGGATTTCGAAGCAACTTATGCAATGATAGAAGACATCGCACGAAGAAACGAATATAAACAGCTCGCGGGTGAACTGAAACAGACCGCTGACAAGTACAGAAACGCAACCGACCTCGAAAGAGTCAACCAGATTATCAGTTATATCGATAAGCTGCTTGAACAGCATCAGTGGACCACGGCAAGCGTGCAGATTGAAAGACTGCTGGCGCTTTATCCTGATTCGGAAAAGGCAAAAACGATGCAGCACGAGCTTGTCGAAAAAAAGGAACAGCGAAAGCGTGAGCTGCTCGCGGCGTGGGACCAGGCGGTAAAAAAAGCTGATACCGATTACAGCCTTATGATATTAAAAGAACTGGATTTGTACCTGACGCCGAGCGAAGGACTGGCACTGCAGGAGGCGGCAAGCGAGGTATTCAAAAATAAACTGCACAACCTCGGCGTTCAGTTTTCACTTGCCGTGAGCGATAAGCACTGGGAAAAGGCGCTCGAAACGGGACAGGAAATTATCAGAGATTTTCCCAACAGCAGAATAGCAGATGAAATCAGAAGCAAAATGGCGATTCTGAGAGAACTGGCGAAAGAATAGAAGGCAGAATGCCCCTCCGGCGTCGCCCGCAGCTTGTCTATGTTTGCTCGATTAAGGCTTCGTTGGATAATAAGCGAATCAACAAGCATACATGGCGTGCTGTAAAAGTTTTGAGGCAGCCTGAACGTACAGCCGTTGCTCGTGGTCGTTGGAACAATGCCAACCTCTTCGTCAAAGCTTCCGCTGTTCACCGTGATGAGCAGATTTTCAATGTCAGCGTCTGTCGATGGAAGTACTCCTGCAATATTTTGTTTGGTTGCCTGGAATGTGTATCTACGGCGAGTCGAGCCGCCAAGACCCAAAGAAAGCTGCACTTATATCAGTGGCTTTATCCTTATTCCAAAAATCTCATTTCAGCCCTAAATCTTAAGGCCTAAAAAAGAGAGTTCTGGAGAACCGCCAGAACTCTCTTCTGATTAGTAGCAACGTGTTTCTTTACATTTATGGCTCGTAAGGTAATTAATTAGCAGTGTCAGTTCCTGTGTAGCCGGTAAATGCTATGCCAAACGTCACGGGACCTGTCGTATCCAAGCTGCCATCCGGGAGAGCGCCCTTTATTTGGGCAGTGAACGTGCCTTTTTCAAAATCAATTATGACCTTGACGATTTCACCACCGCCAGCCGTAGTTCCCTTGGGAGCCTCGTATATTGGACCCTTAGGTTTTGTGGCGTAATACTTATCGTGGTGGAATTGCAAGTCAAAAACGAAAGTACTAAGGCCCCAGGTCAGGGTGCAACTACCAATGTATGGATCACCGCCGAATTCCGTCGGCACCGGCAGCAGAGATGCAACGCTTCCCATAACCGAGAGCGAATCGCCCTTGTTTCCCTTGCCTGGTTTAACTGTCCATTTTTCCACTTTTAGCGTATCGGCATACCCGTTCATCAACGTTGTGGGAATGAGTACTCTACTGCCATTAACTATATCTTCGCCTGCTATACCTACCCCAACGTAATCGCCAATCTCAATCTTTATAAACAGTGGGCAACTCAAACCACCGAGGCTGATATCTTTGGTTTGGAATGAGAAGGTTTGTTTGACCAAATCAAGGTTAAATGCAGTTATAGCCCCGGCACCGCCTTTCGGAATTTTGTATTTGCAGCTGTACTTGCCTTTCTTTCCCTTGGTCGGGTCAAAGGCAATGGTTCCGCTGTAGCCTGTTGGATTGCCTGAGGTGTAGATTTGAATATATACCTCGCTGGCGCTGTTGACATCACTTTCTTCAATAGTATCAACGAGTCGCCCGGAACACGTAATGCTATCCATTTCCACCTTTTTGCCCTTACCAGCCTTGATGATGCATTTATCAATCGTAATGTTACTGTCAGGAGGTGGTGTATACCCAGTCGTTGTCACTTGCAGAGAAGCAGAACGTGAGAAATCCTCTCCTACAGGCTCATCATCGATTTGCGGCGGGAGGTTTCCATTTACATCAGCAGACATTATAGCGCCGTTGTATGTGAGTACCGCATTGCCGCTATAATTGTCCATCTGGATAGAAATCTTGTGCAAACCATTTTGTCTGTAAATCAGATTACCAGTATATTTACCGTCACCTGCATTCGAATCTGGTGTTACGCCATCATCCCTAATCGCAAAAGGTGTGATAGTTCCATCGGGAGCTTCAACCTGTGCAAACACATCAGCGCCAGCAATCGGCAATCCCTTTTCCAAAGTTGCAGTCAATACAACAGTTGCTGGATACGCAACCGAAGAGCCAGCCGAGGAATCCAGAGAAAGCGAATAGGTGACTTGATCTTCCGGTAAACCACTGGCCTGGTAGCTGAAATCCGTTATTGCGCCAACGTTGGAAGAAGCGTCAAGTTCCCATTGTCCCATTTCGGGATTTTCCACGGAATATTGGTAGAGAGTATCGCCAGCGGATTCAGTACTGCTGTCAGCAGTCACCTCGCTCCCACTGGGATTATACAGGTGAACATCTGCATCTGCCAAACTTCCAGTGTATGTAACCATTAAATCTAATCGGCCCAAAGTTGAATCTACCTGAAAAACAAATGTCTCTGTTCGCCGATTAACAGTCTGGCTTCCAACGCTCACACCTTGACTGTTAGAAGCCTCCTGGAAAGCATCATCAAATACTTTGGTTATTTCCGCCATCGTCGTCGGCGACAGATAGAGCTGGCCGCCTGTCTCATCCGCCATAGTACCCAAAGTAGCCGTATCTGCACCACTGCCATAGGCAAAAGTATAAATAGGAACCTGGGCGGTCTGATAAGCAGGAATTACAGACAAGGGGTTAACACCAGTATTGCTCTGCCCATCGCTCAGCAGAAAGACCATCTTGGTGTCTTTTGCAGTACCAGCAGCAAGCAGACCGTTCAACGCTGTCTGAGCAGCATCTCCAATGGCTGTCATTCCATCAGCACTAATAGTATCGATTATGCCCTTAATAGCATCTTTCGTTGCCTGACTGTTAATTGGGATAATAGGCTGCAGAACCGTGACGGCATCATCAAACATTATGACCCCGAGTTTGGTTTCATTTACTTCGGCCTTATCAACTAAAAACTTTGCAGCTATTTTCGCATTTTCAACTATTCCACTCATACTGCCGGACTGATCGATGACAATCTGATAAACCATGTTAGCATCGCCCATCCATATAATGTTAACATCGCTGCGGGCTGTACCGGGCAGCTGGATAGCCGGCGTGTTGGCGCCTGCCGGGGCAACAGTAGCGAGCTCCGAATAGTATGTACGAGGCCCCAACGACATTTTGTTGGCGTCATCATTTGTTGTATTACCGGATAATGTCTCCCAAGCGCTTTTACCGAAAACCCGATGCTGTTTGGTTTTTTTAGTGTTTTGGTACTGTCCGGGGGGGTCACTTACCCAGGCGATGGAAAAGTTCAGCCAATTGTAGTGGCCACCCCTCGCATCCCATTGTCTATTCATAATCGCAGGTACAACGGGCACATCGCCGGCTTGTAATGAATATTCATCATATAATCCGTAGTAATAGTGGCCCCATTCATGGGCGCAAGTGTATCCGGCACCATCAAGGTCAGCCAGCATATCGTGATCATGGCCGGTTCCTTCTCCGTCTTTAAAAATATCATACATATTGATATGGCCGCCAGTTACGTTTACGCCTCCCTTGTATGGCACATGAGGATGACCTATTGCGTGCCATTGGAGGTTTGCTCCGGAAGCGTATTTTCCATTTGTATATATTCTTATATTCCTTAACTTGTGTGCGCCTTCTGTTGACTCGTATACTCCATCAGCAAAGTATTGGAATATCTTTTCATACGTATCCTGTTTTGCTGAGCCAGGATCGACGTCTTGGGTGCTGCCATCATCATCTCCGCAAGGGTCGTTGTATAGCGAGACTACGACATCAACTAACACAGGGGCAGGAGCAACTAATGCCTTTAACGGACCGTATGCTTTAGCCTCAGGAGCGTTGGCATCGATTTTATTTATGTTAGTAATCGAGGAAGACGGTATCGTTTTATCGTCCACCACGCGGCCCGAAAACCAGTGCACCTTCGCTTCGGCGAAATTTGCAACGAACAAAAGCACCACAAAACTCAACAGAAATATCTTCGGAAAACGGGTGCTTTTACCAGCTATAAAGTTCTTGTTAGTTTTCATATTGCATTTCCTTTCTGAAAAATAAATAACATTCTTCTTATCGATTCCCAATTTTACCGTTAACGTTTCACATTTTCACTGTTTATTTTTCGTTTTTTGTTGTTTTTTGTTGTTTTTGCAATATCAAACTCCTTATTTGAAAGGCGTCGCCTCGAAATAATAGCTCAATAGCATCCCTTCCGGGTGTGAATTCCTTGCGGAATGTTGCAAACGGGTTATCAGAATCTTCAATATGTATCAGATAAAAGGGATTTTCCACTGCTTTTTTGATATATGGGCTCTTCGTAAAGTCTGTCTCTGTAAGAACTTTGAAAAGATTGGCTTTCCGAAATTCTTCCGCAGTTCTCTCGTCCAGCAAACAACCTCGAATATATGGGCCGGGTGTTATCTGCAGAGATTTTTCCGGCTCTTCCTTTATTTCCCGTAAAACCTCTAATATTCCTTGGATAGAATCCGGGACAGAATCCTTTTTGCCTGCCCAGACGTAACGACCAAATTTGTTAAGGTTTGCGTAGATAATCACATGAGGAGGATAGTATTCAGATATTGCCTCAGATGGCTCTTGCCCTCGGAACTTAACCTCTTTTGGCATTTCGTGAATTGTGCCCGCCAACTCTCTGAAGAAAACCTCCGTTTGTACCCGGTATTCTGTAAGAGCCAGGATTTCCCCATCGTGTTCGACGCTTTTCTGCAACAGCCCTTTTTTGTCAAGATAAGTCGTCTCTATGTCTAATCCTCTACCGCCCACAAGAGGCCCATACTCTTCTATGTAGAAATATTCACTTTCAGCGACATCCTCAATAGCACTTCGGGAGTTAGGCTCGGCAGGTAGTGAGTCATTTACATCAGAAGAGAGGCATAAAGCCAAAATTGGCATCTTTGAGGGTTCATCTGCCCGTGTCTGTTCTGTTTTTGAGAACTTAGCCAGCCAGATGGCAAGCAGTATCAATCCAGCGGCAAGCACTACGAAAAGCACACCCAGCAACCGACTAACAATTGTTCCACAGTTTTTTCGCTGCCCACGTGCTGTCATGGTCAAATCGAACTTTCCTTCAACGTATGTCTGCAAAAAATGGGTATTTGATACTATACGAACAACACACCCATCCTCAAATACCCCAAAGTAGAATTTTTAAAAGAAGCAAACATTATACTGATACCAGCCGCTTTGTCAATCGATAAAAACAGGAAGGTCATATCATGTCATGATAGATTGCAGCACATAACTACTGCTTTTTTCAGGTCTTACAATAACAGCCAGGTCATAGGCGGCGGGATTAACTCCAACGGTCAAATTCATGCGTTTCTGTTTGTAATACCGGAGCCGATAACAATTGTTCTACTAAGTTTCGGCGGATTATCTATTCTCATCAGAAGGAAAACTATCTGATTATTCGCTCATCAGATTTTTTACCGTGTATTGAGCAAGGGTCTGTCTGTAATTTTTGTTTATCCGCTTTATAACGGCAGCTTCGTCGCCGGGGGCAACAAATGAGGCGTTTTTAACGGCATCGTAAATTTCCGCAAGATTGAGATTTTCCGCAATCGTAGCGGGAGTAAAACCTGCCGCAGGCTCGCTCGTTTTTAAGAGCAATCCTGCCTTTACGAGGAGATTGAGGATTTTTTCCGTAAAATCGGCAGGCAGGTTCAACTGGCTGCAGACAAGCTCTGCTGACACCGGCACATTTTTCTGCTCAAAGGCAGTGCAGATAAATTTTATGATATTCATCACCTGCACATCGGTCGCGAGGAAATATTCCTGCCGTCGTTTTGCTGCGGCCTTTTCGGCCTCTTCGATAGTCTTTAAATTCTGAGTTGTAAAGGTAAGCTGAAGGCCGAAAAGGACAATCAGCCAGGTTATGTAAATCCACAAAACGCCCAGCGGGATAAGGCCCAGTATGCCATAGAACACGCTGTATGGAATAAGCTTGACCATATAAAGGCCGAAGGCCCACTTGGCGAACATCCATGCGCAGGCTGCAACCAGCGCACCCCAAATAGCCGCCTTCGAATTTACCTTTGCGTTCGGCATAAGCATATACAGCGCGAATAAGCCAGCAAACGCAATAGCGAACG
>Ga0315294_10002798_pt1 | contig 19020 bp, 21 predicted proteins | sample YL17G13_40_MG_FD_203626 | JGI IMG/M metagenome (GOLD analysis project Ga0315294, IMG submission 203626) | Sediment microbial communities from Yellowstone Lake, YNP, Wyoming, USA - YL17G13_40 | ecosystem: Environmental > Aquatic > Freshwater > Lake > Sediment | place: USA: Wyoming | collected...
AAAACATGAGGATATGCAGCATGATATAAAGAAGGTGAGAGGAGCTGCTCACAGGCTGGGGAAGAATGTCGGAATAATGGTCGATCTGCAGGGCCCCAAACTGCGCATAGGCGATTTACCTGACGACGGTATCAGGCTTAAGGAAGGTGAGCGCATATCTCTTGTTCCGGGCATGGATCAGGCTGCAGCTTTTAAAGCGATTCCGCTGGGTGACCCTGATCTGATTTATGACCTGAAGACAGGCCATCGCATCTATCTCGATGATGGGACGATGGAGCTCAGGGTTATCGAGGTCAAAAGAGAAGAAGTGGTATGTGAGGTTGTGGTGGGTGGAGTTTTGAGACCGCGCAAGGGGATAAATCTGCCCGATACCATTGTTAGCATGCCTACCATTATGCCCAAGGATGTTGAGGACATAAAATTTTCCATTAAACAGGATGTGGACTGGTTAGCAATTTCCTTTGTCCGATCGCCAGATGAGATCAATATCGTGAGAAAGATGATAGCGGACAGGGATTCCAATATAGAGGTAGTCGCCAAGATAGAAAAACATGAAGCGGTCGCAGCAATAGACAGCATAATTGAGGCAGCAGATGCGATAATGGTTGCGCGCGGCGATCTTGGAGTTGAAATTGCAGCCGAAGACGTACCGCTCCTGCAGAAGAGCATAATTGAAAAGTGCCTTAAGACTGGAAAGCCGGTGATAGTGGCTACGCAGATGTTGAACTCCATGATCTTAAATCCTCGTCCAACCAGAGCAGAGGTAAGCGATGTAGCAAATGCGGTGTTTGATAGCGCAGATGCGCTGATGCTTTCCGGTGAGACATCAGTTGGGAAATATCCTGTTGAAAGCGTGGAGATGATGGCGCGCATCTGTCAGAAGGCAGAATCGTTTCTTAATTTTGCCAGGATGCTTGATGACCGCAGCCAGTGGGCGCATGAGACAATACCAGAGGCAGTCAGTTTTGCTGCATGCAAGATTGCACGTGACTTGAATACATGCGCTATCATCACATCCACCCAGAGCGGTCTGACCGCAAGGAAGATATCCAGATATCGTCCTGCACAGCCAGTCATTGCCTGCAGCCAGAACCAGTTTGTTGTGAACCAGCTGATGCTTTCCTGGGGAGTAGTACCCATTAAGACTGAGCACACGAGCAACATTGATGAGATGTTGGATGTGTCGCTGAAAGCTGCGCTCGATAAGGGAGAGATAAGCAAAGGCGATGTGGTGGTGATTACAGCAGGGGTCATGGTGAACATCCCCGGTTCCACTAACCTCATAAAAGTACACCAGGTCTGATGCTAACCTTAATCAGGGATGCGAGGTTTGTTGACGTTAATATAGGCTCAATCTACCGCGCGGATGTGTTGATCGATGATGACCGCGTGATATCGGTTCGTAATCAGATTAGTGAATCACCCGATTTCGAGAAGATAATCGATGCAAATGGTCGCTATCTCATACCCGGGTTAATCGACTCACACATTCATATTGAAAGTTCAATGTTGACACCAAATAACCTTGCTGAGGTGCTTCTGACAAAGGGAACAACCGCAATAATTGCCGACCCACATGAGATAACGGGCGTGCTCGGCGTAAATGGGCTTAAATATTTCGTGGATGAAGCCAGGAGATGTCCTGTTAAAATTTATTTCACCGCTCCATTTAAAATCGTAAAGAAGCTTGCTGATGATGAAGGTCTGGATAAATACCGCGATCGACTGATCGGTCTTGGTGAGGTTTCACCTTTCTTTTTTTCAAGTAGAGATAAGTTTATCCAGGCATGCAAATTTGCGAAAACAAATGATCTTCTGCTGGAGGGACATCTTGGGCCTGATTATGCCCAGAAGCATCTTGATCTCGCCACTTTTCACGGCGTCTCCTCCTGTCATGAAACGGTTTCTGCGGATGAGGCATTTGAGAAGATGCGGCGTGGTGTGACCCTGATCGTGAGAGAGGGGTCAGCAGCCAAAAATATGGATACGATATTTGACCATTTCTGGTCCAGGGTGAGAGATTCCAGGAAGCTGCTCTTCTGCACGGACGACCTTGAAATAGATGACCTTCTTTTTTATGGAGATATTGATAATTGTCTGCGGAAGGCGGTCAGAAAAGGGGTTGATCCGATTAAGGCAATTCAGATGGCAACCATTAATGCCGCTTCGCATTTCAGGCTGGATGGAAGGTACGGCAGCATTGCACCAGGGAAATGTGCGGATCTAGTTCTGCTGCATGACATATTTGACTTTGAGATTTCGCTTGTCATGGTTGGGGGGCAGGAGGTATATAGTGACGGGAGCCTGAATATTGAATTTGAGAAATATCGGGCTCCAGATTTCTGTTATAAAAGCTTTATTTTGAATCAGGAGATAAAAGCAAGCGATTTCAGGATTGAACCAGCCACAAGGTCGCGGTTTGTCGATGTGCGGGTAATTGGAGTGATCGACGGGCAGATATATACGACTCAGATTAGCGCGAAGATGAAAGTAACTGATGGCCAGCTCAAAGCTGATCTGAGTTCTGACTTTTTGAAGATAGCCGTGATCGATCGCTACAGCGAGAAACTGGATAGGATACCGGTCGGATTCGTTCACGGGTTTGGTTTAAATGACGGCGCACTTGCGACCAGCGTTGCCCATGACGAGCATAATATAATTGTAGTGAGCACAAACGATGAGGACATGGCGCTTGCTGCAAATGAGGTTTTAAAGCGCGGCGGTGGATTGGTATCTGTTTTGGGCGGGAAGGTTATTGGCGAGGTCATCCTGCCTGTGGCAGGGCTTATGTCCGATAAGAGCCCGAAAGACCTTTATAAGCAGGTTGTTAAGCTGCAGCGCTCGACGCGTGAGCTCAAGTGCCTTCTTAAGTCTCCCTTTATGACCATGTCATTTTTGAGTCTGCCGATTCCGGAATTGAAGATCGATAAGCGGGGCCTTCTCCACGTCAAATCAAACCAGTATGTTCCTCTGTTCTCATAGTTTAGGAGCTCAATTCAGGCTCCTGGGCTTTTTGATATTTTTGCAAATGAAATACCTGCAAAAAAATTGGGCTCCAGTAACTGGAGCCCTTAAGCCGTGATTGTTTATATACCTCTACTTTTTTGGCATAATCTTGTACATCCCAGTTCCGCATGTTGTGCATTTGCCCTTGACTGCAGGCCTTCCGTTTTTCATTGTGACTCTTTCTTCGTTTCTGATTTCCCGCTCAGCCTTGCACTTAACACAGTACCCTTTCATTAGGACCTCCCTGTAAAGTTGTAGGCGCATTACTTCCTTTGGATATTGCTCTTCATGTATCTGGTATTTAGTGAATATTTTAATACCAATTTACTAAAAAAGCACAATATTAATATTAAATACCGCAAAATAACCCTTTTTCCTCTTTATTTTTTTAATCTTAATCAAATGAAGGAATTGCGTGTCTTTAGAAGAAGATTAATAGCGCATGGAAAGAAAAAAGAGGTCTACAAAAACCTTCATTTCAGTTTTTCTGGTGCTCATATTTTTTATGGTGCTTATGGCAGCTTTTGCGCTTGATCCTGTAATCAGACTATCAGAACTGCAGAAAAAGAAGGCAGATCTCGAGAAAGAACTATCTTCAGCAGAGGTGGAGAGCGAAAGACTCATGCTGGAGGTTGAAAAATACAAGAGCGCCAGGTACCTGGAGATAGAGGCACGAAAGCGCTTCGGTCTGGTTATGCCGGGTGAGAGCGCCTTTGTCCTGATTAAAGATGACAGTTCTGAAGTTGATTGATGGTTTTTGACTCAAGCTTCAGGGTAGCCGCGCTCGATATAGGAACGAACTCCACCCGACTTTTAATCGCAGAGAGGGCTGATGCCCGCGGTATCAAATCTGTCAACGAAATAGCACGTCTCACAAAAATTACCCGGCTTGGGCAGAGCGTCGACAGGGACAAAAATATCAGCATATCGGCTCTGCATCGAGTGAGCGAAGTCCTGTTGGAATACAGGGATCTGATGAACAAAGTGGGCGTGGATAGGTATCTTGCTGTTGGAACCAGTGTACTTCGCGATGCTAATAATTCGGACTGGTTTATTGAGCAGATCAGATCGCTCACAGGAATTGATGTTGTGATAATTTCAGGAGAGAGGGAGGCATACCTTTCCTTTCGCGGGGCGACATACGATCTGGGCCGTGATGTCAAAAGGGACGACATGGCATTAAGCGGTGGTGACAGCATTCTGGTCTTTGATGTTGGAGGCGGCAGCACTGAATACACCCTGGGCAAAGACCATTCGATGTTGTTTTTTAAGAGCATAAACGTAGGTTGTGTAAGAATGTACGAGCGCTTCCTCAGATCTGATCCTCCGACCGAACGTGAGCTCCACGAGATGTTGGTGTTTGTTGAAAAAATGATTGCCGATACCATTAAGTCAATCAATAATATCGGTGCGGATATTGTAATGGGTACAGCAGGTACCGCTACTAACCTGTCCGCAATGAACCTTGGTCTCATCAAATATGACCCAAAAGTTGTGCATATGTCCAGGTTGAGCCTGAATTTCATCCAGCGACAGTTTAAGATGCTCTCGGGCATGACGATTGAACAGAGAAAACAGGTCATAGGCATGGAGCCCGCCCGCGCAGATGTCATAGTAGGCGGTATAGCAGTGACGCTGCGGACTCTTGAGATGCTTGGCAGGGATGAGTTGATCGTCAGCGAGAAGGATATACTTGACGGTATTGAGCTTGAGCTCCTGGGTTTTGAAACATTTTAGCACCATTTCAGAATTAGTTTTCTTGACAATCTTCCAATGTAAAATTAAAATGTCGACTTAGTCTATCAAGATATGTGTTTATTTTGCATTGTAAGGGAATAATAAAGTTATGAAATTTTCGATAAAGAGCGAATATGCTTTAAGGGCAATGGTCGAGCTGGCGATTAATTACGGGAAGGGATCGGTGCAGATAGGCGAGATAGCCCAGAGACAGAATATTCCTGAGCGATATTTGGAGCAGATCCTGCTTTTGCCGAAAAGAGCAGGATTAATAGAAAGCGCAAGAGGTGTCCACGGTGGATATTCCCTGAGCAGGTTGCCCAGAGATATAAGCTTAAGTCAGATCCTGGTTATAACTGAAGGATATACATCAGTTCCCATAAATAATACTTTTTTCCCTGAGCTCTGGGATGATATAAGAAGTGAGTTAAGTAGTAAGCTGGATTCCGTAACATTGCAGGACCTGGCTGATTCAACTTTAAAGCAAAGAAAGATCTTGACCTATCAAATATGAAGGAAGCGGTATATATGAGTGACGGAGAGGCACATATTAATCAGAAAAGTCGTGTTTACAGTAATGTATCTGAGCTGATTGGAAATACACCCATGATAAAGTTGACCCGCGTGGTAGAGGTAGGTATGGCGGAAATTATAGCTAAACTTGAGTCTTTTAATCCAGGCGGAAGCGTTAAGGATAGGATATGTCTTTCAATGATAAATGATGCAGAAAGCAGGAGCTTATTGAAGCCCGGCGGCACGATTGTTGAACCGACCTCCGGCAACACGGGAATAGGGCTTGCCATGATCGGGGCTGCGAGGGGTTACAGGGTTGTGCTGACCATGCCCGAGACGATGAGCCAGGAGAGAATTCATATCCTGAAGTCCTATGGAGCTGAAGTGGTTCTAACACCCGGTTCCGAGGGTATGTCGGGTGCCATAAAAAAGGCAGAGGAGATCGTGGCGGATACCGGTGCCTTCATGCCACAGCAGTTCAAGAATCCTGCTAATCCAGAGGTTCACCGCAAAACCACCGCGGTTGAGATATTAAAATCAACCGTCGGCAGGGTGGATGCTTTCGTTGCAGGCGTTGGGACTGGCGGCACGATTACAGGAGTCGGGGAAGTCCTCAAGAGCAAAAATCCCTCAGTGAAGATAGTCGCGGTTGAACCGGCAGCATCTCCCGTGCTCTCAGGGGGACAGCCTGGCCCGCATAAGATACAGGGCATAGGAGCTGGATTTGTACCGGATGTTTTGAACGTGAAGATCATTGATGGGATCGTAAAGGTTGCCGACATCGAAGCTTATCAGACCGCAAGGCTGCTTTCGAGAAAAGAGGGGATACTGGTTGGATTTTCCTCCGGTGCGGCTTGCTTCGCAGCGCTGAAGGTGGCAAGGGATTTGGGAGAGGGGAAAGTCGTCGTAACCGTGTTTCCGGATACGGGGGAGCGCTATCTCAGCATGGAGCAGTTCTTCGCCAGCTAACAATTCATGCTTAAAAAGTGTTGTTTAAAATGTAATTACTGTGCTTTTATATGGGGATAAGATCCTTTAGATGACATGAAGGCTAAACATTGATATTATGAAAAGCATGAAGGACTTAAATAAGATAAAGACAATTTTAGCTGAGCACAAAAAAGATTTAAGCAAAAAGTTTAAAGTAAAAGATATTGGCATTTTTGGCTCATATGTAAGAGGAGAACAAAAGAAGATAAGTGATGTGGATATTTTAGTAGACTTTTATGAACCAATTGGTTGGGAGTTCATAGATCTCAATGGGTATCTTGAGGAACTACTTGGAGTAAAAGTTGATTTAGTAACACCAGGCGCATTAAAGCAAAAGATGAAGGATAAGGTTCTAAAAGAACTTGTTTCTTTATGATAAGTAGAGACTACAAATTATTTATTGAGGATATTTTTGATTCAATAGAAAAGATAGAACGCTATGTTGAAGGCATGGACTTTGATAGTTTTACTGCAGACGGAAAAACAGTTGACGCGGTAATTAGGAACATAGAGATAATTGGAGAAGCTGCAAAAATTATTCCTGTTGTAGTTAGGGATGAATACCCTGAAATTCCTTGGGGAAGACTTGTTGGTTTGCGAAATATTGTATCGCATGCGTATTTTGGAATAGATCTAAAAATAATCTGGCAAATAATTACAAAAAACCTCCCAGAAATTAAGCCATTAATAGAAGAACTCCAAAAACTTTGATTATTTAATAGAAATCAAGTTGAAATCACGTGAAATTTTTTTAAATGCTTTAAACAAAACTCCTTTGGAGAGAAGGCCAGTTGTAAATCCAACATCTGTCGCCACACTTGAGCTTATGGATGAGACGGGTTGCTACTTCCCCGAAGCTCATCTGAATGCAGAGAGGATGGCGACTTTGGCAGGTGCGGGTTATGAGGTTTTGGGCTTTGACACGATTGCGCCGATCTTCAGCGTTGTACATGAGTCAGCAGCCCTGGGGTGCGAGATAGATTGGGGTGCAGCAAACAGGATGCCTCAGGTAAAAGGGGTATTGTGCAGGGAGCCTGATGAAATAGAGATCCCAGAGAATTTTCTGGATAGCAAATATGTCCAGACGCCTATCAGAGCTATTGAGCTGATAAGAAAAAAGTACGGTGATGATGTAGCGATAATTGGAAAGGTTTTTGGACCCTGGACACTTGCTTATCATCTCTTTGGTGTTGATAACTTCCTCATGGAGTTGAGGCTTAATCCCGATAAGGTAAGAAGGATCCTGGACAAGTTAAAGGAGATTCCGGTGATCTATGCTGAGCCTCAAATAGAGGCGGGAGCGGATTCCATTACTCTTGCAGATCACGCAACTGGTGATCTCTGTGGACCTGAAGACTACAGGGATTTTCTTATGCCCATACACAAGGAGCTTGCGGAGAGGATAAAAATTCCTTTGATACTTCATATTTGTGGCGATACAAAGGATAGGCTCAGATACATATGTAAAACCGGAGTGGCGGCATTTCACTTTGACTCAAAAGTCGATGCATATGAGGCAAAGAAGATCGTAAATGATGACATCATACTTATCGGAAATATTAATAACCCCAGTACCCTTTTGCTGGGCAGCGAGGAGGATGTCAGAAGAGAAACCTTAAGGGTTATGGACGCAGGCATAGATATGATTGCACCTGAATGCGCTGTCCCGCTTGAGACCACCAACATCAATCTGATGACCATCTCAAAAACAGTCAAAGAAAAAAACTAAAACTTCAAACTACTGTTTTCTGCCGCTCTGCAACTTCTCTCTCACTTTTTCAAGCCTATCTGCCGAGATGCCCCATCTTTCAGCAATCTTTGCTGGTGTCAAAAGTTCGCTTTCTCCCATCTTTCCTCCTCTTTTAATAAAGTTGCCGAGTTTTTTATTTGGAATATTTATTAATGATGGCTTATGGGACTTTCTGAAAGCCATACTGGCTGAAGTGTGAATCAAAAGTAAAAACACGAGTAACGCCAAGCCTTTCCATGAGCGCAAAACTGGTTGCATCTGTACATGTAAAATCTTTATCCGAGTATTTTGTAATTATTTCGAATGCTCTTTCTTCGTCTTTTGTGGTGATTCTTTCAGGTAATTTATTGTTTCTCCGCATCTCCTCAAGAAATTTTTTAGCAACTTTGTAGCCGAGAGCAGATTTTTTTAAAATGAGCGCATGGGTTTCTGCTACTACAAAATTACTTGTAAAGAAACTAATGTAATTCTTTTCAGCAAATTCTATAAAATTTTTAGCAGTCCTGAAATTATTATCGCTTTCATCAATTAGAGCGTAGTGAGCGCTGGTATCAACGAAGATGATTTTTTCTCTTATCGACAACGGAATAGTCACGTTTTTTGGCATTTATTTTTTTTCGCCATATAGGTATTCATCAACATTTTCGGATACATCAGTTAATCCGCTGGATCCAATCCCGATTAGATTAAAATAAGAGTCTCCTTTTTTCAGGGGAGGGAAGCGTTTTTCCCAGTACTCGATGTCGTTTTGATCAGGTTCAGCATATTTTTCCTGGCTTTCCTTTATCAGAAATGATTCCTCCTCGAATTTGGATTTGGATGGACGGCTGCTGTCAGTGCCAGTAATAAATTCCTCAAGATCTGCAGCTTTAATGCGGCGAAAATGTCCAACTTTTACGGATTTCAGTTTTCCTTCTCGAATCCACCCACGCACAGTTGAAAGTCCAGCTTGTGTAATCTCAGCTACATCTTTTACCGAGAGGAGCTTCAACTCCTTGTTTTTATTTGAGATTTCCATGACTTAATCCTTCTAAGTAGTGTCAAAATATTATCAATATTTCTGGTTATTGTCAATTAGTGTTAGTGGTAGATAATTATGAAATTAATAAGATTTTGTATATAATATTTTTAAAAATAAAGAGTCCTAAAAACTAAAAATAATAGAATGATGAGTGAAACAAAAGAGGAAATGGTGAACAAAAAAATAACGATGGTTTATTGGAAGAGTGAAAAATTTTGGTTGGGGAAATTACTGGAACATCCTGAAATCATGAGCCAGGGTGAGACTATTGAAGAACTGGAAGAAAATCTTAAAGATGCGTATAAATTAATGCTGATGGATGATGTCCCCTCGAATTACCAATTAAAAGAAATTTCTGTATGAAACGAAATGAATTATTAAAGCAGTTAAAAAGGGCAGGTTGTCTTTTATTAAGGAGTGGAGCAAAACACGACATTTATATAAACCCTAAAACAGGCCAAAAACAGCCAATTCCCAGGCATTCTGAAATTGATAATTTACTTGCAAACCATATTAAAAAGTATCTTGGATTATTGAAATAATTCATAGCTATACCCGTTAACCAGATCTAAGTATCTTCTTCTTGAGCTTGGAACCTTCATTAGTGTAATATAAATGCAGGTGCCCGAGTGGCGGAATTGGCAGACGCAACGGACTTAAAATCCGTTGTCCGAAAGGGCGTGTCGGTTCGACCCCGACCTCGGGCACCACATCTATAAAATCAATGCCAGGATCCGGAGCTTATTAACTGAGAAAAGACTTCTCTGTATCGGTTGATCCAGATCTCTTCCGATGGGTCTTCAAGGAATTGTCCTATGTCTTTCAAAATAAAATCTGGTTTAATTTGATCGATGATAATGGCAAGCGCCTTAATGACGTCCTTCTCTTCAGAGAATTTTTTTGGGTTATTGGCTTGTCTCAAGCCTTCGTTTAAATAATCGAAATTGATTTTTGACTTTCGGTTTAAGTACCAGATCAGATCGTAGAAATCGCGGCCTCTTCTGTAAGGGCGACATAAAATCGCCAATATTTTGCCGGTGAAGAGCGTTGCTAAATCATGCTTTAGGATCGGGAAGATTTCATTATATTTGTTTATGAAGAAAGTCTCTCTTGTGCCATATCTTATATCCACAGGGTTGGTATCTACCTCTATTTTTATGTGCAATTTCTGATCTTTTAGCTTTGATAAACCAAGCGGTTCGAGTAAATTTTTGAACTTAATAAAAGATTTTTGAACGGTCTTGTCTTGACTTGCCTTAAAATCGGCTTCAATGTTTCTTAAGGAAAAATCGTTTTGAATGCGGTGATTTAAATTTGGGAAGTCATAGCCGGTAATTTTTTTATCCAGGGCAAAATCAAGATCTTCTGAATATCTTTTGAGGTCGTAGCATATCCGAAGGCAGGTTCCACCCATGAATGATAATCCTTGGCCAAACTTTGACTGATAAATTGATTTCAGGATGATTGTTTGCAAATATTCACGGACGATGTTGACCAGGTCTTCTGATGTAATTCTCGGTTTTTCTGTTCTTGCCCGATCTATGACTTTATTTATTAACTCCATAGTTCTTCACGCTCTCTAAAAGACTTAGTAACTTCAAGGAGTTATACTTTTCGGCGAAATATAATGCTCTGTCAAAGTCAAAATCATCAAGATTTTGAAGTCTGAGTTCCTTCCAGAAGATAACTGATGGCACCAAGTGGCTGCTGTTTAAATACAGATAATCAACCAGTGCCTTCTCTTTTTCAGCGATTAAAGTCTCTTCGTCGAAGCCGAAAAAGACTTCTTTTTTTATATTACGATAAATAAATTGTCCGAAAACCGTGTTAAACTTCCTTGTCGCTTTGGGTGTAACCATTGTCATCGCGAAAGGAACATCGGGGATTAACCCGTACATATTTAAAGCATATTCAAGACTGATATAACATGGAGAATAAAGACATCTTGCTATCTCAACTTTATCAACTTTCTTATCGGCAAATATATAAAGCCCTCTTTTTAGTGTCACAAGATCTCCCGACTTTACCCATTGATGGAGCTGTAGTTTTAATGTATTAGGGGCAGTGTCAAATGCTACAATTTGAGCCTCTTCCCTTGAGAAGATGTCTTTTTGCATTTTTTTTCTAAATTCTTTTAGGTGCATAGTTATTTCAGTTAGTTATATATTTTTATAACTTTCTGAAATATAATAGCACATTCTGACATCATTTAACATCTAATAAAAAAGCCGAATGAACTTAGATCAAAAATAGAGGAAATAGATAAAAATCGGGAAATAAAATCATATGAAAATAAAGATTTATTTAAGATTAATTTTTTCAGGAATATTTTCATTGATTCTGTTTTTTCTTCCATGTTTGATTGTTACGGCAAATTCTCTTTCCCTGGATGGCAGCGAGTTTAAAAAAGTAAAAATTTATCAAAATGGGACATTTAAGGAAATTAATGTACTCGACCCAACATCACTGGCATTTATCGGTGATGTGCTGCTTGGCTCGAGGATGGAGTCCCTGGTACAGCAGAACGGTGCTGACTTTCCGTTTCGGTTCGTCAGGCCGTATCTGGAGAGCGTAGATTTATCTGTTGCCAATCTTGAAAACCCGATAACTGACTGTACTTCCAAAACTCCCGGCAAGAGCCAGGAAAGCATTGAGGACGGCAGGAATTACGTGTTTAAGGTGAGCAAAGAGATCGGCAGAAGTGCTGTGCAAAATAGCGGTATCGATGTTTTCTCCCTTGCTAACAACCACGTAATGGACTATCAAGGTCAGGGCTTGAAGGATACGATCAAGATTTTTGGTTCAGAGGGTATCGGATATGTTGGGGCGGGGAGAAATGATAGTGAAGCAAGCTCGCCGAGAATATTTGAAGCAAACGGGCAAAAAGTTGGGATCGCTGCTTATTCAATGGTGGTGCCACCTTTGTCGGCGGCACAAGATGGCGGCGCGGGCATTAATAAATTTGATATGAAGAAGATGAAGGAGGATATCTCAGAGCTGACGGAAAAGGCTGATATCGTGGTTGTTGTTCTCCACTGGGGAAAGGAGGGCAGTAATTACCCCGGCAGTTATCAGATCGATATTGCGCATGTTGCTATTGATGCGGGAGCGAACCTTGTTGTCGGTCATCATCCGCATGTGTTGCAGGGCATCGAAGTCTATAACGGTGGGCTGATCGCATATTCACTTGGAAATTTTGTTTTTACGCAGGGATTTCGATACAACGAAACTGCTGTATTATATGTGTATTTCCTTGGTGGAAAAATCCAGCGGGCGGAGGTTAAGCCAATTTTGATTGACAATGGCCAACCAAGGCCTGTTTGGGGAATACAGACTGAAGCCATTAATAATAAGATCATCAGGTTTTCGAATGTACTTGGTGAGATAAATTGGAAAGATTCGAGGGACTTGCTGTATATTCCTTTTGATTTCAGGAATTCATTTCAATCTTTTTAGTTTTGATTGGATTTCAATATTATAGTGTCTGATATTAGATTACTTGCAGGAGTATAGATATTTTTGGAGGTTTAGTTGTCTGAGGATATTAGTTATAACGGAATGCCGAGGATTTTTTTGAGTACCGGTGCTGTGCAGAAGATTACGGACATACTGAAAAGCAGGGAATTTAAAAAACCGATGCTTATATGCGGAAGAATAGTGAAAAAGACAAATATCTCTGGTGCCGTGGAAGATGTCCTTGGTAAGGCTAAAATGGGCTATGTCGAATATTCCGATGTACCGCCTGAGCCCGAACCCTGCGATGTCGAGACTTGCCGCAGCTTTGCCAGAAAGGAAGCTCCCGACTGCATCATCGGTATCGGCGGCGGCAGCTCGATGGATGTTGCAAAGCTGGTGGCTGCACTGGTAAACAATGACGGGGATGTCGAATCGTTTATCGGGACGGATCTGATCAGGAAGCCGGGCATTTTTTCGATAATGGTGCCGACGACCGCGGGCAGCGGGTCGGAGGTTACATGCAATTCCGTGCTCAAGCTAAAAGATCAGTGCACGAAGAATTCTGTGGTCAGTCCATACATAGTGCCCGACTGGGCAGTCATCGATCCGATGATGACGGCATCGATGCCCAGTCTTCTCACTGCGTCAACTGCAATGGATGCCCTCTCGCATGCCATTGAGTCATATACATCCAGGCGTGCAAATTCGTTTTCCAGGATGTTCGCCCGCGAGTCCATAGCTGCGATTTTTACAAATGCGGTTAAGGTATACGAAGATGGCACCAACCTGGTTACAAGACAAGCTATGTCTTATGGTACTATGCTTGCAGGCTTAGCAATTAATAATACAGGGACGACATCGGTTCATGCTATGGGATATGCGCTCAGTGTGCTAAAAGATATCCCACACGGTCTTGCAAATGCCCTGGTCTTACCGGTGGTAATGCGATTCAATGCAGAAGAGGCCCCTGATCTATTTGCCTCGTTGTTTGACGTAATAAAACCAGCCAATAATCTAAAGAGCATTTCAGAGAAGTCGGATAGTTTTATTGGTGAGTTGTTTAAGCTGCAAAAAGCTCTCGGTCTTGGCGGTGGTCTTTTGGAGTTTGGTATCAAGGAGAGCGATTTCTTGGAATTAAGTAGGTCGGCATTTGATGTTAAGAGATCGCTTCAAAACAGCTGCCGTCAGCCTGATCTTGATGATATCCAGAGATTGTTTAAAGACGCATATTAAGCTGCCTATTCTTCGGGATGGCCTACGGGTATTATGTAGATTGGTGTCTCTTCCGTAGAAAGCGCCATGATGTCAGATACCTGTTCGTCGACGAATGCGCCGATGGTTACTCCTCCCAGATCAAGGGCAGTTGCCTGCAGCAACAGATTTTGCGCTGCATGGCCAGCCTCGATATAGACGTATTGAATGCCGCGATCTCCGTATTTTTTCGTCGTCCTCTGGAAAACTGCTGTTATGACGAAAACTGCGGGAGCGTCAGCAATCGCCTCCTGGTAAAGCCCGGCTGTGTATAGTGGTCTTCTGATATCGCTTTCTGACAGTTTAATCAGTTCATGGCTGGTCGGGTTGTAAGCGAAGGTACCATCGCTTTTTGTTATGTAGATGTTGAGAGGGTAAAGCGCCCCGGCTGATGGTGCTGTTCTGAAGCCTCTTGAATCTGTTACGCCCTGAGCTGCCCATAGAAGCTGTGATATCTCCTCAATGGAAAGATCTTCATCGGTATAACTTCTTACTGAACGTCTTTTCAGAAGCGTCTCTTCTATCGAGATTGTTCCTGAAGTGTTCGGCTGCGGGAGCTTGATCCTCTCCGTGTTTTCGTTCAATTTCATGATGGGAGTTGCCTCCTTCTTCGCGCATGCGTGGAACACAGGCATTGCTGACGCGATGATAAGCATGGCAAGAAAAAAATTTATATATCTGCTATATGAAATCTTTTTACTTATTATTTTTATTTATCTTCCTCAAGATTGAAATCGCTGCCGCCGCAGCGCCAAAACCGTTATCTATGTTCACCACTGTGATGCCAGGGACGCACGAATTTATCATACCCAGGAGAGCGGACAGGCCACCGAAGCTGGCCCCATATCCTGTCGAGGTCGGCACCGCAATTAGCGGGCAGTCAACCTGTCCACCGACTACGCTCGGCAGTGCTCCTTCCATGCCCGCGATGGCAATAATCACATCAGAATTTCTTATTTCATCTAATCTTGTTATAACCCTGTGAACTCCAGCCACTCCGATGTCATAGTGTTTTTTGACTTTTATGTTGAAAAAGTTAAGTGTCTCGACTGCCTCTTCTGCCACAGGAATGTCTGCGGTGCCGGCCGTGATTACGCTGACCAGCCCCGGTATTTTTTCCGTCTCCTTTTGCTTGAGGTGAAATATCTTACCCATTTCGTTGTAGCGGATTTCCGGGATGATCTTTTTTAGCTTGTGGTACACTGCTGGTTCTGCCTTTGTGCCAAGGATATTTTCCTTTGCATTGAACATGGTTTTGGCTATGCTCACTATCTGCTCGAGCGATTTGCCCCTGCAGAAGATTACCTCAGGCAGCCCTGTCCTTTTGAGCCTGCCGAAATCAAGGCAGGCAAAGTCAATATTGTTATCGCTGGTTTTTTCATCATCCATTGTTTTTTACTCTTTCGTTACTGGCGGTGTGTTCGGGCAAAATTTCATTCATGCTCCCTGACCTGAAACCTTCAAGATCAAGTGTGACATAAGTGAACCCCAATTTTTTGACCTTGTCCACGATCTTATGTCGAATATCTCCATCCAGAATTCTATCGAAGTCTTCCTTTTCAATTTCTATCCTGACCGTGTGATCATCCTGAAGCCTTGCCCTGTTCTGTTTAAATCCTAGTTCCCTCATTATATTTTCAGCCTTTTCGACTTTTTGCAGCCGATTCATTGTGATGTTGACTCCGTACGGTATTCTTGATGAGAGGCATGCCTGTGCAGGCTTATCCCATGTCCCGAGGTTTAGTTTCTTTGAGAGCATCCGTATCTCTGATTTCGTCAGTCCAACTTCGCGCAGAGGCGCGCGTGCCCCCATTTCTTTTGCTGCCTGCATGCCCGGCCTGTAGTCGCTTTCATCATCCAGATTTCCTCCATAGAGTATATTTGCGATATTTCTGTCCACAGCTATCTTTTTTATCTCTCCAAAGAGGCTTGTCTTGCAGTAATAGCATCTGTCCCTATCGTTTCTGCTAAAGTCAATGCCCGATAGTTTATCTGTATTTATGATTACAGGATTTATTCCAAGTGATTTGGCCATGTCCTTGGCTTCCGATAACTCACTTCGAGGCATTGTGGATGAGTCCGCGATCACCGCAATCGCCTTTTCTCCCATTGTATCCACGCAGGCTTTAAGCAAGAAGCTGCTGTCAACTCCTCCTGAGTAGGCTATGATTGCCCCATCCATTTCTTTCAGGATTGAGATTAGTTTGAAATATTTATCTTTGGTTGTTGTCATGATTTCTCAAGCCATTTGCCTTTGCCTCTTCGTAAATATCCTTTAACGGCTTACCCGATTTTTTTGATGCGCGAAGGGCGCTCTCATATTCGGGCGATGTGGTTATAATCTTACCCTTCAGATATCCTATCTTCATGTCAACGGTTGCATAACCCAGATCAACCTTGACTGTCTTGCGGTCAAGTTTAATTCTGCCCAGCTCCTGTATTCTTAAGCCAAAGGTTGTGGTCTGGGAAAGAATTATCTCAGAGATCGTTTGAACATGGGATGTATCAGATAGTGCGTTCAGGACAAATCCGGGCCGGCCTTTTTTCATTATTACCGGCTCGATCCAGGCATCAAGAGCTCCTACTTCAAGCAGGTTATTCATACAGTCTGCCAGTATTTCGGGGTTCATATCGTCGATGTTTGTTGATAATAGAACTGCTTTTTCGCTGCGTTCTGTGCTCTGGATGAGATCTCCGAGGAATATTCTCAGATAGTTCGGTATATTAAAGCTGTTCTGCCCGCAACCGTAGCCAATTGATTTTATGGTAAACAGCGGCATATCCTCAAAGGATGATGCAAATGTTTTTATTATTGCTGCTCCTGTCGGCGTAGTTAGTTCTCCCTCAACATCTCCCTGATAGACCGGTATACCTGATAATATTTCGGCAGTTGCTGGTGCCGGTATTGGGAAAATACCGTGGCTCCCCTTGATCTTCCCGGAGCCGAGCGCAACTGGTGAGGAAATAACACTCTTTACGTTAAAATATTCCAATCCAAGCGCAGCCCCAATGCTGTCAATGAGCGTGTCGGCATTGCCGATTTCATGAAAATGAATTTTATTTACATCTCCTCCATGGACTCGTGATTCCGCCCTTGCCAGGGTAAAGATTATTTCAAGGCTTTTGGATTTAGCAAATTCGCTGATTGAGCTTTTGATGATTAATGCCTCAAAATCTTCAATTCTATTAAGCCTGACATTGGATTTGTCCCTGATATTGATGAATGTGCACAGGATGCCGTATTCCAGACGCTTTTTTGCTGTTATCTCTATTCCGGTCAGCCCAGTGGACTTTATGGCGTTGTTCAATTCCTGAAGTGGGAATCCCAGATCTACCAGCGCCGATATGAATTTATCTCCACTTATCCCCGAGAAGCAATCGATGTAAAGATCCATTTTTTAAAGCATCCTTCTTAACTGATAACAGTTTACTTTTTTCGTGTTTTTTTATAAAGACATGTTGAATTCATTGTATATTAATTGCTAAACTATCGGCAATTTTACATAAGAAAAGGAAAGGGTTTAATGTACACTGCGACTATTTTCGAAAATGCTGTGCTCTGGTCAATTATCGGCGTTGCAGTTTTGGGTCTTCTGTATGCTGTACTTCTTACGAGACAGATCCTCCGGGCCGATAAGGGTGATGCAAAGATGATAAAGGTCTGGAGCGCAATTCGCATAGGAGCGAATGCCTACCTAACACGTCAGTTCAAGACGATCATATTTTTGATAGTCTTTCTGACCGCGGCGCTTTATCTTACGGCTTATTTGGCTGGCGCAAACCAGTTCATCTCAGTTGGGCGCGCTGCCGCTTTCCTAATGGGTTCAGTCTTTTCAGCCATGGTTGGATTCATTGGCATGAACATGGCCGTTCAGGGTAACGTGCGCGTTGCGTCTGCATCGCGCCGGAGTTTTAATGAAGCCTTAAAATTAGCCTATCGTTCCGGAACGATTACCGGGATGCTGACCGATGGGCTTGGATTATTGGGCGGAACGATAATTTTCATCATATACAAGAAATATGCACCGGAGGTTTTGCTGGGATTTGGATTTGGTGGCACGCTGATCGCGTTGTTCATGCGGGTTGGGGGCGGAATTTTTACAAAAGCTGCTGATGTCGGAGCAGATCTTGTCGGTAAGGTTGAGAAGAATATCCCCGAGGATGATCCACGAAATGCTGCTGTTATCGCTGACCTTGTTGGCGATAACGTCGGTGACTGTGCTGGAATGGCTGCAGATATTTTCGAGAGCTATGAAGTTACGATCGTTTCATCGATGATTCTTGGGCTTACAGTTGCATCGTTGTTTCCCAAATTTGATTTAAAGTGGATACTGTTTCCACTCATGGTGCGCGCAATTGGCGTTGTCTCCTCGATCATAGGCACATATATGGTTCGTTCTCTGAAAGAAGGGGAGAATGCAATGCGCGCTATATCACGCGGCTTTAATATCTCAGCAGCAACTTCTGTTGTTGGTTTTCTGCTTGTTGCAATATTTTACATGCACGATTTACGCGTATTCTGGGCTACGCTTTCAGGAATAATATTAGCGATTGTAATAAACAATTTGACCGAGTACTTTACGGGAACGCAGCATAAACCTGTAAAAGAGATCGCCAGGTCCACCCAGACAGGGGCTGCCACCACGCTACTAAGAGGTCTGGCAACCGGCATGGAGAGCTCGGTTTGGGCAATCATAGTAATAGCAATGGCAATACTTTCGTCCTTCATAATCTTTTTGGGAGAAGGTTATCAGTTTGTCCTCTATGGGGTTGCTCTTTGTGGAATTGGGATGCTCACTTTGACGGGTAATAACATCTCTATGGATGCGTTTGGGCCGATTGCTGATAATGCAAGCGGGATAGGTGAGATGGCAGGACTTGAACCGAAGGCACGTCAGATAATGGCAGATCTAGATGCTGTTGGTAATACAACAAAGGCGATAACTAAAGGAATAGCGATCGGTTCAGCGGTCATTGCTGCGGTTTCACTTTTTGGTTCTTTTATTGAAACAACGGGTTTGGGCGATATAGGCATAAATATAGCCAATCCGTTTGTTTTCATAGGGATACTTATAGGAGGTGCGGTCCCATTTCTCTTCTCTTCGCTGACGATACGTGCTGTGGGCAGGGCAGCCTCGTTGATAGTAAATGAGGTCAGGAGGCAGTTCAAGATCCCCGGCATTATGGAGGGCACAAAAGATCCGGATTACGCCAAGGCGGTCGGTATTTGCACGACTGCTGCGCAGCGTGAGCTGGTAGGCCTTGGGCTTTTGGCCGTATTGACTCCGATCATAAT
>Ga0315294_10002801_pt1 | contig 19014 bp, 6 predicted proteins | sample YL17G13_40_MG_FD_203626 | JGI IMG/M metagenome (GOLD analysis project Ga0315294, IMG submission 203626) | Sediment microbial communities from Yellowstone Lake, YNP, Wyoming, USA - YL17G13_40 | ecosystem: Environmental > Aquatic > Freshwater > Lake > Sediment | place: USA: Wyoming | collected...
TTTGGTTAAGAATAATTCTTTATGGGGGAATTTTATTCCATTTAAAAATCTAACATTAGATGAAGCTTCTAAAAAATTATTAGATACACAGAATCGTATTACTCAAAAAAGTGATAACTTAGATATCATACTTGCTAGTGTAGTAGAATTAGATGCACGCATAATTGCTACAGGTGTTTCCGAGGCAACCAATGATACAATTAAAATTTTACAGGCAAAAAGACAACAATTATTAACAGATGCAGATGCATTAAAAACTCAAATAAGAGCAGATAATTTTTCTTATGATTCATTAAAAATAGTTGGTAATGATGTTACATTCAATTCAGATAGCTTTTTAACTGATGACATTAAAAATAAAAATTTAACTGATCCTAAAGTCCGCAGACTTCTTAGGAGGAAGGTTAATGAATTAACAAAAAGAATGTCTTGGGCAGTAAGAGGAAATAATGATAAGAATTTATTTATAGTCGATGATACATATGATCAAGATTATGATATCATTGCTTATAATCAAGTTTTAGACTCTGATGGTCTAAAACAATATTCTGCAGCTTCAGAATTTCTTAGCACAAAAGATAAAATTAAAACTACTGCACAGTTACTTGAATTAGAAGCATTCTGTGATAGTCAGGGGCATATAAGAGTAAGACCACCTCAATATAATAAAATGCCAAGTTCTATATTTTATAGAATGACTCAGCTTAAACAAAGGGTTGGAATTCAAGTATTTCCAGATTATTTAACAAATATATTAACTCAACAAATAGATGGCTTAACTGCTCAGCTAGAAATAATTGAAGATTACATAAGGTTTTTATTAATTTTATTGGGTGCTGATTATAGCAATCCTGTTGCTGGAGATCAGTCTGCAACACAATTTATTACTAGTGGTTCAGAGGGTGGCGATGGATCATTTATTTTTATATCAGACTCTCAAGGAATAATAAGCAATATTCAAGAGGCTATTAAATCAGCAAATGTTGATAATATTATAGATGCACAAGATACAACACTTAAAAATGTAGTATTACAATCAAAATCTAATCGAGCATTCCTTTCATCTGCAACACGTTTTGAAAAAGTAATAGATTTATTAGATCCAGAAAATAAAGCGAAATTTACTAATCCAACTAATTTAAATAATACTCCACTTAGTACTATTCTTACTAGATTAGAAATTAAAACAGGACAATCAGTTAATTTAGATGATTATACTGTTAGAATTAATACGGGTGGATTTAAAGTGGAGTTCCCAAATCCAAATGGATCAAATGATGTATTAAAAATAACAAAAGAATTACAATCTAAATTAGGAGAAAGACAAAGAGCATTAAAATCTTTTTATAATGCAATTAAAAATTCTATTGAATCAAAATCTTTAGATAATCCAAATTCAGATGCATCAAATGATTTATTAACTCCAGTAAGCTCATCTAAAGATGTGCCTGAATTATTTGAAAGCATGATTGAAGATGAAAGCTATGATGATTTAGGACCCGGTTCTGGTAAGAGATACATTATTAAAAGCGCACAAATTATATCATATTCTGTTAGAGAACAACCGCCAGATTTTACTATGCAACAAGTCAATGGATCTTTAGATCCTAACTTGCCACTTAATAATGGCACACCAGATCAGCATTTTTATCCAAGTGCAGGAAATGGATTAACTAGTGCCGTTGCTGTTGATTATGATTTATGGAGAACTTATGGGTTTAAAAATGCAGCAGCAATTACTGTTCCCTTTTTAAGGCATCCAGAAAAACAATGTGGTCCATATGCTAGTATGATTTTAAGTCGTGCTAGAAAAAATATTCTTAGAAGTCAAGTTACAATGTCTGGTAATGAATATATGCAACCTGGAGAAGTAGTATTTTTAGAGCCAATGAATTTATTATTTTATGTCGAATCTGTTTCACATGATTTTAGTTTTGGTAAAAATTTTACTACCTCATTAGAATTAAGTTATGGACATTCTCCAGGCGAATATATTCCAAATCCATTAGATATTATTGGTAAAATAATTTACAATAATAGAGATGTTGGCAATTTTACAAACTATAGACAAAATAATTCTAAAAACGTATCAAATCTTGGAATTGTATTAAGAGATAAGGATGTGCCGGGAGTATTTGCTGTTAAAAAAGATAGTTTTATAAACCCATATTCTAAACAAAATTCAGATACTATTAAAAATATTATCTATACAGCTTATTATATATTAACTAAAAATAATTTTAAAGGCAATTCAGTTAAGGGTAAATTAGAGGTAAGAATTTATTATGATAAAAAAAATGGAGATAATCCTAATGAGGATTTAAAGAAATTTAGGAATACAGTAATTGGATTATTAACTGGTGAAGTAGAAACATTTAAAGATAGCACTTCTGGTAAAATTGATAAAGTTCTAGATAAAGAATGGATTGCAGATGAGGAATCATCTATTATTGATTTATCTGATAAAACAAGTGAAAAATCACCATCTCAAAAAGCAATTGATGCAGCTAGAGTTCAAGCAAGTTCATCATCATTTAAAGATGGTGGAGCTAGTCCTCCTAGCAGTACGGATCCAAATGGATCTTCTGGAATTTCAGGAGAAGGTGATACGAAAAATACCCCATCTAAAAACAAGAAAGAAAGAGATAAGATTAGAGCGGCATTATTTGGTTATATAATTGATTGTTGGATTGTATTTGAACAAGTAAATACAAAAACAAATAATAATGGTTAATAGGATTAATTAATGAGACAATATGGCGTAAATATTCATGACGAAGAGGTGGGTCTATTAAAGACAGGCACCATCGTTGGATTTGATTCGTCTAAACAACCGCCAGTAATGCAAGTTGTTATTAATGAATCGGTATTAAATAATAATCCTGCACCAATTAATGTTCCAGCCCCATATTCCTTATTCTATAATAATGGACTATTTATAGGAACTGTGCCAACAGTAGGTACACCAGTTATTCTTGGTCAAGGAAGAGGCGGTAGACATTTCTTTGTTTCATTTCTTGCTGAAAATGTACCAGTCATACCACAAGTTGAAGAAGATACCTTATTAATAAGCGCTAATAATCAAACACAAATTAAATTAAAAGTTGACAATTCAATATCTATAGGGTCAGAAACCGATTATATTCATATTGATACTGAGCTTAGTCTTATCTCTCAAACATTTAATAGTCATTATAATTTTAGTCAAGCATCAAGAAAAATTAATAGTAAAGTTAAAAGAGATTTAAGAATATTAGATGATAATAAATTTGATCAAGATTCTAAATTAACAGATGACTCTTATGACTCTTATTATTATGAAATTGGATTAGATCCACAACTTACAATTAATAATGCTTCAAATAATTCAAATAGAAATCCTTCCTTTATGGAAGATAGAAGTTTGATTTATGAATTTGATTATGATGCTAATGTTAGTGATGAAATATCTGAGTCTAATATTTATGGAAAGTCACAACAAAAACCACAGAATTTTAATTTCCCTAATCGTCGTAAAAGTAGAGCAGATGTTTTAAGTTTAACTTTGTTAGCTCCCAATTTTTTAATAGAAACTATTAAAGGAACTGTTGTTGATATTTTTGGTAACCTATTAGATATTAATAGAATGCCATTACCATTAGGTAAAGATAAAAATAATACATTAAATGTTGAAAAAGCAGAAGATAAAGTTAAGGCTTATAAAAATATAAGAGAAATTCAAAGAAAAGGAATTGCATATCATTTTGAATTAAATGCAAGAAAAGATTTGTCAGGTAAGAATGGTAAATTTGCTTTGCCTGATATTAATTCTAGTAATGATTATTCAAGAAGTAGAGGCAGATTTTTTATTGATATTGATAAAGAAGGACAATTAAAAATAAATGTCCCAGCATCAAGTGAGAAAGGAAATGTTCCTTTATTAGTTAGATATGAAAACTATTCTTCATTTGCAGATGATGATGATAACAATCCTAATAAACTTATTTATATAGAAGATAATAAAGATATATTTTTAGATTCATTTGCTGCTACAGTCTTTTCTAAAGATGCAAGTTTTGATGGTACTCGTGGAGTCATTGCCATTAAAGATGAGAATGGTGAGATAGGACCTATTGATCGTCTTGTTAATACTCATATGAAACATGGAACAGCTTATCATGATATTTTGTCCACATGTTATAGTTTACAAAATCAAAGCTTTTTATCATACCAAGCAAGTACAACAATTATAGTTGAAGATACAGAACAAACTTTAATTGATTTAACAACAATTCCTGATTTAAAAAATGTTGCAAGTGATACTATTATTGTTAGTGGTGATAATGCTAATGCTGGTGGTAGAAGCGGACAAATCAATTTAGATGGTTCTATTGAGCTTAACATAGGTGCGAACACAGTTGACCGCCAATCTGTCTGGTTAGATACAGCTGGAGGTATTGTTGGTAATATTGGCAGAGATAAATATGATAGAAGTTTAGTTATGTCATTGAATGGGCAGGTGTTAGTTGATATTGGTGGTTATGGGGTTCCAGGTGATAGCAGATTTGCGACATTAAATAATACATCAATCCCTGGAGTTTTAGACATTAGAGTAATGACTTCTGGTTTCCAGACACATATGATTAGAGTTGATGATACTGGAATAAAAATAATGACACCTTCAAGATTAGAAATACATTCATCTAAACAAATGGTATTAAAGAGTGACTCTACAATAATAATTGAAGGTGAAGAGGTCAGAATACAAAATAGAGGCGTTCTTAAGGAAAGCGGTGGTTCCATATGAAAAAATTAAATGAAACGATTTATAATAAGTTATTATTACAGGCAGAAGAAGCTAATGATCAGGGTTTAAAAAAATTAGCTAATGCTCTTTATGAATCTTTAGCAGATGATGCTACTAAAGATGATGAGGATTCTAGTTTAAAAGAATTGAAAACTGAAGTTTATAATGATTTATGGAAAATTGCCACAAAGATTGCTGGTTATTATGGGTCAGAAAGTCTTGATGCTAAAAAATTAGATCCAGAAATAAATTATGCTTCTGATAAATTATTTAGCTTATTTAAAGATAGTTTAAATATTGAATCAACTTTTGGTCTAAATGAACCAGAAGTAATGGGCGAAAACAAATAAAGTGATATATAGTTAATAGCATGTGCCCTTGTGAACCAATAGATTTTGATCCGCCTGATGGACCCAGTGGTCCATCTATACCAGGCTTTGGCGTTCCTTTTTCTATTAAGCTTCCACAATTTCCATTTCCAGAAGGGTTCCCAGAAAATTTACTTGATCTATTAAATAAATTACAGATGTTAATGCCATCTGGTGTATTTAAATCTCCACTAAATCCTAATTTTGGTAAAGATATATTTGATTCAATAATGAAATTATTAGATCAATTTTTTCCATTCTTAATGTTATATAAGTTTTTTCTTCCAATGTTAAATTTAATCATTTGTATTATTGAAGTATTATGTGCTTTTAAACATCCATCCAAAGTTTTTAGAGCATTAAGAAGATTATTCTTAAAATGTTTACCACCATTTTTAAATCTGTTCCCGATATTTGCTTTAATTATAATGATCATTTCATTATTATTATTGCTATTAGCTTTAATCAAATATATTATTAACAAGATCATTGCTTTAATTAAAGCAATTTTAAGAAACATTAAAGCTTTATATAAAGCAGTTACAACGGCTAATGAAGATGCAATATTTTCAATTATTAGAAAATTATCAGCCTTCTTATGTGTATTCCAAAACTTGTTTGTACTACTTGAAATATTCGTATTGATTATACAAGTATTTAAAGATATGCTTAGCCATGCTTTTGCAATTCCACCATGTGATGATGGTGATGAAAGTGGATTAGGAACGCCTGATGAAGATAAATGTTGTACACCAGATGTATGTCCTGAAATTGTTAAAAGCAGCTATATGAGATTAACAGGCACATTACAATACTTAAATAAAGTAGGATTACAAACAACAATTGTTTTACCTCCACCATTTAATAATTTTAATGTTGATATTCGTCAACAAAGCTATCAAATATATGATGATTCACAATCAATTCAAGAAGCATTTATAAATATTATTAATGCACATGATGTAGTTGCTACGCCTACAAATCCTAAACCAGTATTCTTTCCAACAGATTCAACTTATACAGCTACAACACCAGTAAAACAAGCGGCTTATACTGTTGATTTAAAATTACTTTATGACCCTGCTGTTTATGGTAGAAATAATTTCCTTCAAGATGGTATAAAAAGAATCATTATAATTAAAGACTGTATCGTCACATTTGCTCCATCTTACGATTTATCAAAGTTTGATAATAGTACTGAGTCTCATCCAACTGGAGTTATGAAAATTGCTGGTGGTATAGTATATGAAACAGATGGCACTACTATTATTAAAGGATATTCGGCAACAGATCCTGCAGTATTAGCTCCAAATTCAATTGGATCATTAGAAAATTTTATATTCTTATTGCCAATAAATTCAAATGCGCCTGATCCAGCATTAATACTTGCATCAGCACCAGGCATTATTTATACTAATGTTGAATATATATTTAAACCAAATATTCCAATTCTATTTAGTAAAGATATTGTTACTGCAGGATGTTCACCAGATTTAAATTTTGATAAAGCATTTATCAACGGTGTATTTGGAGCTAATACAGGATTAAAATTAGCAGTATTACAATCAATTATTAATGGTACTAGTTTTCCAAACCCAAAGAAAACTGAAGAATGTTTATCTGTAGCTTTAACTGGATTAGCTAATAACATGACTCCTGAGGGAGCCGCTACGTTCCAAATAATATCATTAGCTTGTTTACAAAAATTAGAAGATGATACTAATAATACTTTAAAACAATTATTAGATCTTGCATTTGACCAAAATCAAAGTTTATTTACAATTGATCCCGCAATACAATTTACAACAAAAGCAATTAAAATTAAAGTTGATCTTAAAGAGACTAATGGTAATTCATATGCTCTTAATTTACCAAATGATTTAGCTATCAATATGGCTAAAAAAATAGTTCCAACTGCAACGCTTGGAAATGTAAGTTCATTTACATATGATGGATTTCAATACTTTCTTGCTGATTTAACTAGCTCTGTTGCTGGAAGCGGTAAGTTAACAATGCAATATGATAATAAACAATTTAATATTGTCACTATACCTCAAGATTTAAGTCAGCCACCTTCAGTTGGACCAAGAACATTAGATTATCAATTCGTTCTTTCCCCAGCTGGAATTACAGATCCTACTTCGCCAACCGCTATCGGAGATTCTTCTGAAGGTAAACCAAGAAGAGATGAGGGTGATGCATCTAGAGATGGAAACTCTAATAATAGTAGGAGTTAATAGATTATGCCAGCACCAAATCAAAAGCCAACTCCAAATCAACGCACTTTTAAAGATTCTCAAGAATTTAAAATTGATATTGATCAAATTTTTACTGATTTTATTAGTAATATTGATTCAATTAGAAGTTTTGTAAACATAACTTCGCCTGAAAATTCATCAAAACTTAATGTGCTTACAGATCAAAGTTTTGTTTCATTAGGTGGAAATTTAAAATCAGAATTAACATTTCAAGAAAGCCGCGCACATGCCTTTTTCAGATGGATAGGATTTCCTGTTGTTGATTCATCAAAGGATGGATTTTATAATCCAGGACTTGATAATATAAGTGGTGAGCGCGAAATAAATATAGATAAAAAAGTTGATATTGCTAATAAACCAATTGATGGTTTTAAAACATTATCATTAAAAAGAGAAACATATTATAGTCAAAATATTGCTGGAGTATTTTTAAATAATACAAATATTGCATCTTCTATTTTAGCTTTATCAAGTACAAGTTTAAGAGCATTTAATGATCATATTAAAAAAAATACTGATCCATTTGATATGGATATAAAACATCAATCATATACAATTGAGTTAATTGATACTAATAAGGTGCCTTACAGTCAATATACTGATAAAAATGGTGATACAGTTAAAATAAACCCACTATATGGTTCTGATGTTAAAACAAGATTACATATCATAACTCCATTTATTGTTGATGCTAGAATTGATTTAAGCGTAAATTCATCTAATAGAAGGATTTGCGTACCATTTCCATATGATAGATCTGAAACATGCGTTTCTGAACAATCATATGTTAAAACATGTATTTTGGAAAAAGTTATTAAAGAAAGATTTGATGTTAAAAATCAACAAATCGATATGGGTACTGCCGATATCAAATTAATGGATTATATAAAAAGTTTTCAAAGTTTAAATTCTATTAAAGATGATAGCCTAATTAAAAAAGTATCAGAAAATAATGTTTTTAAAAATAGTCAATTAGAACAATTTATCAAATATTTTGATATTTTTAGGGCGATGTTTAAAAAATTAACTTTAGCTCAAAAAGAAATCACTCGTATACAGTCAAATTATTATTGGATACCAATTCCTTCTAGAAGGGGACCAGAAGGTGGTTGTACAACACAAAATGTGTTTTTAAAAGATCCACAAAATTTACAATCAAGTAAAGATAATAAAATAAAAAGCACTCAATCAGCTTTTTTTATAGCACAAATAAATGCTGAATCATCTAAGCCATCTTCGGCAGACCCTGGCAATTTTACTATTCCTCCTCAATTACAATTGAGCGTTGATAATTCAAAAGGACTTTTGAATTTAACTAAAAGTAATTTAGATAGATTAGCTAATGCTAGAGAGTCGGAATTGAATCGCGCCAATAAAGCATTACAAGATATTGAAGTTATAATGGGAGAGTTCAGTGGTCTTGGTTTATGTGATATTTTAGTTGTTTTAGCATCTTTATATACTATGGATAAAAAATATCTATTGGGCTTTTTAGATGAGGATGCTTATAATAGGTGTAAATCCCAAATGGGCTTTGGTGATTTTTTTAGTCCAAGACCAACAATAAGCGAATCAATGGAAAATTTAACCAAATCAGTTACTGATTTCTATAATCTTTTAGAAAAATTATACGAAAATGCAAAAGATGAAAATGGTATTACTTAATTAATTTTATAAATTGCCGATATATATATTTTAGTATTATATCGGAGCCCACTAATGTCATTTGATTTAAAGCTAACTTCTGGCGATTTAACCATTAAAAATGGTGCTTTGCAATTGGTTACCGATACTGATAAGTTAATTCAAGATGTTTTAAAGGTATGTTTAACTGATGTTGGGGCTAATCCAATTCAACCTTGGTATGGATCTTTTCTATCTAGATCAATCGTTGGATCTACTTTAGACCCCACTATAACGGTTAATTTAGCACAATCTCAAATACAAAATGCCATTGAGAATTTAAAATCTTTACAATCGGCACAAGTAAGCTCTTTGCAAGCAGTTACTCCAAGTGAACTAATTAGTACTATTTCGCAAATATCTGTTTTGCGAAGTAATGCCGATCTAAGATTATATGATGTGTTGGTAAGTGTAATCTCTAAAGGTTTAAAAAAAGTATCTCCATCTTTTACAATATCTACTATATAAATCGGACTTTAAATGGTTAATATACGCAACACAAATGATATAATCTTAAGTCTGTTAGACTTTTTTAAGTTAGCACAACCTGATTTAGATACTAAACCTGGAACAGTAGCTAGAGATATATTTATTGATGCCCCATCTACTCAATTATCTTTATTATATGATCAACTATCAAATATTTCCAATAAACAATCTTTAAGATTAGTTGCAGGTATAGATCTTGATAAACTTGGTAAGAATTTTGGAGTTTTAAGAAAACAATCGACACCATCTAGTGGTATAGGACTATTTACTTTTGCATCTTTAGATGCCCCTGTTAGTATTTCAAAAGGAGGCGTTGCTTTTTCTATAAATGGATTTTCATTTTCTGTTAATACTGGCGTATCTGTAAATTCAGACTCTTCTAATTTTTATCGCTCTGTAGCTAGTAAATTTCGTAATGAACTTGAGGCTATAGGCATAACAGATCAATATGCTGTTGAAATTACCTTAGTTGCAACTACAGCAGGTAATGCTGGAAACATTGGTAAATTTTCATTAAATAGAACTAATATTTCTGGAGTAAGTAATGTAACAAATATTTTATCATTCTCAGGCGGAACAAATGCGGAAAATGATGCTGCATATAGAGATAGAATATTGTCTGTATTTAGCGGGTCTAGTGTTGGAACTGCTTTGGGATATTTGAATACTGCTCTTGCTATTACTGGGGTTTCAGATGCTTATATCGTACAGCCTGGTGATCCATTAATGACCAGAGATGGGTCTACTGTTCAAACTAATACAGATGGATCATTAACTGTGTTATCAGAGGGCTCTGGTGGTAAAGTAGATATCATAGTGTTGGGATCTTCTCTGTCTGACAATTCAGATACATTTATTTATTTAGATAAAAGTAATAACGCTGATCCTACAGATAGTAAAAATGATTTTGTTTTAGGTCAAATTACTTCTGATGCGGGCAAAACTATTACAAGAAAAAGAATTGATGATATTAAGGCTGGTGTATTACCTGCACAACCAGTTGATACAGTTACTGAAGTAACAGGATCTGTTAGTGGATCTAATTTTACAGCTAAGACTACAGATATATATGGTAGAGTTACTGGAAATTATGAAGTAATTACCGATACTGGAACTTATGCCGGTAGCCCTTGGGGACTTGATAGGTTTCATTGGATAGATAATGAAATATCTGGATTTCAAGAAGATAGAATTAAAGGTCAATATAATGGACAAGATGCCACATCATTTACAGATGTGACACAGATTCCAAATGTACAACAGAGTATTTCAGTTACTAATGAAAATAGTATAGTCTCAACAGATCGTTCTATAATTCAATTATTACATTACCCTTGCACTAGTGTTACAAGAGTATTTAATGTTAATACTGGCGAAAGATATTTTGTTACCAGTCAAAATTTAGATGGGACAGGGGCAACAAATAATACTGGAAGAATTCAAATAAGTGGAAATACCTTACCTTCACCTAGTGATGTATTGCAGGTAGATTATAATTGGATTATTTCTTATGATCAATATACAGATTATGATGGCAGACTAAATACTAATAATCCTCGTAGTGTGACTGATAGCGTTGATTGGGGATTTTCTTCTGTTATTAAAAATGAAAGAGTTTTATTTGCACGAAATGCTTCAAATACCTTTTTTGTCGGAACCACATCACACCCTGCAAATACTGTACTTACAGCTAAGACATTTAAAGAAGTTGATACCGCAGTATATAAAATTACTTCAGGAGTTTTTGTTAATAGGTTAGCTGCAAATATTATTAATCTAATAAATAAAACTGTAAGCATTGATTCAATAACTGTTAGAAATACTGCCAGAGAAGTTTATGCTACTGCGCAAAATGATGGCACATTTGTAAGCAATGCAACAGTTGTTGGTATTGATATTTTTTATAACACAACAATTATTTTACCAACTGATACAACCGCATTGGATGGTGATAGGCTATATATTATATTAGATGGTTATGATGTGTTTACAGTAAACAATAATTCTGGTAGTATAAATAATAATCAAATAACTATTTCAGTTAATAATTTCGCTACAGTTTCTGATAATTTTTATTTGCTAACAACCTATATTGCTAATACTCCAGATTTATTTTCTTCAAATATTACTTCCATTCCAACCAGTAGACTTGGTAATGGTTATTTATTAAATAATAATGTAGGATTCAATAATTTTAGTCCAGTAAACATTTCTAAATTTGAAAATTTAATAGTTCAAAAGAATGCAAGCAATCAATTTTATATAGAGCTTTCAATATCTGCGGCAGAATATTCTTTAAATCCATCTGGGGTATTATCAGTAGTTAAATTAGCTAATGGTTTAGAAGTTTGGAGCCCACAAAATTTAGGAACTGTAACTACAGGAATATCAGGTAATTTGCAATTAATTTTATCAGGATATAATGTACCTGCAGTTGGTGATAGAGTTTTAGCTTATTATTATCCAGTTGATATTAAAAGATTTCAACCATATAGCTACACAAATTCTATTATCAAATATAGATCTGATACGCTTGGAATAGACAATGCAACTGGCGGCAATTCATTACTATTAAATTTATTTACTAATGAAACTTTGATAAAATTTGATTTAATAGATATTAACACAAATTTAATTTTACAATCTATTACTGATGGATATTTAACGGTAAACCTTTCTAACACAGCACAAGCTTTTGTAAGCAGTCATTCTTTTAATTTTGCAACACTTCCAACAATGTTACAATATAAAGTAAGAATTAATTCTGGAGCTTATGTTAGCAATTTAGGAACTTATGATATTTTTAGTTATGATATTGTTAGCAATTCATTATTAATTTCTAATTATTTTGATAAGATTAATAGCAATCAAGTTTCTGTAATAAGATTAGCTGATGGAAAAGAGTTATGGAATAGTTCATGTACTATTAGTCCTGCAAATAATGTTAACTCAATAGTAATCCCTACAAGTTCAGCAGCTTCATTTGGAGATAGAGTACTAGTGGTGTTCTTTAATTATGATAATTTACGTAAAACCCCAACAAGATTAGCAGTCAATTCTACAGATCAGGTTGTTAATACTGGCGCATTAACTGTATCTGGAACAACACTTGTTAAAGCTACTGATATTGTTTTTACAATAACAAATGATGGATTAAAACAAAATTTGCTTGAAGCGACTAGAAAAGTTTTGAATTTAAATTCAACTGCATCTATTCCAAGCAATGTTAAATTAGCAAGAATAACAAAACTTGAAAAGGTTAATATTTCAGGGACATCTGGTAATATTGTTCTTTCAGTAGCAGCGACATATGATCTTAAAGAAACTTCTATTCAAGATAATAAACTTTATTTGAGTGATTTATTATCTAGTTCACTTAATAATTTAGAATTCATATTACCAAGTACAGCTAATAATATTAGTACTGCTAATATTCCTAAAGTTGGTGATAAATTCAGAATAACATTCTACTATACTGTTGATAATGATTTAGAAACATTATCATATACTAAAAATGGTGTTCTTTATACAAATAAATTATTTGTCTTAATTAATAAGATATATGTTTCTAGCGGGTTTACTACATCTAAATCTACTAAGATTACATTATCATCATTTAATCAACCAGGCTTGGGGGCGCGTTATAAATCAATTTATAATTATATTGCTCCAAAACAAAATGAAAGAATTGTAATTAAATATAATTATAATAAGATTATATCTGACACAACTTTTAGTGTTGAGCAAACAAGACCAATAAATGCTGATGTTATAGCAAAGCAAGCCAAATCAGTTAAATTAGATTTATCAATAAATGTAGTAATTGATAGTACAAAAAAGAATCAAACAACTACTATCATACAAAATGTAAGAGATAAATTAATATCAACTTTAACTACAACAGTGCTTGGACAATCAGTAACTGTTCCAACAATCGTTAATCAAGCACAATCAGTTAGTGGAATTACTAGAGCACAAGTTATATATTTTAATAAGAATGGTAATTTAGGACAGGTAACAAGTATACAATCACAAAATAATGAATATTTTACCTCTAATAACATAATAATAAATTATACTTATAATACATAAAATGCAAAATCTTAGAATAATTTCAGTTACTATTAATGATAGTTCAAATATAGATGTTAAATTTAGCAGCAAGCTAACATCTAATTTGATCACGTCTAATGTTTCAATTATTTCAGAAACAATAAATGTTCCAGATTCAGCTGTCTTGAAAATTACAGTTCTTGGTGACACTTTACAATTTTTGTGTCAACCATTAACTCCATTTGCTTATTATGTAATAAATTTTCAGTCAACTACAACTCATCCATTTATATCAGTAAATGGTGATGCTAAAATTTTAGAAGATAGCGTTGCAAATAAATATGCAATTACTGGACCAATAAATCCTGATAGCACATCTAGAGAATTCTTTAAAAATTATTTTATAAATAATATCTATAATTTAGATGATGATAATACAGTAATTAGTAAATATATTCAATCTTTATCTGTGATTTTAGATAAAGCATTACATGATATTGGTCAAGTTAAAAATGAAAACTATTTATCATTTGATGTAATAGATGAAGAGAAGGTAAGATCTGGCGGTCCTTTTGACAGATTAAATGAAGAGGGCGCTTATGAAGTTATTCGTGTTGGAAGAACTCCTACATCTGATAATGTTGAAGCTACTTTTCTTTATGAAAGTTTTCCATCTTTTCCTATATCTTTAAGTAGGCAAGTAACTATTGAAAGCTTAACTCCAGATTCTGTAGATGCTACCGGTATTTTCAATGTTAATAGTTTAGTTTTTAACTTATTAAATTCTCCAGTCATTAAAGTTACCAGTATAACATTTACATTTACAACTGCACATCCAGTTTATGTTTATGATATTTCAAAATTTGGTTATCAAATTAAAAATTCTAGATATGATCAAGATTTTGCATTCTCATATGACTTATTAAATAATAATCAAATAAAAATTAGTGATAAAGTTTTAGAAGATCCTAATTTTTCATTAGCTAATATATTTAAAATTGATATTCAATATGAATATAAAAATTTAGGAATAGTTGTTAATCAAAATACTGTAAATGTATTTTCTAATGTTAAATCAATACGAGAAGTATTGCCACCCATTATTAATATTTTTGATTTGATGCATGCACCATTACTAAATGACAGTAATCAAATTCCAGTTACTGGTGGGGTTACCTTTACTGATCCTAATGCAATTAATCCTACTGATCTTCACCCAGCATTTAAAATTGAAATACCATTTAGATTAAGCACGCTTCCATTTTCTCCTGGGCAATATTCAATTGACTATTCTACTGGTAGAGTTTATGTATTTGGTAATGATAATAATAATGACGGAACAGGACCATACCCTCCATTAGCTACATATAATTATAAATTAATATATAAGTCAGATGTAGATTTTACATATGATGCTGATTCTCAAGATTTAGTTGCTCTTCCTTTTGGAAGTCTTTTATCTAATTCTGCATATATTAATTTTCGTTTTGAGCAAGCGCTAATTCCAGATATTGATTATGTCGCAAGTGTACATAAAGAGTCTCTTAATGAAAGAGTAAATAATCGTATTGCTGCCCTTAATGTTGTTAAAACAAGCCTCACGCCAATAACAAATGTATTTAGAGTTTATAATGAAACATCAGGCGAACTATATGCTATAAATAGATGGAGTGATGATAAAATTTATTATACATACAATATACCTCCAAATATTTCTTCTACTGTTCATGAAAGAGCCACATTTCAAAATATTATCAATGAATTATTATTCATTGACAGCTATGTAACAAATACCTCTTCCTTAAAAGTTATTAAAATTCTATTAAAAAATAATAGAATAGGAAGTTTATCTGAGGACAGCATTGCCTCATCAATTAATTCTAGTTTAAATTTTTCTAAATCAAATATATTTGTAAATGAAAAATGGTTTGATAGAAATAAAACTGTTACAGTAAATTCAAATAGATTAATTAATCTTGGAGAATATTGTACTGATTATGTTAATGGTATAGTTTATTGCGCAATACCTATTACGCAAGGACAAGATATTGGTACCGCATCATATAAAACAACAAATATAATCCCGCTATTTCCCCATTTAATAAGCGTTGAAGATATTTATTATCAAATAAACATTTTATCTATAAAAGATAAAGATTTTAAATATGTTTCTTTTGATGATGGAATTATTGTTCCAGAAGTGGTTGCCTATTCTGACGAGACAGTATTAAATGATAATGCTGGTGCCCCTTATCAAGTATTTAATAATCAAGTTGGAATTTTCAATCAAACAACATTTATACCAGGAGTAACATCTAGTATACAATCAGTTAGAGGTCTTTTTGTACATGATGATATTTCTAATAACACTTATCCATTAAATTTTGGACCATTTGCGTTATCAAATAATAATCAAATAACTGTTAAACCAATTACGAAACAAGTTTTTGATACAGTGTCTTCTGACATATCAGGATTATATGTTACCATAAATGAAAATGTCCCATACATCTCTCCAAATATAATTTATAATTTTAGTGTTGTTAGGTTGTCAGACTCTGCACAATTATGGAATATATCTGGCACATTGGTGCCAGGCAATCCAATTAAATTAATTTTATCAGGAGCAAATACGCCAGTAGTTGGCGACTCTGTTATTATAACGTATACATTTTCAATTACTGCTTTATCTACTGTAGTTGTTGATTATAATAAAGGAGACTATTATATTGATTATTCATATCTTGCTGATGAGATATTAATTAGTTATGAATATGGTGATAATAATTTAGATTTTAGACAAACTAAAGTATTAGCTCCTGGCGAAACATATTTTGTTACTTATAGAGCAGGTGCTTTGCGTGATGCATTGGTTCAAAATTTTGGAACACTTATAAATGTTCCAGAGCTAGAAACAATAGATGTTGATTTTAATAGAGAAAGATATCGCGAAGCATTATATGCAGGCTTATCTTCATTTGTACAGGGACCTACTGTTACTGCTATGAAAAATATTGGCAAAGTAATTTCTCATATTGAACCAGAAATTATTGAATCAATATTTCAAAATTGGTCTTTAGGCACAAGTTTATTAAATCCAGAGCCAATTAAAACAACTGGAGAGTTCGCATTAGTTCCAGCAAAATATAGTAATGCAGCTTTAGTTAATAATTCAAGTCAAACAATAAAGTTGCCACTTAATTCTAATTTAAGATTAGAAAATGGAACATTTGAAGAATGGATAGTTCCTGAATGGAATGGTCTTGATAATGATGCAGTATTAACTTTCAGCATATTACAAAATGGCGTATCCATTCCGTCTAATCAAGTATTTATTGGCGCTGCAGAAAACCACCCAGAAATAAATCAGGGTAAATTTACAGTTAGTAAATCATCAAATGTAATTGGATTGCCAAATAAAAACAAAGATGGCATCTATATCTATTATGATAAAGATATATCTGGAAATTTCTATAGATGGTATATAGATTTTATTGATGGATATGTTGATGGGTATGATGGCTATGATGGTTATGTTGATGGATATCTTGATGGATATGGTGGATTCTCTGATGGCTATGACGGATATACTCATGATTACAAAGTTAAGATAACATCAACTGGTAAATTTTATGATTTAAAATCATTAAGCTCTCCTAAACCAAGTTATCTGAATATTTTTACTGGTGTTAATTATGCAAATATAAATATTTCGCCGATACGAAGACTTAATCAAACGGTAACATTTGTTTCAGATGTGGATCATTATCTTATAGATTTTGGAGAAGCTGAAAATAGAAATAGATTATCTATCTTTAAAGATCCAAGTGGATATTTCAATTTTAGAATATTTGATCGTATAGGCGAAAACTTTACTGTCAGCGCAGAGGTTTCTAATTGGCGTGCAGGAGAACAACATCACATTGCTGCTGCCTGGAAATTAAATTCTAAAGAAAGAAGAGATGAGATGCATCTCTTTATTGATGGATTTGAAGTCCCTAATATTATAAAATATGGACAAAAACTTAGACCATATTTACATGAAAATTTTAGAACTATTAATCCAGAAGAAGTTGTTGGTCTTGCAGCCAGAGATATTGTTGGCTCTAATGATTTAGTTACTACTTCAGGAGTCAATACAGTTAGCTCATCAATCAATTTTAGTTCTTTTAATATTTTTTCAGGTGATACTATTTTCATTGATGAGATTGGATTTAATACTAGTGGGTATACCATCTTAGGTATAAGCGGACAAGTACTTACACTTAATGTTGCAATGCCGCTTTCATTAACCAATGTAAGATTTTCTGTCAATAGAACGAATTATTCATTAACATCTGAAATTGATATTTACCCAAACATTGCCGTATCAATATTATCTCCAACTATAACTGCAAGTGATCTTGTCCTTACATCGGGATCTAATGTAGTAACTTCCCCATCAATTAATTTTACTTCAAGTAATATTTTGCCTGGAGATATTATTAGAATTGATAGTATGAGTTTAGAAGTCTCTTACATTATACTTATTGTTAATAATAACTCTCTAACCTTGAGTGCAGATATTACAATATCTTCTACTGGTTCAGTTTTCCATGTTTATCCAAATGTAGAACAAGAATTACATGGAAAGAGGGCTGTAAGAAAAGATTATTCTATTTCTAAAGGGGTTAATTTTGAGAATGTATTAACTATATCTAATGGTGTTAATGCCAATGATTTAATCTTAATAAGAACTCTTGGACTTAATCATCAAAGAACACGAGGCAAATATTATGTTTGGAGTAATCAAGTTCAAAATATATTAATGACAAGATTACCACCACCAATATCTTTAGATGAAGCTAAAATATTTAGAGTAATTTTACCAAAAATACTTATTGCTCCTGCAAATAGCACGTTTATGAGCGGTGTTTTTGTGTCTAATAATTTAACTTGTGCCAAACCATCTAATGCACTACAAGGTAGAACTTTAAGTGTTACAATTAGTGGTACAAATATTGATTTTTCAGTGCCAGTTAAAGTCACTATAAATGGTGTAGTTGGAGCTACTACAATATCTGAAGACATATATTTTAGTGATTATGGAACATTAAATTCTGTAAATGGCTTCCTTTCAATTAACTATATTAATGTTACTTGCAAGCCTATCAATCCTGCTAAATCATTTTTAAATATAGATGTCAAAGAGAAGTATGAGATAACTAAGAGTGAATTAAATGGATTAGTTCCTGTAGTTAAATTTAGTTATCAAATTAAAGCTGGCAATGATTTAATGAATGATGGCTATGGTATGGTTAGAGATAATACCACAACTTTCAGTGCATTAAGCGTTGACAATTATTTAGTTATTAAACAACCGCCATCTGTTGCGGGT
>Ga0315294_10002802_pt1 | contig 19014 bp, 30 predicted proteins | sample YL17G13_40_MG_FD_203626 | JGI IMG/M metagenome (GOLD analysis project Ga0315294, IMG submission 203626) | Sediment microbial communities from Yellowstone Lake, YNP, Wyoming, USA - YL17G13_40 | ecosystem: Environmental > Aquatic > Freshwater > Lake > Sediment | place: USA: Wyoming | collected...
CTGCCATTCATTGTTGCTGTATTCTGCTTTTTCCTGGCCTTTGTAACTTATAGAGGTAAGGGTCTAGGTAGTCAAACTCAGCAGGGTGGATTATGAACTGGAATGTTGGAGTGTTTGAAAGGCTCTGCAATACATTGCTCTTAGCTTTGAGTTTTATTTTATTTCTTTATTTGTTGAATGTCAATCAGATGGAAAAAAGAGAATGGTGTGCAACTTACATTGCAGCAGGGCAATGCAGATGTTCTAATACAGATGCATCTCAACTCTTAAATGAATCTGTTGACATAAAGCTGCCACCAACAGATGGATTTTCTGCTCAGCAAATGATTGATAATACTTTTTATAAAGAAATAAATATTTCTAGGCCATGAATGGTTCCAATAGCAGCTGCTTACGTAGAATTGATATTGGAACCAGTTGGGAGATCAGTTTGACATATTTTATTCTTGAGAAATAGAATCCAAAAAAGAAAAAGAAAATTAAGCTCCACCCTGGGATTTCTGACCTTGTCTAATCCACATGACTGCACCAACCAACAGAACTATGAAAATCACAATTCCAACTGCCGGTAAGTTAGTAATTATTGCATCAATGAATGCAATGACGTAACCGATTGCAGCACTAGATTTACTGTCTGCATTGTAAACATAGCTTACGTTAAAATTCCCATTTGCAATTCCTGTTGAGAATGATGGCAATAACTGATAGGTATGGTAAGCTGTATTTTGCAAAGAATAGTTCCCTGACCCTAATGTTAGAGTATTGTTTCCAACTCTTGTAATAGAAGTTACATAAGAATTTGCCAATGATTTCAAAGTTGCATTTGTCAATGCAACAGTTTCATTCGTTACTGTTGTCGCAACGTATGTTGTTCCCTGGAAACTCTCTGCCATGATGTAAGCTGCACCAACGAATGCAACTATCAACATGCAGATAAATATCAACTGTGGAAGTTGAGCAATTGTTATTCCTTTCATAAGACCACCTTTGAAAAAGAAAAGGGTGGTCAGGCTCCACCTGCTCCTTTCTGTCCTGACCTAATCCACATGACTGCACCAACCAACAGAACTATGAAAATTATAATTCCAACAGTTGGCAAGTTTTTGACTATGTTATCCATGAACTGTATGACGTATCCAATTCCTGTGTAGGCTTTGGATGTGTTATTGACAGTTCCCTGGAAACTCTCTGCCATGATGTAAGCTGCACCAACGAATGCAACAATTATCATGACTACATAGAGCAGTTGAGGAATTTGTCCAATAGACATGCCTTTACTAAAATGAGAGAACCTTTCTTTAAACTTAGTAAATTGCATCTTTAAACCAACTCCAATTTAGTTATATCATCGGGAGAAGTGGGTGCTTAGCCTCTCCCTCAATCTATACTAGCAACAATCTTGATAGCAGTTGTAATAGCCAATCTTTCTTTGGTTCCAAAAAATACTTAAGCAGCATGTAACATCAACAAACAGTTTCTGAACACAATAATCTATCATGGAAATACCTGTTACCAGGGTGCAACCAGGTATGGTTTCTCAACGCAATCCTGAGTTTGTCAAGCAGATTGTTTTTACAGATGATGTTATAGAATTTGTCAGGCACGTTTTCATGAATGAGGTCTTTGTCAAAGAGAACGATAAAGACCCTGGCAAATGGATGAGAAAGACAACTTTGGATGGCAAACGGCTGCAACCTCTGATGAATGAGGATTACATCAACGACCTGCTCTCGATGTTGAGGCTCAATCTTACCAGGTTCATGCCTCTTTCCAAGATGGAAAAGCATGAGGTAAACAATATGATTCTTATAATTGCAAACAACATTGATTTTTGGCTGATGATGAACTGGAGAGCAGCAGGAATATCAAAAGAAGTTTATTTTTCTGACATACTCTCAGACTCCCTGATAAATCTGTTGGAGGCCATTATGAAAATGCCTCAGGATGGCTCGATTCAAAAAGTCATTGGAGAAATCTACAACTACAATGAGGGTGCAGGAACTCAGCAGCTTCAGAACAAACCTTTGATTTCTTTGCCATCATTCTTTAACAGAGGAGAACAGAAATAATGAACATCCCTTACATCTCTCCTGGCAAATGGGTTGATGTTGAACTTTGGCTGCTGAGAGGAGCTAGTGGAATCAAGATTGTCAGAGACAAAGTTCAGAGAAGAAGAAAGAGTGATGATTCTCAGGAATATTATTTGAAAGGACAAAAGGATTCATTGGAACCTCAGGAATTTGAGAGCATCTATTCAGGTTCCAAAGGAGAGGATGTCCTGAAATTATTTTCTCCTGCAAAGGGAGTTTACTGGCCAATCAAATTTGTTCTAAAGACCATGAGGCCTTTCAATGATGCTGAGCAGAAATATATTTTGGAATCAAAGGATGATATTGAAAAAAAGAAAAGAACAAAAGAAGTATACCAGAGAATCTATAAGGTTCAGTTCGAGTCTGTTGTTGATACTGCAACGTTGAATCATGGAATCTACAAAGTCCAGAAGAATGCTTTGAGGTTCCAGGGAGGTGGAATGGATTTGGCAACAAAGATGTCAATCCTTACAATCATCATTGTCATTGCATTCATCATGTGTTCATGGGCAGTCTATAATTATTTTATCAATCCTGGAATGATTTTTTGGAATGACCACGCAAAAGAGGTTGTCTCAGTTTACCAGGCTCAGCATGGTAATCCTGCTCCTGCAACTCAGGAACCTGTTCCAGTTGCAACAGGTGGTTAACATTGGTTGGAGAACAGTTCAAATCTACTTCTAAAAAAATATTCAAACGTGGAGAACTTGATTTCAAACAGATTCTTTTCAATCAGATGGACAGAACCTTGAGGGCATTGGTCGAGGGAAACTACCAGGGATTTGTTGATGGTGTCGAGGGTCTCTACATCATCCTGGTATTTACTGCTGATACTGACAATGATTTTCAGGAACAGGATAAAAAACTCTTTGATGATTTGCAACCTCAACAAACTAGAATAGACAATGACGTTATGCTTTGGCCTGATGATAGGGAACTGATGATTTCCTCATTGGGTCTGCAATGTGCAAAAATAAGACTGGCCAATCTCATCAGATTGGCCGGAAAGAAAAGATTATTGTTAGAGGGCAGGAGGCTTTGGGATGAACGAAAACCAGGAGAGTCAGCTGAGCCAGGAGAGTCAGAACCAACAGACGAGGAACTCCAGGCCATTGTTGATGTTAGCATTGAAGAAGAATAGAACCAGGACTCAGATTCTAAGAATGAGACGTGCAGACCCTTTGATACGTTGGATTCTAAAAAAGATTTATGTTGACAGAGAGAACTGCATCATTAAAATTATTGGAAAGGTTCAAAGAGGAAAATCAACTGTTGCAATGGAAATAGCATGGAGAATGCTGAGAGAATTGTTTGATGTTAAGTTCATAGTGTTCCATCCTGAGCAGTTCTCAAAGCTTTATGCAATGGGAGTCAAACGTGGAGACATCATAATGTATGAGGAGATTGGAACAGAGGCAGGTGGTCTGCCACGCAGACGTTGGTATGAGTTCAACAATCTACTGCTGCTTGATATAATGCAGACTCATGGGTTTGAGGGAACTGTCTGCATCCTGACCCTGCCATCATCAAAGTATCTAGACTCCAATACAGAGCCTTTGATTGACATTGAGATTGAGACCAGGAAGATTGACAGGAGGAACCACGTCAACATCTTTACTGCATACTGGGTTGAATGGAATGAGGAGCAGAAAAAGACTTACAGGCATTGCTTCATTGACAGGGATGGAACTGCTGTCGAGGTCTTTGCATGGAAACGAACCTTTCCTCCTGAGTTGCTGCAAAGCTACAAAGACAAAGAGCATGAGTTCAAGAGGTGGGTGCAGGGCAGGGTCAATGAGGAGGTCAGAAAGAAACAGGTAACAGAGGATGAGGAACAGATGATGTTTGACAAGGTCATGTCCAGCATAAATGATTTCATCCAGGTCAGGCACAATAAGACGTTTGTATCCCAGGCATTGATTGAGATGGAGTTCAAGGTTGGGAACAGAGTCTCCCAACGTTTGAAACTCAGGGCAGAGAGAGAAATACTAAGCAATGATGAGTTCTTCTCTCTCAGGGAATCATTATCTTCTAATTTAGTATGTAGGGAGCCTGAAAAAAAGAGTTGAGAGAGAAAGAGAACGCTTTTCTCCTAAGGGATTTCGCAAAGCATCCCTATTGCGAAGTTATCAAACAAAGGGCTTAGGGTTATAGAAATAAACAGTCTGCATTGCGTAAGAATGTTATGCCAAAGTATTCTAAAGACATCAACCTCATGGTTACTTCTGAGATGAGCCAGGCCATGATTGACAAGGCAGCATCTCCCAGGGATAAGTTCATGGTGTCCATCATGGATTTCTCAGGAGCCAGGCCTGACGAACTGACCAGGCTAATGAAAAAAGATATTGTTCTCAGAGAGGATGGATGCCTGGAAATCAAACTGCATACTGACAAACTAGGAAATAAGAATGAGTTTCTAATCAAAGATAGAATCCTGACCATGAGACCTGAGATGCGTTTCTTTGACATAATCAAGAACTATTGGTCTACCTCAAACGTTGATTCTCTGTTGAGTTTGACAGTCAGGAGAATAGAACAAATCATTGAGCATCTCTCTGATGGGAAACTTTGCCCTTATAATTTCAGGCATTCACGTTTGACAAAGTTAGCGAGAACAGGAGCAACCCTAGACCAGTTGATGTATTGGAAAGGTGCCAATGACCCACGTTCTGTTGGTGCATACATCAGAGGAAAGAGAGTTGAGTTTGACAGGATAGAATAATATTAATGATTGAAGTCCGGAAAAAAGTCTCCTGGTAAACCAAGAGACTTCTTTCAGGAGTTGAGATTGCTATGAATAAGTTAGTTTTAGAATATAAATATACACGTGATGTTGGAACCAGTCCCGAGATCTCCGAAGTGGCTCCAATCCCAATTCTATTGATTCTTTTTCTTTGTGCTTTTCTTTTTTGTTTTCTTAGTTTTGCATGGCATGTTCTCATCTCCTCAACGAGGATAGTCCTCTAGATTGATGTTGATGAATCTCTGCAACAAAGGTTTGTTTGGTCTGCCTCTATGATTCTTGTCCTGGATGATTACAACAGGCATCTTGATTGTCAGAACTCCTGAACCATTTGAATTGAATGCTAATATTTTTGTCAACTCAACCATTGTTATTTGGTGGTCTTTGTCTGCATGACTGTTTATTTCTTTGATAGTCTTGTCTAGCATTGTCTTGAAACTCTCATGCACTCTTAACATTTTCTCCATGCAATTACCAAAACTTTAATTTCTTTTCCTGAGCAAGTTTGAACGCATCAACCAGGATGAACAAAAACAAAACCAGGATGCTGAATCCTATGATTATTTCAAAGAAGAATATCAAAGTTTCTACTGCTCCAAACGTCAGACTTTTGTTTGATTGCTGAATCAAAATAATTGCCAACAACAGAGATGCAAATAGGAACATCAGGCCAACCATGAAGTATAACAGTTTGAATCCCTCATTGCCAACCTTTCCATGTATGTAAAAGAATGCCAGGCCAATTGCAAAGACAATGAACATTACCGAGACATCTACGTAGTTGATGTCATAAGGCGATGGATTGCATTTTCCTGACTCTGTCTTGCAGTTGAATTTGCAGGTCTCATCATAGCTTACAGGAACCAGATTCCCGTTGACATTGATTGTTGTTGTGAAGTGAGACGTTGTGGAGTTCGAACAGGTGTAATCTGCCAGGCCAACTGTTGAAAATAGTGCAATTAAAACCAATGCAGTCAATAAAATCTTTTTCATGTCAAACTCCTCTAATCAATATTTTCCATTCTCCTGTATCATAAATGCAGAGGTATGCTCTGCTATCTCCAATCTGTTGCAGGATTGAGCATACCTGATAGATTGATGGTTGCTCCCAAACCCTGACATAGACAATGAAACTGTCAATCAAATCCAAAGGAATGCTCAGCAATCTTTCAAAGATGTTGTAAGGCAGCTGACCCAACCATGAGACGTTCATCCTTTCCTGGATGTTCAGCAGCCTGGAAATAATCCCTGTCCTGCTGAATTGGTTTGATTCTTTCTGACTGACGTTAAATAATTTTTCAACAACAGTATTTCTAAAAAAGTTAATATTATCCTTTGTTGAGACGTTCAAAAACTTTGTAACAATGATGGTTCTGCTGAACTGGTTTGCATCCTTTGTTGGAACGTTCAGGAATCTCACTCCTGTAATCAGGTAAAAGAATGAATCAGCTGCATTGGTTCCAATGTTCAGGAACCTCTCAAACGTTTTCAATCCTTCAACTAGCAATGCAGAGAAAGTATTGCTTGTCTTTTCATTTGCATTCAATGTTCTCTCTAAAATAATGTTCCTGCTGACCTGCACATATTCCTTTGTCTGAACATTTGTTATTCTAATAAATCCAAAACCTTTAAAGAAATTGTTTGTTGGTTCTGATAAGATGTTAAACATTCTCTGAACAATAGGATTCCTCATAAAAGTATTATATTCTTTTGATGGAACATTGAAACTCTTTGTCAGAGCAATCAATTTATTGAACTGGGTTGCATCCTTTGTTGGAACATTGAATGTTCTAGTGAAAGGAGAGGTCTCTCCTTCAATGTATGGGTCTGATGTGTTGCTAATCCACAACTCATAAGTCTCAGAGTTTGCAGTTTCTCTGCCTAATGTTTTGTTCAAAAGAATAAGTATGTAATCGTAACCAAAGAATGTTGAGTTTCCCTCCTGAATCACAAAGTCAGAATAGTTTGTCAGTTGAATCCAGTCTGATGAATTTGTGTAATTTTTCCACCAAACATGAGAAATTATGTTTGAGATGCTAGAAAGATTTTGAACCTCAAATATTGGGTATGTGTAATTCATTCCAACAACAGTTGAAAAATTAAAGTCTGCTAAAGTTCCATTTGCAGAATAATTATAACTACCTGTAAGATTGTTCCTGCCTTTTTGAGTTCCTGTTATTGCAGTCATTGTTGCAGGATTATACCACGCCTGATACTGCTCGTTAAAATCCAAATTCCAAACAGTTTCGTTGTTAGCAACTGCTGTAAGACCGTTATGGCCAAACATAACAAGATAACTTAATGTATATGTTCCAGCACTATTAACTGTAGGATTATGAAATCCCATATTAACATACTCACTTGTATCTTGTCTACCATATTGATTGATAGTTTGGGTTGAATTTGTTTTAGTGCCTAGGTATAGAATAGATTTATTATGATTATTACTATCATACATAAAAGCTACCCTTCTATTAACACCTTCATTAACAACACCAAAAGTATAAGTGTCAGCTCCAGCTCCTACATCATAAGATACATCATATTTAGTGCCATTAATATATCTACCATTCCAAACTTGTAATCTGGGATCATTAGAAGCGTAGAATGTAGTAACATAAATTGCAAAAGGCGTAGAAGTAGAGTAAGCATATCTCCAACTATCATTACCAGTAGCAATATAATTCATAGTATAATATCTAGGAGTAAAATAACCTATTGATGTCCAATTCCAATAAGTACTACCAACATAAAAATTACCGGTATTGTTTATACTATAAACTGCAATTCTAACCAAACCATTTTCTATCAAGCTAGTATTTGCATAATCCATACCCTTGCTGTTTGTTGATGAAGATAATCTTTTAGCGTTAGCTGAAGAATATTGTGGTAAATTATATCCCATAATAGTTAAATTAGTTTCAGAACCACAGGTTTTACCTTCACTACATCCAGTTTTCTGCAAATCTATTGAATACCATGCAGAATTTAATTGTGTTGTATCACCAGATGTTACTCTATAAACTGAATTTTCTGTTACTGAAACTGTTGAAGAATTTAAACCCCACTTCAAAAACATCTTAGAGGTCAGGTTCTTTACATTCAAAGTTATTGGAATCTTTGGATTAACTGACTTTTTAATTACAAACTGTTGTGAAAAAACAGTTTTATTTGATTCGTCTGTCATGTTGAACCAACCAGTCAGAGTGTTCTTTGTTGTTAATGGATTGAAAGTTAAATCAAACTTTAAATCAGAACTGCAATCAGTAACATTCAAAAGAAAATCAGGGTCATTTTCTAAGACTTCGCATGAAATAAATTCTTTTTCCTTTGCATCAATCAATGCATGAACAGGTCTAATCATTAGAGTTGCCCCTAAAAGAATTGCAAATATGATTAACAAACATGTCCTGTTCATCCATACCAACCACTCTATTAGCCTTCTGATGCAGAGAAGTTATGTCTCAATTTAAGTTGGTCTCCACTTGTTGCAAAGTTAACATCAGAGATTGTTCCACCTGCATATAGAGTTCCTGTTGAGGATGCATTGAAATTTGCAGTTGTGTTTACTTTCCTGGCAGCTGAGCAGCTGTAAGTGAAAGTGTTGTTTACCTCCCACCAACCAGTTCCCAAATCATAATAGGTTCCAGTTGCACGTGCCAGGCCACAATCAGTTTGCTCTGAATTCAAAGTTGTGTCTCCAACTGCAACAGTTGTTCCGTTTCCCAATGCCAAATATTTAACAGGAGAAGATGCTCCCACTCCCATCATTAATTCTAGATGGTTCAGACCTGCATTCGTGATTATGTTCTCCCTATACTCTAGAGGAATGCATGGTTTTCCAACAGGGCAGAATTCTCCAAAGAAACCCTCTTTGATTTTGAATTTGTATTCTGTTCCTGAATTTGTAGAATCAGAAACAACAACATTGCTGACTGGATTAGGAACTAAGACTGATGCAACCATTGGTGCTGCTAAGACCAAACAAACGCAGACTGTCAAAACTCTCAATTTATTAGTCTTATTCATAGTAGAGATATTGGTTTAGAAAGTGTTAGTTTGTTGGCAGTCTGACCCTTTGACAAATTTGGATTCAAAACATAGACTGCAAAGATAGGTTTAGGAATCCCCCAGGCAAACATTCCCTGGTTGGCAGAGAAATAGAACTTTAGAACATAACCCTCCCTGACCATTTTCTCCAGGTAACAATAGACAGTCTTGTATTTCCTCTGCCACTTGTTCGCAAAATATTTTATAGAGTAGAGTTTCTGAGGATTGTTGGAAAAATGAGATTTAATCTTCTTGATGATGTGATTCTTCTCTTTCATTGTTCCACCATCACTTTGTAATAGATGAATCCACATGCAACCATCACTAGAATCAGAACCATTGGCAGCAGCTGACCAAAGAAAATGTTTTTGTAAATCCAGTAAACGCAGTAAGCAACTATCACAACCAGGAACATCAAAGCAACTCTATTCATGGCCTGACCTTTTTAAATGGGCATTTCTTGTAATCACAGAATTTGATGCTGATGCATTTGTCAACTTTCCTGCCTCTTTTAAAACAGAATATTTTTCTCATTATCTGACCTCAGCTGCCAGTTTCTTTGCTTTCTGCATCTCCTCGAACCTCTGAACCAAATCCAACGCCTGAGCAAACTTGAAAAAATAAGAGTCAACCAAAATCAGAATCACAATCAGCAGGGTTATCACTCCAAAGTAAAAGGCCTCCAACTGATAAGATTCCAGTTCAACAACAGACTGCAAAGACCTGATTATTTTTGAGTCGGTCTCATTCAAAGTTTCATTGTCATTCAATTGAACATAACCCTGGAGAAATCCAACGTGAACTGTTGAGTTGTAACCAAATATCTTGTAGATTGCGTAATGGGTGTTCTCATGTTGAACAAGCATCAACTGGGCAAAAAGGAATGCTGAGATTGTCAGCAAAGTTATGCTGAGATAGAATTTCCACCTCATGCAGAGGCCTCTATTCTCCTGGTGCAACCACAATTGAATGGTTCTAGAGGCTCTGATATTTTTCCAACTGCCCTGCCACAATCAACACAAATTTTCATGCCTCAACCTCTCACAATTTTTTCTGAATGCTCTCAGCATAAAATAAATTCTGATTCTCTCAATTACTCCTGGCTTGTCTTTCCTCATGCAACCAACTCCAACTCATCAATTGGAACAAAGACATGCATTGACTGAGTGGCCCTAACCTGTCATGAATCCCTCTCTGCATCATCTCCTCTGCTGCAATCCTGTAAACTTTTTTATTGTCAACTTTTATCAGAAACAATTTGCAACCCAGTTCAATCAGTTCCTTTAAAAATATTTCAGAGCATCCATAGGCATCATGCTTTAGAACTCTTTGATATGCATGTCTGAATAGGATAAAAGTGTAGTGGTCAAAGCTAATCTTACCCATGCGAAAATGCATGTAATAGACTGAGCCATCAGGAGTTATTGTTATCATGTCAAACAGATCTCCCAACTGGCTCCAATCCCTCATTCTCAGAGGTTTTTGGAAATCCATTTTTAAGAATTGTTTTTATTTCTTTGATTCTGTCTCTAGATTCACTATGCAATTTGTCCAGGGCATCCTTCCTGTTATACCAAAACCAAAGAGATGTCTTACATTTGTTCAATGGTTCAGGATGCAGGAACTTGTCAACCAACAGGAAAAAGTTCTCATATTTATTTTCATCATTGTCTCTGACTTTTTTGACTTTTAAAAAGGATTCTAGCTTTGGCAGGAAAAGTCTAAGTATTTCTTTCCTCTGCTGCTCATTCAGACGTGGCCTGTAACTGGTCATACCTTTCTCACACTTCTGATGTCAGCTTTGTCAAAAAATTCTTTGTATTTGACATAATCCTGTTCTGACAGAATTCTTACCAGGCCACTAATCAGTTTGACTTTGTATTGTGTCATTCAATCCTCTCCAAAATTATTTTGATGGTCTCTCCATCGTTCAGCTGCTTTATGTAATTCAGAAAACCCTCTTTGTTGCTGACCTTTATTTTTTTATAGAGGAAATTCTTTTCAACAATTCCATGAAAAGTTACTCTTTTGAATGGAGTAAATCTAGGCAGAATTTGTTTCATGCTGATTCCTCCACATCTTCAAACTCGATTTCTTTCAGCAACTGCTCTTTAGTTTTTTTGGTTATCTTTACTTTCCAAAAATTAGTTTTCCAATAATTATAGGAACTCAGATCAGCCCAACTCAGATTAGCCTCACTCAGATTAGCCCAACTCAGATCAGCCCAACTCAGATTAGCCCCATTCAGATTAGCCCCTCTCAGATCAGCCCAACTCAGATTAGCCCCATTCAGATTAGCCCCTCTCAGATCAGCCCCTCTCAGATCAGCCTCACTCAGATCAGCCCCTCTCAGATCAGCCTTTTTGTCTATGGCTTCTAGAACTGCTTCCCTCATCGTCTCTTTTGTAGATTCAAAGATTACTTCATCTGAAAATCTGTTTTTAATTTTTATTGTTTCTTTTTTCAAAGAATTCCTCTCCTGTAAATTCCTAGCAGAGTTTTCTTTCCATCTGCTGCTCTAATCTCAAATCCTTTATTGGCTATTTGCAACATTTTTATCAACCTCTCCTAATTTTTTTATCGCAATTTTTATTTCCTGCAAGACCTCTAAGTGCAAAGCAATATTCTTTGAGAATTGTTCCAGGGCAGGAGTCAGCTGCTTTTCAATCACATCAGGCAGTTTCAGAAGTTTCTCAATCGCATAAGAATCCATCGGCTCCTCTAAGGCCTCTACTCCATTGGATGCATTGACATACATCTCCTCTAATTTGACTCTGCCAAAGATTTTTGCCAAGGCCTCTGATTTGCAAAGTTCCTTTTCTGCTTTCCTAATCACATACAAAGGTTCCAGGGTCATGCCATACTTGTCAACATAGATTTGTGCAACGTGAGTTGCCCTGGAAAACATCTCTCCAATTGTAATGTCAGGGTCTTTAGAATATTGCTCAGGAACATAAATTTTCAACAGTCCTGTATCCTGCACGTTGACAACGTAATCATCAATCCTTTCAGGAACATATTTCCAACCACCATTCATTGTGATTACTTTTCTCCTGGTGGTCTCAACGAACTGGAACGTTCCCATCTTTCTGATTCTAAAACCAACTATCAGATTGTGAACTTTCCACAAAGGAGTCAGATGTTCCGATTGTCTGAGAGAGTCCTTTACTCGTTCTCCAAATGGTGTCAGCTTGTAAATAGAATAGGGATAAGACTGGACTCTGCAAATGACCTTTAAGGCCATCATTCTCTTTAGATGGTAGTTTAACGCCTGTTTTGTCTTTCCTAATTTCTTTGCTATGGCCTTTGGAGTTAGACCCTCATCCACGCTGCTAAGCAGTAAAAGTAAAAAGTTATTACGTTCATCCTTTACTTGCTCAGGTGTCTTGAATTTTCTAGAGAAGTAATCCTTGTCTAAGAACCATTGGGAATCTTTCCTATAAAGTAATAAAGGAATATGGTTTGATATTCCTGCCTTTTCAATTATTCTTTTGAACTGGCCTCTGCTCATTTCATGAACGTCTCTGACAACTTCAATAGCAAAGGTATCACTGTCTTTCTTACAGATGAAGTCATAGCTATCATTGATAAAAATTACTGTATCAAATTGTTTGACTAGCCATTCACTAGCTTCTTTTTCTATTTCTCTCATCTTTCCTAGAATCAAGAGTTGCTGATTAACCATGAGATTTAACCTCCGGAAAATCAGGTGGTTGAAGTCCTGCTTTAATTGGAATTATAGGAAATTCAATTTCAGAAAATTCTATTCTATTTTGTTCTTTTATATTTATAGAGTTTAATTCTGATTTGATATGTTTTGCACAATCAATACAAAGAACAATGCATTTTAAATTGTCAGTATTTTTATCAAGTTTTAAACGTTCAATTTTTTCTTCTGGTGTTATAGGAACTGTTATTACTACTCTATTTAAAAATTCATCTGCATTTACAATATTTTGACAGATAAAACACTTTCCTCTAGGTTTTTCTTTTGATAATGCTTCCTTTATATTTTTTTGTTCACAATCAACAAAGTTTTTACAATTTTGACATAAAGGGTCATTAAATTTTACGTTATTCATAAATTGACATTCCATCTATTTTACCTCCCTAAGACAACCCCAATTTTTTCTTTGAATTATTACAGAACCTTCATTGGTTGTTAAACAGAGATTTCCTAAAACATCACAGAAATCTAAAATGCCTTCAAACCCATCAACTGTTACTTTCTTTCCAATAAAACGTTTTTTAATTATGTCAAAAATTGTAGGTTTACGCTTTGAAATATTTGTTTGATGCGGTGCTTGAGAACTCAATTTTTTCTTCAAGGCGCAGGATTTGAAAGAAAAGTTGGAGTCCTGCCCTCCGCATTTAAGTTTTTCTTCAATGCGTATAGGGTCAGGATTCATTAACAATCACACTCTTTTAAAAGGAATTCATCCCAGGTAAGTTTTTTATCTAGTTCGGCCTGTAATTTTAACTTCTTAGAAATCAGCTTTTTCAACGTCTTTGGAAACACAGGTATCCTTGCAGTCCTTTTGTTCATAATAAATGTTCAAAGTGGTGTATTCTTAAAGATTGTTATCCTAAAGAATATCATGAGAAATAGCCTGGTGGTCAGCAATTTCATGAGGGAACTGAGCCTGAGAGGTCTGAGTGAGAGGAGAAAGGCAAAGTATGTAATCCTGCTCAGGAAATTCTCGAATGTCAAACTGTCAGAAATGACAAAGAGGAATGTTGACAAATTCTTTTTCTACCTCAGGGATGCAAAACTCTCTGATGAGACAAAGCAGGATTACTGGAACATGTATAGAATCTTTATCAGATGGATTAGGCCTAAGATTGATTTGAGCAATTACAAACTGAAAATAAGAATCAAGACAAAGCTGCCTGAGGAAATCCTTACGTTAGAGGAGATAAGAAAAATAATCCTTTCTGCAAAATCAATCAGAGACAGGGCAATAATTTCCCTGCTCTATGATTCAGGTTGCAGACCTAGTGAGTTGTTGAACCTGCAAAGAAAAGATATTGTCTTTGATGATGATGGCCTGGTTGTAATTTTCAATGGAAAGACAGGAGGCAGGAGAGTCAGGATTATAACAACCTTAGATTCTGACAAATTCCTGAAAGAATATTTGGAATACGCATGTTCTGTTGGTAACGTTTTTGGTAAGATGTGCATAGAGAGATTGAATCAACTGGTCAAAGAACATGCTCAGAAAATTGGAATCAACAAAAAAGTCTATACTTATATTTTCAGACATTCCAGGGCAACGCACCTGGCAAAATATCTTACAGAGCAGCAGATGAAAGTCTACCTGGGTTGGAGCATGGGTTCTGATATGGTCTCCGTATACGTTCATTTATCAGGCAGGGATATGGATTCTAAAGTTATGGAATTGAACAACAATTATACTGCATTCATTCCATCAGAGGGTTTCAAAGAATTTTTGTTTGAGATGTATCACAAATGGAAAAATCATCAAAGTTTAAGTGTCAAAAGAATGAACTGATAAATATGAAATACTACCTCATTGCATTGTTCCTGGCAAGTGTTTTTAGTATTGATGCTTTACTCTCAACATCTCAGGTTCAGAAAGTTGGAGCAGGAGCATTGGCAGGAATCTTTGGATTAATTGGGTTTGCCCTGCTGCTCTACAATTATTTCAGGCCAAAGAAAAAGTAAGCAGCTGCTATTGGAACCAGTATTTACCAGGAGAAGAATGGAACCACTCTAATTCTTAGACCTTAAATTAGTCTTTTGGTCTAGACCAAACGTCTATTCTTTCAAAAAGAAAAGTGCTATGAATGAGATGAACATGTTTACTAGCAAAAAAATCAATTCGATGTTCCTGATGAGATTGTAAGGCATCACAAATAAAATTATTCCAAAGAACGTTACGATTGTTGATGCTCCTGCATACGCATCTTTGAAACTAGACCTGCTCCTGAATGACGTGAAAAGAATCAGCCATCCAACGACCAACATGAAATCAAAGAACCAAAATGCTCCACATGTTGCAGGTTGAGAGACATCCTGGCATATCTGAGAGGTTGTCTGATTGATGAACTCTCCAATGTTTGTTGCATTTGGTATTGTGTATAAGTAACTCATTTTAAGACCTCGTCAAAACTTTAAAGATTACAATTAGACCCAGGAACATGATGCAGACTGTTGCAGCTGCCAAGAACATTGGTGGTATGCTGATTGCTGCACCAAAATCATTTACTAAGCTGCCTAGTGAATCAGGAATTGAAATAAAAATCAGGATGAAATTATAAATTACTTTTGCACCAATGATTAGAGCATTGCCCAACCAAAAGGTCTCTGTATTCTGCTCATTCTTGAAAAGTTCGTAAGATTGGGATATTTTATTTCCCAACTCAACTGATTTGTTGATGCTAGTGAAGTTTGCAGTTTTATTGTATGCAGTTACAACGCTGCCTGTAAAAGTCAGCATTCCTGCAATAACAACTGTTATGATTATTGCTAACAAAATCAATGAATTTAAATTTGTTTCCTCTCCTTTCATAAAGTCGCCTCAAGGATACCTAACCCTTTAGGGTTGGGAGGAATTGAGAGTTGTTTAGTTTGTTCTTTCCTAAAGGCACAGTTCAATATGTGAAGTCCAAGTTCTGGCAATACGCAGTTTCTTAGCAATAGTCTTTTATCAACTCCGTTGTATTTGTCCAAGTTGAAACCGAATAGTTTGCTCAGTCTTTCCCTGTCGTTTATAGTGCAAGTCTTTTCAGTCGGAAACTCTTTTTTTGTGATTAGGAAGTTAGCCCAAAAATAATGACGCTGCAACTCTTGTGGTGTGATTAACGGTTTGTAAAAACTGCATACATTTTCCACACACCACTTGCCCCTGAAGTAGTGCTTTAACAATAAGATTTCTTCATAGAGCTTCATGTCAGGATATACTATCTTAGCTTTGGTATTGAGTTTGTGCATTTTTGAATGAGATGGACATGGAGGACTTGACCAAATGAAATCAAATTTTTGGAAGTTGTTAAGCAGAAATAAGTGTGCATCTGTTATTATAACTTTATCGTTAGGAAATAAGTCTTGATAAATCTTTGCTATGTTGTCATCAATTTCAATAGCAATCACTTCTACATCTTCCCATAGCTTCCTATTTCCACCTATTCCAGCATACAAATTTAAAATTTTCATCATAATGATACCCTATCCTTTAGGATATGGGAGAACGTCATGTTAAAACCTTATCTTAAATGCAACAATTCCTGAGATGATTCCAACTGTAAACGTCATGGCCATTGCATCTGCACCAAATCTTATGAGGCTGATTACCGAGCAAAATATCAGGGCAAAAGCAGTTGATATTAAACATAATTTAACGTCATTGTGGGTCATGTAAGAAACAAACATCACAACCAACAAAGTCAGAACTAGACCAACAACTCCAAAATCAACAACTGATGCTCCACCAATGTAACCTGACTGCCAAACGTATGTTATTGGGTCTGAGTGGTAAGTTCCTTTCAAAACATATCTGAAATTTCCACCACTAGACAAATCGCAAACAAATGTTCCTGATGAGCCTGATGAGGTATCATCACAGATAGTTGTCTCCCCTGCCTGGTCAATCCTGCCAACATAAAGATTCATGTCAGCAGTCAGTCCTGACGTGTCAACCCAACTACATGTAAGGTTGTTTGAGACGTTTGTGCATGATGTCGCAACATTATTGTAATAGGAAAAATATTCAGGAGTGTCAATCTGAGAAACATAGAATGTCAGAGTGGTTGATTCCAACTGCATTGGTTCAAACTCCCTCTGAACAACTCCATTCTTGATTAAAAAGAATTTGTAAATCTCATGCATTTTCAGATATGTGTAAGCATAGCCTGAGAAATCTGATTTGGCCTCTGCAACCTGGGTATATGTTCCTGTTCCCAAATCCTGCTTTTGAGCCAAAACAATTTCATTCTCAACAGGATTCTCAACCTGGTCTTTTATAATCATTGCTATCAGGGTTGATTCTGATGAGTTCAATAGATAGAGAGTAATGTTTTGGTTTGAACTCACGTTTGCATTCTCCAGGAAATGATACCTGGTTGAGTAAGAAGTATTGGAATATTTTGATGTTGCATTCAGAACATAAGCAGTATTGTTAGGGTCTAGACATACCTGGTAAGTATAATTATTTCTGAACTGGAAAGATTGATTTGTTCCTGAAATCAACAATGACGTATCCAAATCACAAACAACATTGCTTGATGTCAATTCATTTTTGCATGTGTAAGTCAGGTAAGGTGTTCCACCTGTTGAACAGTTTGTAACGTAAACATTCCCTGACCATGAAAAATTGCTTTCATAATATCTCTGCTCAACATAAGTTCCTGATGCCAAAGAAAAATAAAACATCAAAGGATTTGTTCCATTCAAAAAGTTATTTCTAAAACTACTATTGTTTATTGCAATTACTGTTGTTGTTGGAACCATTGATGTATTTGCTGATGTGGATGAAATTTGTTTCCATGCTCCTGATGTGTAATTCCAAAGATAGGCATTTGCACTTCCTGTTCCATTACCTGCATAGACCCAACTGATGTAAGAAAGGTTTGTGTCCGACCTTATCCAGTTTGAATTGTATGTGTAATTCTCTAGAACCCTTAAAGAATTTCCAGGTGTTCCACCTGATGTGCAATAACCATAGCTAGACCAGTTTGTATCGTTTCCATTCAACAGATTTGTTATTGTGCAACTGGTTGCATCCTGACCAATCAATGATGTCTCTGTTGTATGATTATAAAGAGCAAATCCAGGTGTAGAAAAAAGAATCAATAGAATGCAGATTGGAGCCAGTTGGGAGATCTGTTTAGTGGTTCCAGTCATTAGAAATCAATCCTTAATTCATCATCTCTATTTCTTTTTTTCTTTCCTGTTATAGGTCTAATCTCCAATCCTGTCAGACGCTTTGGCATCTTTCCATGTATGTCTAATTCCAATGCAATCCATGATGGAACATCAACAAATCCTCTGCCTCCACCACCCTTTCCTTTCTTGAATGGTTCCTCAGCAAATCCAAAATCCCAACCACCACCCAATAGTGGAACAAGAGTTGGTTCAGGTTCAAAAGTAATGTCAGCATGTGGTGGTGCAAATCCAAAGTCGGTTATTAAATCTGTCATCTGCAACGTCTCTGTCAATTGCAATTCAGACTGCCTTTGTGATTGTGCAGTTCCAACTCCTGTAAGTGAAACGTTGAAAATATCCTGCTCCTCTTTTGGAACCTCAAAGACTCCTGTAATTTCCAGGCCTGTTGATGGTGCTAGGAATTCTTTTTCTTTTGTTGTTTCAATCTGCATCACATCAGTCTTTGGAATGCTGATATTAAAAACATCTTTTTTTGTTTCTGTCTTTATGTCAGTTTTTGTTACACTACTGACAAAAGGAATTTGTAAACTAGGCTCAGCTGCTTTGTCAATAAATTCCATGACTGCCTTTGTATGCATTCCCAACACATCTTTCTGAACTGCTTTGGTTATGTCCATTGAGCCAGATATTCCTTTTTCAACCAAATCTGTTGCTACTCCACCACCACCAAAAAACGTAGCAGGTAATTTGGTCTCATCGATGACTGTGTCGATAGAAAAGAAATCTTGAACCTTTGTCTTTCCTGCTGTCCTGAAAACAGTCTTTAATTCATCCTCAAACATTTTTTCTGAAATAGAAAGGCCAACAACTTTTTCTTTGAACATAGTTTCCTCAACAGATTTTGTTGCAGTCTCAAATCCTGAAATAAAGAAATTTTCCTTTGGTGCAGGAACAGTAACCTGCTCTGAAACAAAAGTTTGACCAGGCAGTTCAACTAACTTTCTTCTCATGAACAAATCTCTTTCAATTGCTTTGCTCTCAATGTCTCCATAACCAATTTCTACTGTAAGTTTATCATCAACTTTCTTTCCAACGAATCCAAAATCAACTTTTGATGCAACCTCATCTCCTGAAACCTTTGTATCATAAAATGCTTTTCCAGTTCCTGCAAATTCATCCTCAGTTTTCATCTGAATCTTTGAAACAGAAAAACCTTTTGTTGTCTGCCTGACAATTATAAATTCTCTCAATGCAGGTTCCACTCCTGTCTCCCAAACAAATTTTGT
>Ga0315294_10002803_pt1 | contig 19013 bp, 20 predicted proteins | sample YL17G13_40_MG_FD_203626 | JGI IMG/M metagenome (GOLD analysis project Ga0315294, IMG submission 203626) | Sediment microbial communities from Yellowstone Lake, YNP, Wyoming, USA - YL17G13_40 | ecosystem: Environmental > Aquatic > Freshwater > Lake > Sediment | place: USA: Wyoming | collected...
CCTACTATATTTGTGTTCACTCACGACAGCATCGGGATAGGCGAGGATGGGCCGACCCATCAGCCGGTCGAGCAATTGGCGGCGCTTCGAGCGATACCGAATTTGCTGGTCATCAGACCTGCGGATGTCAACGAGACATCGCAGGCGTGGAAATTCACGCTGGAGTACAGGGATGGACCGGTAGCGCTGCTCTTTACGAGACAGGGATTGCCGGTTTTAGACCAAAACCGATACAGTTCAGCGACAAACTTGAGCAAGGGGGCTTATGTTCTTATTGGTGCGGATAAGTCCGGCCTTCGTAGCCTACAGCCTTCGCAGCCGCTTCGGCGTAGCAGGCACTACGGCGGAGAAGGCCCGGATGTGCTGCTTTTAGCAAGCGGTTCGGAAGTCCATCTGGCATTAGCGGCGGCGGAGAAACTGGCGACCGAAGGGATAAAAGCACAGGTAGTCAGTATGCCCTGCTGGGAGTTGTTTGAAAAACAGAGCAAAGAGTACCAGAATTTGGTAATCCCGCCTGATGTGAAGGCCAGAGTAGGGATTGAGGCCGGCGTCGAAATGGGCTGGCATAAATGGCTGGGCGAAAAGGGCATCTTTATCGGGATGTCAACGTTCGGTGCATCTGCGCCAGGCAAGGTCTGTTTCGAGAAATTTGGCATTACAGCAGATAAGGTGGTGGAAGCGGCGAAGAAGTCATTGGCGCAAAGGTAACCTGCGGTGAAACCGCAGGCTAAATATTTCGCTTAAGAGGGTTTAATAGGTTATACTGTCAGTTCGCTCGGCACAACAGAATGTGATTTAGTAAACGTTTTGAAAGGGACATTTTTTATGCAAATGCTGCAATTGGTAATAGGACAAGCCACGTTTGCAGGGCTCGATTGGCTTACACTTGCCGCCTACTTTGCCCTTCTTTTTGGCGTTGCCTGGTGGGTGATTCTCAAAGGCAAAGATACGGCCGATGACTATTTTCTGGCAGGACGAAACTTAGGATGGTTTGTCGTCGGGGCGTCCATCTTCGCCTCCAACATCGGCTCGGAGCACCTGGTTGGTCTTGCGGGGTCGGGCTGCACCGATGGTGTGGCTATGGCCCACTACGAGCTCCATGCCTGGTGTTTGCTGGTACTTGCGTGGGTGATGGTCCCATTTTATATGCGCTCTAAAGTATTCACTATGCCTGAATTTCTGGAGAGACGTTTTACTCCGACCGCACGCTGGGTTTTGTCGCTCATCTCCTTGGTGGCATACGTCCTGACCAAGATTGCCGTGGGGATATTTGCCGGCGGGATTGTTTTTAGCGTTCTGCTGCCGGATATAAACTTCCTCGGCCTCGACAGTTTCTGGATAGGTTCCGTGCTCGTGGTCGTTCTGACAGGGATTTACACGGTCATTGGCGGACTTCGCGCCGTGGCATACACCGAAGCCCTACAGACGATAATTCTTATTTTCGGCTCGGTCTTATTAACCATCTTTGGCCTCAAAGCATTAGGTGGCTGGGACCAGTTACTGCAGATTTGTGTCCCGAAGGATATGTTCAACCTGTGGAAGCCACTCATCCCGGCGGGTGTCGAGGGCACCTGGGCACCGGTACGGGAGTCGGGTCGCATGGCCTGGTATTTCAACGACAATTACCCCTGGTTGGGAATGCTGTTCTGTGCCCCCATCATCGGTTTGTGGTACTGGTGCACCGACCAGTACATTGTCCAGCGAGCGTTGGGGGCCCCGGATGAGCGTCAGGCGAGACGTGGTTCTATATGTGCCGGTTTTCTTAAACTGCTGCCGGTGTTCATCTTCATTATTCCCGGTATGATATGCTTTGCCCTGGCTAAAAGCGGCAAAGTGGAGGCAATTCAACGGACGCTGTTTGACCAACAAGGCAACTTACTTCGCGACCAATGTCAAAAGGCCTTCCCAATGCTGGTGGCGACTGTCCTGCCCGCCGGCGTGCGTGGGATTGTCGTGGCCGGGTTGCTGGCGGCCCTGATGAGTTCCCTGGCCGGTGTCTTTAATGCCTCTTCTACGCTCTTTACTATGGACTTTTACAGCAAGTTTCGCCCCAACGCCTCGCAACACCAGTTGGTTTGGATAGGTCGGGTTGCCACAACCGTAATGGTCATAATCGGTCTGTTGTGGATACCTGTGATACGGGGCGGCAAGGGACTATACGATTACCTGCAGACCGTGCAGGGGTACCTGGCGCCACCGATCTTCGCTGTTTTTTTCCTGGGCGTATTTATGAAACGTCTTAACGGCAAAGGGTGTCTTGCTACGCTGATTGTGGGATTTGCCATGGGTCTGCTACGCCTGGCGATCGACACGCCGGTCAAAATGATGCACCGTTCTTACACAGAAGGGTCTTTCTTCTGGATTATGAACAATATCTTCTTCCAGTACTACAGTCTGCTCATTTTTCTGGTGTGTGTGGTGGTAATGATTGTGGTCAGCTATCTCACCGAGGCACCGTCGTACGAGAAAATCAAGGGATTGACTTACGGAACCCGTACTGCCGAGGACCGGGCAAAATCACGTGCGAGCTGGACGTACGCAGATATAATTGCCTCGGGGGTTGTTCTGGCAATTATCGCAGCGGCTTACTTGTACTTCAGAAAATAAGCCAATGGATTTCGGATTTCGGATTGCAGATTGCAGATTGTCGTTTTCGGATTTCTACAATCTACAATCCACTACGTTGTCATAAATGGGTACAGTTATGAAATACACTATTGGCTTGGATTTCGGGACAAACTCAGTAAGATGCTTGATAGTTGATGTTACCAGCGGTAATGAGCCGGGGGTTCTGTCCATTGGAGATTGGAGATCTCGGATTGCGGATTGTAACAAAATCCGCAATCTACAATCCAAAATCCGCAATAAGAGAGCGGTATATGAATACCCCACTGGCGAGGCCGGCATCATTATTGATGCCGCTGACCACAATCTGGCAAGACAAAACCCGGCCGACTACAGGAAGGGCATCGAATCTGCCGTCAAAACAGCTATTGCCAAAGCGAAAAAGGCAGATAAGAGCTTCGATACCACGAAGATTATAGGTATCGGCATTGATACAACCGGCTCAACACCGATGCCTGTTACCCAAACTGGCAAACCCCTGAGTATGTTGGACAAATTCAAGGATAATCCGAACGCCTGTGCCTGGCTGTGGAAGGACCACACAGGTTTCGCCGAAGCGGCTGAAATCACCGAGCTGGCAAGAAAAGAGCATCCCGAATATCTTGCCAAGTGCGGCGGAATTTATTCGTCCGAATGGTTTTTCAGCAAAATACTTCACTGCCTGCGAACTGACCCAAAGGTTTTTGATGCTGCATATAGCTGGGTCGAATGCTGCGATTATATCACGGCGGTTCTGACGGGAGCCAAAAAACCGGAAAAAATCAAAAGAAGCCGTTGTGCCGCCGGTCACAAAGCTATGTTCAATAGTGACTGGGGCGGCCTGCCGGCTAAGGACTTCCTTGCCAAGCTCGACCCAAAACTTGGCCAACTGCGAGACCGGCTTTATGAGGAAACATACACAATAGAAACGCAGGCGGGAAAGCTCACAAAAGAATGGGCACAGAAGTTAGGACTACCCGCCGGTATCCCTGTGGCCGTTGGGGCGTTTGATGCCCATTTAGGTGGTGTCGGTTCCGGTATTGCTCCGGGCAAGCTGGTTAAAATAATCGGCACCAGCACCTGCGATATGCTTGTGGCCAAATCCGATGAGAAGCTTGCCGATATCCCCGGGATATGCGGCATAGTTGACGGCTCGATTCTGCCTGGTTTTTATGGTTTGGAGGCAGGCCAGTCGGCGGTGGGAGACATCTTCAACTGGTTTGTCAACTACATCCAGCCGGGCGGCAAAACAGCAGGTTCTCATGAAGGGCTTACCAAAAAAGCAGCAAAACTGAAACCGGGCCAATCCGGCCTGTTGGCCCTCGATTGGAACAACGGCAACAGAACAGTGCTTGTTGACCAGAGACTGACCGGACTATTGATAGGTCAGACGTTGCACACAAAGCCGGAAGAGATTTACCGGGCGCTGATTGAGGCAACCGCTTTTGGCGCTCTTACCATTATCGATAGATTCGAAGAATACAGCGTGAAGGTTTCAGAAATAATAAACTGCGGCGGAATCGCTGAGAAGAATCCCCTGCTTATGCAGATTTACGCTGATGTTACAGGCAGGGAAATGAAGATATCACGCTCTGCTCAAAGCTGCGCGTTGGGCGCCTGCATCGCCGGCGCGGTTGTAGCTGGCAAAAAAGCCGGCGGCTATGACAATGTCCCAGATGCCCAGGCCGCTATGTGCGGCATAAAAGATGTCACCTACAAACCTATTACCGAAAACCACAGGGCTTACCGGCAGTTGTACGCCCTCTACAAACAGTTGCACGATGCCTTCGGCACGCGCGATTGGTCCGGCAAATTAGCTAACGTTATGAAGGACCTGCTGAATATCAAAGACAGCATCAAGTTCTAAAAGTTTATGTACGAAGAACTCAGGAAAACCGTTTGTGATGCAAATATCGAACTGCAGAGACAAAAACTCGTCATCTATAGTTTTGGCAATGTCAGCGGAATAGACCGTTCAGCAGGTGTAGTAGCCATCAAGCCCAGCGGTGTCTCGTATGGCGAGCTTACCCCCAGCAAAATGGCATTACTTGATATAGACGGAAATATCATCGAAGGGGATATGAAGCCCTCATCCGATACGCCGACCCATCTTGAGCTTTATAAAAATTTCGAAGCTGTTGGTGGTATTTGCCATACCCACTCGCCAGGTGCGACTATGTGGGCGCAGGCCTGCAAAGAGATTCCCTGTTTCGGCACCACACACGCCGATTATTTCTATGGCTCGATACCTGTTACAGAAGTAATGACCAAAGACCAGATACAAAGCGATTACGAACTAAACACAGGCAAGGTTATCGTCGGACGATTTGCCAATATAGACCCGATGAAAATGCCGGGCGTTTTGGTAGCCAACCACGGACCTTTCACGTGGGGCAAATCTCCCGCCGACTCTGTTGAATCTATGGTTGCGTTGGAACAAATAGCAACAATGGCTCTGGGCACCGTAATGATAAATCCGAATCAAGGTCCGATTAGCAAGTCGCTTTTAGATAAACACTATTTGAGAAAACACGGCAAAAATGCTTACTACGGCCAACCCGTCAAAGGCGGTCCAAACGTAGAATAAGCCATTTAGAACCATTCAAAACAGGAGATGCGAAAATGAAAAAGACCATATTTGGAGTAATCGTTGGAAACCGAGGGTTCTTCCCCGATATACTCGCTAAAGAAGGAAGAAAAAACATACTTGAGGTGCTGAAGAAAAATGGCTTCGGCTCGGTAGCTCTGTCGATGCAGCAGACAAAATACGGTGCTGTCGAGACTTTCGCCGATGCCAGGAAATGTGCCGCGCTTTTTGCGGAAAATGCCGAACAGATTGACGGCATAATTGTAACGCTGCCCAATTTCGGGGATGAAAAAGCGGTCGCCGAAACGATAAAACGCTCCGGCCTTAGCGTGCCAATCCTGATTCAGGCTGAACCTGATATACAGGACAAAATGAGTGTAGCTGACAGACGCGATTCTTTCTGCGGCAAGATAAGTGTTTGCAACAATCTAAGACAGGCAGGCATTCCATATACGCCGACAAAATCGCATACAGTTAAAGTTACATCGGCTGAATTCAAAAAAGATTTGGATGACTTCGCTTCGGTATGCAGGATTATTAAAGGCCTCAAGAACGCCAGATTTGGTGCTATTGGCGCTCGCACCGGCGCTTTTAATACCGTCCGTTACAGTGAAAAAATCCTCGAACTAACAGGCATTTCAGTGGAGACCATAGACCTCTCTGAGATTCTCGGAAGAGTTGCATCCCTCGCTGACAAAGATAGGGCGGTTAGCAGAAAATTGGAGGCCATCAGGAAATATACTTCGACCGAATCAATTCCCGCTGACGGGCTTCTGAAAATGGCCAAATTTGGCTGTGTGGTGGACCGGTGGGTCAAAGAAAACGAGCTTGCTGGCACCGCTATCCAGTGCTGGACAAGTCTGGAGGAATTTTTCGGCGTAGTTCCCTGTGCGATTATGAGTATGATGAGTGAATCGCTGGTACCGAGCGCCTGTGAGGTTGATGTCACGGGCTTGTTGGGGATGTACATTCTCCAGTTAGCCGGCGGCACACCGAGTGCGCTTCTGGACTGGAACAATAACTATGGCTCCGACCCTGACAAATGCATCCTGTTCCATTGCAGCAATCTACCCCGGTCGTTCTTCAAGAGTTCAAAAATGGACTACCAGGCGATTATCGCGGGGAGCGTGGGCAAAGACAACACTTACGGCACCATTGTTGGAAGGATAGCCCCGGCCAAGGCAACTTTCTGCAGAACCACCACTGACGATGCTGCCGGCGTTATCAGCGCTTATGTGGGCGAAGGCGAATTTACAAATGATAAACTCGATACCTTCGGCGGTTATGGCGTGATGAAAATTCCGAACCTCCAACAGCTTATGCAATACATCTGCCGAATGGGCTTTGAACATCACGTCGCCGTGAACCTGTCACAAAAAGCCGAGGCAGTCGCTGAAGCTTTAGGCAATTATATGGGCTGGGAGGTCTATCGACACAAATAGAATTGACTATTTTCGCAACTTCGTCCAGGATAGGTCGGTTCGCAACAGAATAGCTCACCAACATTTTATGGCTGACCTGTGTACCAAATTTTGGGCACATTGTCTCCTGTAGTTTCTTCGAGGGAATCAGCGTGCCTATCCAACCATAGGGTGTTAGCTGCCCCGCCGGTTTGACTCAGGGGAGTTTCTTTCTCAAAGGATCGTAGTACCGATTAGGTATATCGTTTCCGAATGTCTCTTTTATTCTACTGACGTGGCTGTCAAGCCACAGGACGTTCAATGTGCCACCTGTTACATCCTCCTTGCTGCTCTTTATGTTATGTCTGAATATCCCTCTGTAATAGTGCTTGCGTTCACCATCTGGCCATCTGTAATGACTCAAATTCTTAGTCTCCACCCCAAGACAGAGCATATCGTTATGTCCTGCATCGTCGCCCTGTTCAAGTCGCGGCTCCATGTGGTCGTGAGCTACAATGACCTCAGCCTGATTTTTTATTGAATTTACGTTTTCCCGGTCTAAATAGCCGTTGAGTCCATAAGCCGAGTCGTAAAATTCTACGAAATCGTCGCCATATAGCTTAGTTGCTACCTCCATTTCATGATTTCTCCTTAAGACCGGACAACCGAAAATTTTAGTGTCAGTGACATAGGCTTTGAAAGCGGTCCCCCAGTATGATTGATCCTCGGTTGGCCTATAATAAGTCCCGTCTGAATGGCGCCAACGGTTTCCATTACACCATAACCAGTGCTCGTTGCTCGGATCGTTCCACCAAACCTGGGGCATTTTGAAATCGTTTTCCTGAAGACACATAAACATAACGAGTCCTATCTGTTTCACGTTTGATCTGCAGCTAATATCCCGTGCCTGTTCCTTTACCCTGTTCAGTGCCGGCATCAGAATCGACATTAGTATAGCAATGATAGCAATGACCACCAGCAGCTCTATTAACGTGAACCCCCTTTGGGTGTGCTTAATAAACCTTCTTTCGTAATTCATCGTTACTTTACCTTTCTTAACCCTGTCTAATGTGACATTTCCCATTTAAGGTTGAACCCGATATACCGTTAAACTTCTGTACTACTTATTAGGATAACAAATCGGGCTTAAAAGTCAAACTTATTTTGGATATTTTACCCCAAATTTTTCGCCATAATCAGGGGTTGTTTGGTCATAAAATTCTTATAGAATAAGCCATCGGTAGCAGCTTCAGGCGCGATGGAGGCTGTCAGTGTGCAGATAGGCAGCCGTTCGAGAGGCAGATTAGGGGTTCTTTCCTATCGGTACCAAAATAGTAAAGTTTACCCCAATTTTCTTGCATTATTGGCCTTCTGGCTGTAAAGTAAGGGGGAATTTGCCAGGGAGTGTAGCTCAGTTGGTAGAGCAACGGTCTTTTAAGCCAAGAGTAGCAGAAATTGCAACAATAAAGCAGCTAAAGAGTTACAGCAATTGCGGTTTTTAGCGAAATAACGAAAGTGTCAGTGGCAGGACAGTGGAGCGTAGAAGTAAAAGTCAGTCAGCACTGACCTTTTACTGACCTTTTTTTGACCTTTTTTCAGAGCTTAATTAAGTGGATGGTTTTGGCGGCGGTGTCGCGTGCCTGCTTCGCTGCCGTCAAGACTGTCCCCAGAAAGCAGGCACACAATGGCACAATCAAAAAAGAAAATGGCGGGGGGCAAAAAGACAGGGACATTCAAGCCGCAAATTGTTTTTCCGATGTATCCTTATCGCAATCCCGTAGGCGCCGCCGGAACTTGTCTGGCCTTAACGCCGGAAGCGGCAAATATCCCTCAATACGTTCTCGATAAAGATGACATCGCCATATTAAAATCGGCAACACCGGAGGTCTTTGTCAGAGATTCAGACGGCAGAACAAAAATTGATTTCGCACGACTTGAGGGAATTTTAATCGGCGAATACAACATCCGGCCTGCCGACACCAAAGACCTGAGCTTGCAGCAAATTCTGAGTATGCTAAAAGTTGTTCAGAGGAAAAAGGGGGACACCGGCGTCAAGGCAGAAATTCCGCAAAGCATAAAGACAAACGAAGGACAAAAAGACACAATGAGTAAAGAAGCCTGTGTTTTGGCTGTCTTACAAGACCACCCAGGCTGGACAAACATGCAGATAGCCAAAGTAGCGGGTGTCCATAAAAAGTCTCTATCCCGATGGGATAATTTTCGTAAGGCCAGAGAGATACTCAAGACTGGTAAGTTGGACATTCCAAAGGGCAACAAAGACACCGAAACAGGCGACATAGAAGCATGGCAAAAGTAGCAGCACACAGGTAACACGTTACCTTTTGCGCTACCATACAAAATTATAAACCTGCCTAAAAGCAAGATTTATCATTTCTCTTATGTTACCTCTATGTTACCCGCGCCCATCTTATAGATATGGGCAAAGAGACATACAAAAAAGGTGATTTTGCTAATAGTCGCGTAGCATGGTTTGTCTGCTTGGAGCGGGCGAAGGCGGATAACGACTTTGAGCGCGCTACCCAGGCGAAGCGGGAACTCCAGCGTCTCGGTGTAGAGGTCCGCTACCGCAAGCGGATTCACAAGGCAAGAGAGGTTGAGAATCTATGACGCTGGATTATGTGAAAATTCCTGTAAGTCTATATCAGTTAAAAATTAGTAGTTTGCTGGAGCTTTCGATTCTATCACTGGCCTTGTCATTCGGCGATACAGGGCTGGTTTTGAGTAACAGGCGAATCGCTGAACTTTTCAATTCCGACCGCACTTCTATTATCAGGGCGATTAGCCGGTTAGTAGCAAAAGGATATTTGCGCCGTGTCGGGAATAAATTACACAGAAAACTGATTGTAGATAGTAACACTTTGCTACTATGTGATAGTAGCAAATCGCCACCAAAGATGGTGGCGTTGCAGGCACTTAATAGTGGCGCCAGCGCCACCCATAATACAAGTAAAGTAAAAAGAGGCGCGCATAAAGAGAAGTCCCTGTGTGATGAATCCTTCCAGAGGTTCTGGGAAGCATACCCTAAAAAGCAGAAAAGAATCGAAGCACAGAAGACCTGGGCGAAGTTGAATCCGTCAGAGGAGCTTACCAGCCGGATTATCAAGGACGTTGAGCGGCGCCGGGACACCTTCGACTGGACAAAGGAAAATCGCAGGTATTGTCCGCTGCCGAGCAGTTATATAAACGGCCAACGCTGGGACGACCAAATCGAGTCCACCGAACCGACTACCGCTCCGCTGGTGCGGGACAAGGACGGGCTGACGCCCAGACAGCGATTCGCAAAAAAAACAGGAGTGCCGATATGAACGAAAAGATTTTGGACAAGTTATGGTCGTTATCCGGCGAAGCCGGAGTCATCGGCTCGATGATTCTCGACAGGGATGTTATGCCGAAGGTGCTGTCGATTTTGCCTGATGGGAATCTTTTTTACAAGCCAGAGCATCAGAGGATTTTCGATTCGCTTATGGAGCTCTATATGTCTGGCAAACCGTTGGATGCCATTATGTTGCGCGATGAGCTGGAGCGGCGCGGCCAACTGGCAGAAGTCGGCGGTGTCGATTATATAGCCCGTATTTTGGACTCGGTGCCGTCATCGGCAAATGCAGAGTATTATAGTCGGATTGTAAAAGAACGCTGGCAATACAGGCAGCTTGTCGATGCGATTGAAAATATGCAGAAGGTTGTCAATGAACCGCTGGACATAGGCGAACAGGTAGAGCAAATCCGGCAACTTGCGCTTGCATTGAACGTCAATCACCAGCAGAACGGTTGCTATACGCTCAAAGACAGTGCAGAGAAGGTGGCCACTTCGATTGCCAAGACCGATAGCAATATCCCGACCGGCTATCGCAATATCGACCGAGTCATTACTGGTATCAGGACAGGTGAACTGATAATCATTGCCGGTCGTCCTTCAATGGGCAAATCAGGTCTGGCTTTGCAAATTGCTTTGAGTGCAGCAAAGAACGGAATATCGGTTTTGTTTGTATCGCTGGAGATGGGACACCGCTCACTAATCGAGCGGGCAATCGGAATGGTCGGGGACATAAATGTATCAGCGCTAAAGAATTTTCCCCAGACTGACAGGATATACGAGCAAGCAAATGAGGCGGCTCACGTCATAAGCAAATACGACCTGACAATTCACGAAGGGCTTAACACGCCGGAGAAATTAGTGAGCTTCGTAATTGAGCAAAAGAAGATACACAAAGTCGATATTGTCTTTGTCGATTATCTGCAACTTATGTCCGCGAAGGGTAAAGTCGAGAATCGTGTTGCGGAAATATCGGCCATCAGCAGGCAACTAAAAACGCTTGCGATGGACGAGGCAATTCCGGTCGTTGCGCTTTCGCAGCTTAACCGTGAATGCGAATCGCGGGTCGGCCACAGACCTCGATTGAGCGACCTACGCGACAGCGGCAGCATCGAGCAGGACGCAGATATTGTGTTGCTTCTGCACCGTGAGGATTACTACAGGTTGGCCGAAAATCCGTCCGGCAGTGAACCTGATGGGATTGTCGAAATTATCATTGCAAAAAATAGAAGGGGCCCGACAGGCATTGCCAAATTGGTATTTCTGCCGGAGACGGTCAAGTTTGGTGATTTGTCCGAAGGACAAGACGATGAATGAGACAGAACGAATCGGAGAGATTCTACCAAGTGTGATGCAGGATATTGCCAGGCGGACGGAGCTAAACCGGCCAGAGCATAAAGCGGGCGTGTTGGCTGCGATTAAGAGTTACTTTAAGCAGCACCGGACAAAGAGGACAAAAAAAGGCGTGATTTTGCGATGACTTTACTGGCTGAACAACAAACATTTTCGATACCTTTTATGCCGGACGGCAAGCCAGCACCGGCGGTTTTGACGGCTGAGGAAGCTGCTGCGTTCTTGCGTTTGGGTGACAAAGGCGAACGTTGCTTAAAGTATTACAGGGATATGGGTGAGCTTGTCGGCATTAGGATTGGCCGGCGGATAAGATATCCACTGGACGAAGTGCTGAGGTTTTTGGCTGAAAAGGTAGCTAAAAGCAGGAGTGACGGCAATGGCTGAGAAATCAGAACCAAAAGAAATCGACGCCGATTTACAGCTGCTTATCGAGGTCTGGCCGAAGCTGCCAGACGCTATTAGAAAAAAGATTTTGCTGTTAGGACAGGGACAAAAGGAAATCGTGAAATTGGTCTGGGGCGCAAAGGGATATGAGAGAACGGTTGTCGATACCACAGAGGCCGTTAGGGCAGGCGGCAGGCCGCCCAGGGCAGCCCAGGGCAGCTGAGCAGGGTAGGGAAGGGGGCATAAATAATCTGTGGTCTTATGCTCTGTTAGGCGGGTCCGAGCGTTACGTGTTTTCGAGGGTACACGGTTTGGACAAAATTCGGTGAATTGTGAAAACAGAAAAGTTACTGACAGGCGGTCTTGAGCCGGAGACAAAGAAGTGGGTCGAAAGCGTTTTGCGGAGCTGGGAGCTTGAGCCGCACCATATTAAACTTCTATTGCTTGCAGCTCAGCATTGGGACCGGGCGCAAAATGCCAGGCGGGAAATCGAAAAAGACGGAGCGACTTTTTTGGATCGCTTCGGCTGTCCGAAGGTTCGCCCAGAGGTTTTGATAGAGAAGGATTCGAGTATTTGTTTTGCCAGACTTTTGAGGGAATTGAGTTTAGACATTGAAGCGCCGGAATCGCCTCGACCGAAGGGTTTTGTCGGTAAAAATAAAAGATGATTTTAGGAGACAAATAAATGCCACGCAAGAGAAGGAAAACCCGACAGCGGTTAGGTTTTAATTCTGGCCACGTTTTTCAGTTGTGTGTCGGCCACGACTTTTTTCACGATAGTTTTGGAGACAACATTTCGGCGATGAAAGTTGCCTGGCCGATTCTGCGAAAACAAGTGATGGAAATGTGGAAGTTGCGGGGGCGTTCAGGCTTGCCCTGGGGGATTCGGTTCGAGAAAAAATTAAACGTATAAAACTTTTTTAAGGAACAAAATTATGGCAGTGAACAAAACGGAAAAAATAGCAAGCGTGAACGATGACGCAGCAGTTAAAAGTGCGCAGAAAATTTTGATGGACGTTGAGGCAAAATTTCAGAAGGCGGCAAATTATCCTTTGGTAGATGACATCGCCGAGCGGGCAAGGGCTATGCTGGACGGGACAAAGTTGCAGCCGAGAAAAGAGCCGGACCAGGTGCAGGTTTTGCGGGAGGCTGTGACATTAGCAAGCCACCGGCTGCAAGCGGCACAACAAAAGGCAGCCGAGAGAATAATAGCCGAGATTAAGCCTTTGCATAATGAAGCGATTAAAAGGCTGCTGGACGCCGCGGAGAAGTTTTCGACTGAGCTTCTATCACAAGCCGAGTTCGTGGAGAGCTGCTGGCACAGCGGGCTGTATGATTATTTGGATGCGCACTGGAGTTTGAAGTGGCGCATATTAGGAGGTAAGCCTGGTATGGGAAGCCGACTCGATGAACTAATTTCAAACTTGCGATTGCCTGCTTATTAGGGTATAATTTTAGCAAGGCAAAACTACCGAAAATTTGAGAGTTAGTTAAAGTATTTTTGGAGATTAAAAATGTTTACACCGATTTTGAATGTGGCAATAATGCGCCTTCGGGACATAAAGGATTCGGGAATGCCGAGGCTGGCGCGCGCAGCCGACAGGCACAACCGGATAGAAAATTCGGACAGATACCGAAAACTCATTGAGTTAAGGCACAGTGCGCCGGACGAACAGGTGGTGCAGCACCTAAACCTTTTTTGCAACCGTATGATTGCCGCTGAAAACTGCTGTCCTGAAGCGAGGTCGATAATCAGACGGACTTATGGACAAGCGAGCGGTCTAATAGAAACGCACAGGAGAGTCGAACACTCTATTAAAATGATTTGATTGTCGGGATTCGGGGCCTGGGCAATGGCAAGGTTCGGCTCACCAGTCCTAACCTGCCACGGCTCAGGCCGACCCGAAAAAAGGACTGGTGAAAATGTCAAAGAATAAACGCAGCAAACCAGCTCAGGATGGCCAAACTACCCCTGAGACGCCGTAACTACCACCGAAGCCGAGTTTGTGCAGCCCACAGAGCCAGCTATGCCTATTATAGGGGCTGGTGAGGCCGTTGAGAACGCCTTTGACGGTTTTTATGAATCCCGTTTGGCAATAGAACTGGGAATGTGGGAAAAAGGTGAGGTGATAGGTAAATATAGGGGGGGTAAATTTACCTATTATCAACTTGAGAAAAAAACAGAACGTCCTCATCAAAGTCTCAAAGTATGGCACGAGCTTTATTTGAAATGTGACATAATGTCCCATTTGGGTTCGGTTCGTGTGATGGACAAAGTGGACCCCGAATCGAGTTTTTGTAGCAGGCCGAAAAGCAGGGTATTAAGTATCGGGTGAGCCGGAGTTTGTTGAACCTGGCGCAACGTAGCGAAAAGAATTTCTGACTTTTTCTGAAAAATCCGAATTTTGGACTTGACTGGCAAAATAGACGTGGTATAATGATAATCGTATGAACTGGACACAAGCCAATCTGAAATCAATCCAAAAAGCTCCAGGTCCGCCGGTCTGCGCAAGCACGGCGGCGTCCGTCCAGATGCATACAGACCTGGGGCTTTTGTTTTGAAAGTGAGGTTCGGTATGAACAAGAAAATCGGATTGTATAAAGAGGAAACCTGCAAGGGAACGCAGTGGCGCGTCCGCTGGTTCGGTTCGTATGACCCGAACACTGGCAGGCAGCGGCGCTACGGTAAAACCTTTGCGCTTAGGAAGGACGCGGAGAGATTTATCAAAGTTAAGGACGCCGAGTTTGAGCGGGGATTGCAGCGCGACCCATCGACTGAAACGCTAAAAAAGTATGCCGAACAATGCCTGCAAGACAAGACCCAGAACGATGGCCTTCGGCCTGCAACAGTCCAGTTGTATCGGGAAATACTTGACCGGCTGTATGGGTATTTCGGAGAGGACAGGTTACTGAGGGAAATCGACCCGCGAATGGCAAAAAGTTTTCTTGCTGAATTGAAACCTTTGAATCCGCAAAAAGCGAAATTGTCACCCTGGACCCGTCACCGGATATTGCGACTTTGCAAAACGCTGTTTTCGGAAGCCGTAGAAGATAGGAAAATCAACAGCAATCCCTTCAAAATTAAGGGCGCAAGTCCCACACCGTCCGAATGGTATTATCTGCAACCGGACGAATACTTTAAGCTGCTGGATGCTACGCTGAAACTGAACGAAAAAGTTTTGTATGCTTTATGCTACACAGGGGGACTTCGGCTCAGTGAAGCCCTGTCCCTTCGCTGGTCACAAGTGGATTTTGCACAAGGACGAGTCTCTATTGAAAATCAGACGGAATCTGATATTTTGCCCCCCTTTGAACTGAAGGACAAAGAAAGCAGAACTGTGCCGTTGCCGGAAAATACCCTGAACCTGTTCTTGCAGTTGCACGAACAAGCGCCGGTAAAAGTCCCGTATGTCGTGCTGACCCGTGAGCGATACGAGAAAATACTTGCAAAGTGGAAGGAATGTCGAGAAAATAATAGGCCGTGGCGCAATAGCTACTTTGTCCGAAACGTGCTGCGAAACTTTCGCAAGCGCCTGCACCGAGCAGAGATTAAAGCAGGCAGCAACAAGCTGACGATTCATACGCTGCGAAAGTCGTGCATACAGAATTGGGCGAATGACCTGCCGATGAACGTGGTTAAGGAATTTGCCGGACACAGCAGCATAGTGACAACGCAGAAGTTTTACAGCAAGGTAACGGACGAACACTTTGACCAGGCAGCAAAGGCAGCAGACAAGAGACTTAAAGAAGCGCAGAAAAAAGCTGGCGCAGAGATGACTGACCTTTTTTTGACCTTTTCGGACGATTTAGAGCCTAATCAAGATGCTGGTTGTCCGAAATAGAAATGTTAAGTCTTTGAAAATGCGATACTTATAATTTTCGCGGGAGTGTAGCTCAGTTGGTAGAGCAACGGTCTTTTAAGCCGTAGGTCCTGGGTTCGAATCCCAGCACTCTCATTTATTCTACCAATGCTTCTGTCAGTGCGGCAAAGCTGCTCTGAAATCCAGGCATCTTTCAAGAAGCGTACTGCTATCATAAGTCAACTTTTTTCTTGCCTTTCGGACGGTTTTGGATAGATTATTACAAATTAAGCGTTAAAAGTTAAAAATTAAAATGCCGATAAAAACTTAAGACCTTTGAATTCTAAGATATAGCTTTCCCTTTTGCATTTTAAGCTCTCGTATTTGGAGACCCGGCAATGATAGGCAAACAGATAAGACTCGAAAGAATAATCGACCGTAATTCCCGTAAGACGGTAATAATCCCGATGGACCATGGCGTCACGGTTGGACCTGTCGAAGGTCTGGCGGATATGCGGACTACGGTCAGCAAAGTTGTAGCAGGTGGAGCAAATGCCATTCTGATGCACAAAGGAATGGTTCGCGCAGGCCATAGAGGCAAAGGCAAGGACGTCGGGCTGATTATCCATCTTTCCGGAGGAACATCTATGAGTCCCGACCCCAACGCCAAGGAGCTGGTCTGCACCGTCGAAGAGGCAATCAAACTCGGTGCTGACGCTGTATCCATCCACATAAATCTCGGTGCTGAAACTGACAAAGAAATGCTGCGGCAATTGGGAGACGTCAGCGGACAGTGTATGGAGTGGCAGATACCGCTCGTTGCAATGATGTACACACGTGGGCCGAAAATAAAAAGCGAATATGACGTCAATAACGTCAAACACGCGGCCAGGGTTGGGGCTGAATTGGGTGCGGATATTGTCAAGGTGGTCTATACCGGCAGTATTGATAGTTTCGCCGAAGTAGTTGAGGGCTGTCCCGTGATGGTGGTGATTGCGGGCGGGCCAAAAATGGGCAGTGACGAAGAGATATTCAAAATGGTTGATGGTGCCCTCAAGGCCGGTGCTATGGGTGTATCGATTGGCAGAAATGCCTTCCAGCACAAAACGCCTGAGAAAATGGTCGCCGCCCTGTGCAAAATGGTCCACCAAGGGGCAAACATCAAAGAAGCAGTTGCGATACTAAAAAAATAAAGTATCCGCCGCAGAGGACACAGAGAATAAAACAAAATTATCGATGTATGTGTTTGGATTACATACCCGCTTTTAGATTGTTTAGCCGTCACCGGCACGGCGACAGCATACGCTACCAAGGAAAAGTAATGACTAATATAGCTAATACCACAGTTTTGGCATTGGTTTTTTGCGTTTTGCACATAACTAACACTCTCGCCGAGCCACAAACTCCGTCTGATTGCAACAAAGCACAGGTGGTAATAATTGGCACCATTCATGATTTCCACTATGAATCACCGAAGTATAAACCTGAGGTGTTAAAAGAGATAATTATTTCTCTCAAACCAGATGCGATTCTAAACGAGCTACCGCTAAGCCAGGTTAATCCAAACGGTAGGCCTATTTCTAGACATTACTTACAATCACCTGAATGTTGGGCGGCTGATAGCGCGGCAACCGAATTGGGTATAAAGCAGATTCCTTTTGACCGTCCCGACAGAGAAGAGAACTTTAAGAAAACTAATTATTGGGAAAGGCAAAAACGAGCCAATGAGCTTATTGAGAAATGGGACAAGCAAATACGTAGAGACGACCCGAATTCGCTGGACCTTGAAATAACCATGTTAATAAGTTACGCAGAACAAGCCGAAGCTCAATTATTCCTGAATGGTGCTCCCAATATAATCAACTCCGAATCTCACGATTCAATTGTCAGGATAAAACACTCGCTGTGGCACGATATATTGCCAACCATCCTGAAAAAATACCCCGGGTATGAAACCCTTGTGGATGATTACCGTTTTGAAAAGGACCAGTGGTGTGAACGCAACAAAATAATGGCCGAAAACATCAAAAAGGCCACCAAGGAATATCCCGGCAAGCGTTTGGTAGTTGTCACCGGTGCAACACACCATTATACACTTCGCGACTTGCTTAAGGATGAGGAATCCATTGAGCTGAAAGAATACTGGGAATTGGTCGATTTTGACCTTGAGAAGTGTTTGAAGTCGATACCACCGCCACCGCAGGTTGGCATTGTTGCAGACGGATTAACGAAAGAACAGGCAAGTCAAGAAGTGGCTAAGCAATTTTGGCAGACAGTGATAAAAAAGGACTGGGAACTTGTGAACAAGCTTCGGCCTCCTGTTGAAGGCGTTAATTGGGAACAAGTGTACAGCAAAAACATGCCGGTTGAGCTTATCGAGGTTAAAGAAGCTCACTGGCCTAAACAAGGTCAATTCAGCGGTCCACTTGCACCCTGTGTCGTTCGATTCGAGGATGGCAAAATTCTTCAAATAGAAATGGTGCCTCGGTTTCGCAAAATCAGTGGCAAGATGCTGTGTTTCATAACCGCCACGTGGGGTCAGGCTCGTGAAGTAAAGAGCAGCGATAAAACAAAGGGAAGAGAGCAATGAAAAAATTGTGGGTAAATGTGATTCCTTACAATAAGCAAATCGCCATAGCTGCGCTTGAAAGCGGCGCTGAGGCGGTCATTTTGCCTGACGGCGACAGTGAGAAGGTTCGGCAGTTCGGTAAAATAAAGACAGTCGAGAAGAATGGCGACATTCGCCCCGGCATCGATGTTGAATTTATAGACGTCGAAGGCAAAGCCGATGAAGACAAAGCCGCTACGGTGCCGGGCGAAAAAATCGTTGTTCTTAAAATGTTAGACTGGACAATCATCCCGATTGAGAATCTGCTTGCTCGGCGAGGAAAAAATATTATGGTTCAGGTCGAGAACAGTAAACAAGCCAAACTTATGACCGAGATTCTTGAAAAAGGCGTCGATGGCGTCCTGCTGAATACTACCGATGTAAATGAAATAAAGAAAACTGCTGAAATCCTCCATAGTATAGGCGAGAAAATCACCCTCGTAACAGCTACTATCACAGGCATAAGACAACTCGGAATGGGCGACCGCTCCTGTCTCGATACCTGCACGCAAATGACCTTAGGCGAAGGAATGCTTATCGGCAATACAGCTTCCGGCTTCTTTTTAGTGCACTCTGAATCCATCGACAATCCTTATGTGGCATCTCGCCCCTTCAGAGTCAATGCCGGCGCTGTGCATGCATATACCCTCACGCCCGGCGGCAAAACCAAATACCTTGCAGACCTCAAGGCCGGCGACGAAGTAATGCTGGTAAACTTCCAGGGCAACACTCAGACTGCATATCTTGGCAGAAACAAAATCGAAAAAAGGCCGATGATGCTTATCGAAGCTGATGCCGAAGGCCAGCCAATAAGTCTGGTTATGCAGAACGCCGAGACAATTCGCTTGGTTAGCCCGGATGGAAAAGCGGTTTCGATTACGACCCTCAAAGCCGGCGATAAAATCCTCGCGCACATCGAAAAGGCCGGCAGACACTTCGGCAT
>Ga0315294_10002805_pt1 | contig 19000 bp, 17 predicted proteins | sample YL17G13_40_MG_FD_203626 | JGI IMG/M metagenome (GOLD analysis project Ga0315294, IMG submission 203626) | Sediment microbial communities from Yellowstone Lake, YNP, Wyoming, USA - YL17G13_40 | ecosystem: Environmental > Aquatic > Freshwater > Lake > Sediment | place: USA: Wyoming | collected...
ATCTTTTGTACCTACTTCCTGGAAACAGCCTGTATTTACAGGAGAGGCAACTGCCCTGGGGGTAGCCAGAGTTCTGGAGGCAATTAGGGCAGTTAATCCAAAGATAAAATTCTATCAGGCATCGAGCAGTGAAATGTTTGGGAAAGTAAGAGAAGTTCCTCAAACTGAAAAGACTCAATTTTATCCCAGAAGTCCATATGGTGTAGCAAAATTATATGGACATTGGATTACTATTAATTATAGAGAAAGTTATAATATGTTTTGTTGTAGTGGGATACTATTTAATCATGAATCTCCCAGGAGAGGGTTAGAATTTGTAACTAGAAAAGTGACTAATGCAGCAGCAAAAATCAAATTGGGTTTGTCTAATGAATTGAGATTAGGCAATTTAGATGCTAAAAGGGATTGGGGATTTGCGGGAGATTATGCAAGGGCAATGTGGTTAATGCTACAGCAGGATAAACCAGATGATTATGTAATAAGTACTGGTATAACTCATTCGGTAAGAGATTTGGTCCAAATTGCCTTTGATTATGTTAATTTAAATTGGAAAGATTATGTAATAGTTGATCCAAAATTCGTTAGGCCTGCTGAAGTAGAAATATTACTTGGTGATTCTACCAAAGCTTTAAAGAAATTAGGATGGGCGCCCGAAACAAGTTTTGAGGAATTAATTAAAATGATGATTGATGCAGACTTAGAGAGAATAGAAAATGATATTAAATTATTTAATTTAAATAAAAATAGGAAATAAATTTATGAAGGCATTAATTACAGGAATATCGGGCTTTGCGGGGTCGCATTTAGCAGAGTTTCTTATTGAAAAAGGATATGAAGTTTTTGGAACTTTTTTTGATAAAAGTACCTTTTCTAATCTTAATGATTTTGTGAATAAAATTAAAGTATATAGGTGTGATATTAGAAATTATGTTGCTTTAAAAAATGTTATTGAAGATGTTAAACCTGATGAAATTTACCATTTAGCAGCTATATCATTTGTCCCCACTTCATTAAAGGAACCAAAATTAACCTTTGACACCAACTTATATGGCACATTAAATCTTTATCAAGCAGTTATAGATTTAGAGATGAACCCTATGATATTATTTGTTGGCTCAGCAGATGAATATGGCATAGTCAATGAAAATGATTTACCAATAAAAGAAGAGTGCCCTTTAAACCCAATGAATCCTTATTCTATTAGTAAGACAAGTGCAGATTTTTTAAGTTTAGCTTATTTTATATATTATCATTTAAAAATTATTAGAGTAAGACCTTTTAATCACATTGGACCAAAGCAATCTCCAGAATTTGTGGTTTCTGATTTTGCTAAACAAATAGCGGAAATTGAAAAAGGGCTGAGAGACTCAATAATAAAAGTTGGTAATTTAGAAGCAAAGAGAGACTTTACTGATGTAAGGGATATGGTAAGGGGTTATTGGCTTGCTTTGGATAAAGGGGAGCCAGGGGAAGTATATAATATTTGTTCTGAAAGAGCTATTCAGATTAAAGGATTATTAAATCACCTTTTAGAATTATCTTCAAGAAAAGTAGAAATAATGAAAGACCCAAAGAGAATGAGACCTTCTGATAATCCTATTTTGCAAGGCGATTCTTCAATATTTAGAAGAAGGAGTGGCTGGAAGCCAGAGATACCTTTAGATAAAACATTAAAAGATATATTGGAATATTGGAGAAAAGTATTGTAGCAAGATAGTAAAAAATATATTATCAAGATTTATGATTTTTAAATTTTTATTAAATTTTATGGTTTGTAATAAAGTTTTTATTTCATATTAGTAGAGGAAAATTTTAAAAATTAATTAAAAATTGGGACAATATTTTAGTGAAAAAAACAATCTCTAAATTTTACAACTATTTGGCAAATGATTCTTTATATAAAAATTCAATTTATCTGATTTTAAGCACGGGAGTGATGGCTGTATTCGGTTTCTTCTTTTGGATTATAAATGCACGTCTATACTCTGCCGAACAAGTAGGAATCGGGACAACCCTTATTTCTATAATGACATTAATTTCGAGTTTTAGTCTTTTAGGACTGGGAAACAGCTTAATTAAGTATCTCCCTACTTCTGATAAAAAAAATGAAAAGATAAATACTTCGTTTATGTTTGTCGGATTAACCTCAATATTCATTTCAATATTTTTTCTTGCCTTTTTAAAAAAATTCTCTCCAAGATTATTATTTGTCAGAGAAAGCATTATTTTTTCTTTGCTGTTTATATTATTTATAGTCTTCTCTTCACTGAATATAATATCGGAAAGTGTTTTTACAGCCTACCGCTCATCAAAATTCGTGTTAATAAAAAACACTATTTCCAGCATTGTTAAACTAATCCTCCCGATATTTCTAGTAGCACTTGGAGCCTATGGCATATTCGTGTCTATGGGAATAGCGATGGCTGTCGCTTTTTTAGTAAGTCTGGTATTTCTTTTCTTACGTTTCAATTACTTACCTAAACCAATTATTGACAGAATTGTTGTGAAGAGAATGACTAAATTTTCGCTTGGGAACTATATTGCGGGTTTTATTGGAGGATTGCCGGTAATGGTTTTACCAATACTTATAACAAATTCAATCGGAGCGAAGTTTTCGGCATATTTTTATATGGACATGATGATTGCAAACCTTCTCTATATTATCTCAATGGCAACCTCTCAATCTTTATTTGCAGAAAGCTCTTACAGTGAAACAGAATTAAAAGTGCATTTAAAAAAAGCGATAAAAATAATTTCTATAATTATTATCCCTGCAATTATTGTAACTTCTCTATTTGGAAATTATATTTTGTTGGCATTTGGGAAAGAATATTCTTATGAGGGATTTATCCTATTAAAGTTTTTGTCAATTTCAGGAATATTTATTTCGATAAATGCTATCGGGAGCGCAATCCTAAAGATAAAACAAAAAATAAAATTATTGATTTTATTAAGCCTCATAAATACCACTGTCATTCTTTCACTTAGCGTATTTTTTATTAAGATGAATTTGTTTGGTATTATTGGGGTTGGAATAGGTTGGATTGTGGGGCAAGGAATAATCTCTGTAATATACTTATTATTTATTAAGAAACTTCTTTAGTTTTGTATTTCTCAATTACCCGCGAAAACCCCGAAAACCGGAAACATTCACGGAGCTATATTTCGAGAACCATTTATCCCTTCCAAACAAAGTTACTTTATTTAAAGAAAATATACCACGTTATTTACGGCATTACAAGGTTGACGTGACGCTAGAGCCTAATGCCGGGTTTGGGTGCTATCTGGGTTATTTTGGTATAAGTGCAATTGTATCTGGTAATGATATTGTGGTAGTTTTTGTTAGAACAGTAGTAGATTCTACAGGCCCTGTATTGAGTAGAGCCTGATTCCATAATAATCTATAAGTATCATCATCTTTTCTTGCTCCATGCAAATCTGACTGCCAAAATGGGTTTTTATAACAGAAATAAAATGCTCTGGTTATTCCTGAAGCCTTAATATAGTCAATCATTTCAGCAACTCCTGTTGCCTGTACTGCTTCATCTGTAGAGTAATAGTCAAGACCACTGGAGTTTGGACCAAATTCTGTTAAGTATGTGCCGTCAACCCCAAAAGCGTTTACAAGATTAGTTATCTGGGTTTTCCAAAGGTCGGTTTTGTTTGAACCGTATCCCATATAAACATTTGATGCCAGAATATCTATATCCCCTTTACCTGCGGTAATCCAATCAACTATATACCAGTTATCACAAGTATAACTTATTTTACCCCTGGTAAATATTTTCTGAACATCTGCAGCGACAGATTTAAGATTTGTAATTAGTTGAATATCTGTTAGTGTTGTATCATCATTACACCTTTCTTCTTCATTTCCCAACTGAAACTCATAAACTCCATTATCCTGTGCCCATTGTGCTGCATTAAGTATTCCCTGCCTATGTGTTGCCCAATTTGAAGAAGTAAGGATATGGTCGCCAGAACAAACACCCCAAATAATATTTACACCTTTACCCACAGCAATAGCAACAGCAGATTTTGATATTGTAAGAGCGGATGAATTAAAAGAAGATACTATATCTAAACGTATATCAGTAAATCCATTAGCCAGTAAGTCATCTACATACCCATCAAATTCTGAGGTATTTGCTGTGCTAAACAATCCCATTCCTAAACCAGACCACAACATTACAGGTTCTTCTGTATTCTCCTGGTTTTCTAAATTCTCAATAGCTGTTTCGGGAATGACTGTATTTACTATACAACCAGTTAATAATAACAAGGTCACACAAAGAACTAATATTATGATTATACCGATATATCTCATAACTTTTCTCCTTTTTATATATTTAAAAAAAGAGTATCTGATTACTTAATCATTAATCGTCCGGGTGCAAATAAAAAAAAGCCGGTAGTCTGGCAATCTTAGCACTTTTTGTGCTTTAGATCCATAACTTTGCGTCCTATCCTTTCGGATAGTTTGCCTTTATCAACTTTCGAAAATACTTATTCTATTTTAAAATATACTTTCCTCTAATTATATTATTCCCTAAAAGAATCAATCTTAGACATTTATTTAAGGTTTTGTTAAATAAAAAATCTTCAGTAAGTAAAAGCCAAATAAATGGCAATTGTCTGACTCCCCAAACAGAACGATTCTCGCAACTTTTGTATCAGTGGTGAACTGAAAAAGTGTACTAAAAGTTAAAAGAAGTAATTAGTATTTGCTCACCATCTCTCAGTCCTTTCCTTATGGTATTGATTTTTATTCCTACTATAGCAAAGAACTGTTTCTCTTAAAAAGTGCATTTTTATTTTCCACCTTAGGTGCATTTTAGTTTACCTTTCACAGGAGCGAAGTTTTCGGCATATTTTTATTTGGACATGATGATTGCAAACCTTCTCTATATTATCCCAATGGCGATTTCCCAATCGTTATTTGCAGAAAGCTCTTACAGCGAAACAGAATTAAAAGTGTATTTAAAAAAAGCGATAAAAATAATTTCTATTAAGTCTCATAACTGCCGCTTTCATTCTTTCACTTAGCGTAATTTTAATCAAGATGAATTTGTTTGGTATCATTGGGGTTGGAATAGGTTGGATTGTGGGAAAGGGTACGACAGCGCTGATTTATTTATTATTACTTAAAAAAACTTCTGTTATAACTGATTCTTGATGTGATAAATAATTTAAAATTTTATCTAATCATTTATATTGATTAGCGATACCAATTATCAATCATGGAAGTTAAGATTAAAAAAATGTTTTGATGTTTGAAATTTTTTAATTAAACATTTATAAGCATAATTTATTGTTATTTTATTAGATTCTTTTAATGTAAAATGATATTCAAGTAAATCACAATCTAATGGAGAGTATATGGGAAAATCTAAAATATTTATTTTGAATATTGGAAATCTGCAATAACGTAGCCAATAAAAGTTCCTGAAAATTCTTAAATACTTTTTGATATCATCGATTTTAAGACTTTGATTTAAATAGTACCTTCATGTATAATAAGAAGGGTATTATTTAGTATTATCTACTTCATTATTTATACTAATGGTATGGCTGTATTCCTAAAAGACAAAGTTCTCAAAGAACAAAACATGATCTACACGCAATATCGCATAAGATTGTCCCTATTTTCCATATGGTGGGGGAAGGAGATGGATAAATATATAGATTTCAAAGTATATAATATAAAATAATACATATATTATAATTCGTATAGACTTCTTTATGAATAAAGATTAAAAGTTAAATATATTATATAATAGTCTACAATATTACCATTAACAAATTATCGCTTATGAAAAAAATAAATATTTTATTTGTTAACCCTATGTGGAAGCCTTATGTCGGAGGAATAGAAAAAACTATCGAAAATCTTATTGAAAATTTTCAGAAAAGAGATAAAGTCCGAAAAGTTGGGATATTGACATCTTTCAATAACCATCCAGTAGGAGTTTTTAAAAATCTTCCTGCAAAAGAAAATATTAATAATCTTGAAATATATAGATTGAACTTTTTTCCTAGGGGAAAATATATTAATCTTGGACTTATAAATGGTGGATATTTTGCTTTTGGTATAAAAAAAGTTTTAGACGACTTTAACCCTAACGTTATTCATTTTATGTCTAATAGCTGGTATATCCCTAATTTAATTATTTATTTATATTATAAAAATAAGGCAAAATTTTGTTATTCAGTAATATATCACGATATAAATACCAGCTTTCCTTATAAGTTTTTATATATTCCAAAGATTTTGATCAACAGGTTTTTAACAAACCATGTTGATGTTGTTTCAGTTATAACAGAAATTGAGAAAGAAAAAGTCTGTAAGATGTATCATACCCCGTTGCATAAGTTTAAAATAATCCCTTTAGGTGTTAATCTCCCAAAACTATACCAACAAAAAAATGAGCAAGAAGTAATTATTATCTGTATAGGTAGATTAGGATATGGAAAAGGTCAATTACATTTGATTGAAATATATAACCAATTATTAAAACGAATTAAAATCAAAACAAAATTAATACTTGTGGGACCTGATGGAGGAGATAGAAAGAAAATAGAGGATTATATTAAAAAGAATAATTTATCAAACTATGTTGAAGTATTAGGATATGTTTCAGAAAAACAGTTACATTTATTATATCGCAAAGCTGATATATTTGTTCTTCTTACACAATATGAGGCATTCGGATTAGTATTCTTAGAAGCTTTGTCATACAAGATTCCAATATTGACATATGACACAGGCGCAATTCCAGAAGTATTGAAAGAAGGTGCAATCTTAGTTAAGCCAGATGATGATTCTTCATTGCTCTATTCATTTAAAAGATTAGTGGAAAATAAACAGTTAAGAATCGATTTGGGACTTAAAGGTTATAATTATATAAAAAATATTTTTTCATGGAAAAAAACTGCTGATGATTTCTTACAGTTATATGAAGCGATTTTGAAATAGTCATTATAGCTACTTATATATTTTACATTCTCCATTATTATAAATTGTATTTTTATTATTATATAAAAAATCAGCAGGGAATGTGTACATAATTAATCCCAGTTTATAATTTTTAAAGGTTTTGTTCTTCAATGTATTTGTGTATCCGGAATATACATACGAGTATTTGTCGATAACGGATGGCAAAATATCATTTTTTGAAGTTATCGTATAAGAAAAGGAATATAATTTAAGACTGTTTAAAGTATCAGCATATACAAAATATTTTTTCGAAATATTCTGAGCCATCCATTTAGTCGAGCTAACTTCTGACTGGTGCGTATAAAATCCATCATATACTAAACCTTTATTATAAAATTCCATAGCTGGTGCTACTCCACCTACAATCTGAGGGATAAACCCATGGGGAATTGCGAAATAAAGCAATACAATAATTGTCAAAATAAATGCTTTCATATTCTTGTTTAACTTGCGAAGTAATACCTGCCCTCCAGACCATATCGCGATGCTCAATAATATTAATAATTGTAAAAATAATCTTTCCAAATTGTATAAAGCAGAAAGAAAAGATAAAACAAAAAATAATGTAAATACTAAAAATGATGCAAATATTAAAGGTTGTATATTTATTTGCTTATTTTCTATAATATTGTTTTTCCTTTTAAAGATAAATACAATACCTATTAAAAGAAAAAATATAATTGCCACTTTTAATATTAGTCCAATCCAATTTATTAATACACTGAACTCCAGATTTTTAAATGGCAATATTTCCTCTTTGACAGGAATTACCGGATAGTTTTTATATTGAGCTGGAGAATAAAAAACTATGACTTTGTCCATGGTATGATATTGATAATCTGTACTTTTAATATATTTATTTACTATATCTAAGTAATTTTTATTCCTGTTAATTATACTTGAAAACACAGGTAGATCACCCCAATAACCGTTTTGAAAAACGGTTTTAATATTTTCATACCCACTGTATATAGAACTTTTTAAGTAACTGAATGTATTCGTTACTTGTCCATTCCAGAATATTGTAAAAATTATAAGAATAGAAATAATTCTAATATTTAATTTTAGATTATAATAAGACCTAGACTTTTCAATTTTAAAAATAGTTGAATGTTTGTATCTTGATTTAAATCTTATTTTCTCAATTAAAAATATTAAACTATCCCAAACTAAGAATACAGCTATTGCTATAAAGGTAGTAGTATAGTGTGAAACAATCATTGAAAACCCAAATATCAATAATAATATCTCTCTTATTGATTGTTTTAATTTTTCATTGAGAAAAATATAGATCATTAGAGCAAAAAATAGAAAAGCAATTTGTTGTCTTGCCAAAGTTGAAAACTTGTTTCCATACCAAGATTGAGAAATGTAAAAGAAAGTTACTATAAAAGCAATGTAATTTGGAAAAAATTTTTTATAAATAAAAAAAAGAACAACAGACATAAAAGAAAAAATTAATGGGTAAATAACCTTAAATATATATTCATCATTTATCTTCGAAAATACAGAAATTATGGTTGGAAGAATATTGGTACTAAGGCAGTTATTATAAATATGCGGTAAATTAGTTGTACTCCAAAAGTGGTTAAGTTTTGTGAGCTGGAAAGAAGCAAATTCGATATGGAAATCCCATCCTGTAATATGCCAACTTCTTAATGAATACATTAATAACAAAGAAATACTCATAATAAATAATATCCACGAAAAAATTTCTGAATTTACTTCTTTCTTAAAAAAATAAATGAATATAACATCTGCAATAATAAAAATTATTAACGCGAATGTTATAACATTTGTCCCTCCATTATTTAAAGATATAGCTCCCATAATAGACATTGATATTATTAACAATTGAGAAATTGAGAAAAAAACATTAAACTTTGATAATTTAATTTGAGGAAGATTAATAATGCTTTTTCTTTTAGTTATCAATAACAGGAATAATAAAAAAAGCAAAATTAAATTGAAATACGTTAATAATGGAGTTGTATTTAAAGGATCTTTTATTCCAAAGATTGGTAATATCCAATTTAAGAAAAGGCCTGAAAACATAATAAATGAAATACTTAAGCCAATACTTAAAAATAGATATTCGATCAAAGAGTCGAACTCAATTTTCAGTAAAAGAATAATTATACTTCCAGGTATAAATAAGAGAAAAATTAAAACAATAATACTTCTTAGCAAAAAAAAATTTATATTTAACAATATTGTGAGATCAAAGGCCAGCGAAGCAAATAAATAAAAGAAAATGAGTTTTTGAAGTTTCATATCCATATAATTCAGGTTCGCAATACAAGAACTTTTAATAATCCAGTTATTACTCCAAATCCATATATCAGATCCAGGAATACTTTTTGTAATGCTACTTTTCTTATGCTACTAGTAAATAAATTCCTTAAAAATGTAATCACTAAAAAAAGTAAATAATAGGGAAATATAACGGTTATTGGGAGTAACAAAATATACAACGAAAAAATTAAAGTATATAAATCGTATCCTAATAGATTTGACAGCATCTCTGGATGTTTCCGATACAAACGTACTCTTTCTTTACCATAATTATAAGCTCTCCTTATTTCCTGTTTTATATTTCCCCAATCATGTAAAATAACTGCATTCTTGTTATATCTTATTTTAAACCCCAGATTATTTAACCTCCACATAAATTCTATATCTCCTCCGAACTCAAAATTTTCATCAAAGTCCCCGATCTATTTTATTAAAGATTCCCTAAAAGCAAAGTTCATTGTTGGACAATCTTTGATATATTTTTTATTACTTCTTTTCTGCCAACCTACATCATGGACAGAGACTCCTTTTTTCGCTTTTACTAAACCCGCGACAAAGTTTTCGTTTTCTTTTTTGAAAGGTTTAACTATTTCTTCGAGCCAATTATCCAAAGGGGTACAACTTGCGTCTATGAAAACCATTATTTCCCCTTTTGCTTTTTTTATACCTATATTTCTCTGTTCTGGTCTTGTGTCTTTATTTTTATTACTTTCATATGTAATCCACTTGACTTTCGGATATTTATTTTTTATATCAATTAATTGATTTTTTTCTGAGGCATCAACCACAATAATTTCTATAGCACTTGGCTTCTTAATGCTCTCTAATTTATTTAAGGTATCTTTTATACCCCTATCATTTTTAACAATAATTACTATAGAAATCATTTTATATCCTATTAAATCCAATTCTAATTCTTTTATTAAAACTTATATTTATAATTCCGATTAAAGTACCGAGACCCCAGGCATAATTTTTTATTACCCAGGAAATAAAAATATAAGGAAATAAAAGTATACTAGGTCTTCTATAAATCAATATGAATATGCTCTCAACAAGGCTAAAGATAATTGGACCCATTGTTGTTAAGTATTTTTGCGCCAAAAATACTTAGAAAAATAAAAATTATTGGAATAGCAAGAAAAACCTTGTTTAGCCAACTCAATTTTGGTAGTTTGATTTCAAGCGAAATTTCTTTATTTCGTTTGAAAGCAATAAGCCAAAAAATCAACAGAAAAATATTAAAGCTAACAAGTAAGGGAACTAATGACAAGGGTTTATCAATCCCAACTAAAGGCAAAGTCGAATTGATAAACAATCCTCCAAATATCAAAAAAGTGACACTTAAACCAATTGTGTAAACTAAATATTCCCAAAAATCAACTTCTCTAATTTTGAGCATTAGCATGATTAACAAACCAAGAACAGTTGTTAGAAATATAAAAGAAAAAATCGCTCTTAGATAGAAGCATTGAATATCAAAAAGAACTAAAAGATTTACAATTAGTCCAAAGATTAAAATTCCAAAAAAAATTTTATTTTTCGTAAGCTTCATATTTTTGTTTCCCTAGTTTTTATTTGGAAAAAATAATTCTTTTAAAACACCAAAACCATTGATCAAATTTATGAAGACAACTTTTAAGGGCTGCCTCTTAATATTTTTTATTATTGGAATAAGTATAAATAAAGGATAATACGGCCAGAAGAACGTTAGGGGTAAAAAAATAATATACAATGGGTAAATTAGTGTAACCATGTCGTAGCCAAAGAAATTTTTCCACCTGCCTGGATGTTTTTTATATAACCTTGCCCGTGCCTCTCCATATCCGAAAGCCCTTTTAATTTCTTGCTTTAAGTTTCCCCAATCATGATATATAATAGCGTCCTTGTTATATCTGATTTTATAACCTAAATCGATAGCTCGCCAAGTAAAATCGATGTCCTCACCACAACTAAATTTTTCATCAAAAAAGCCCACCTTTTTTATAATTTCTTTTTTAAATGCCATGTTTAAAGTAGGGGCTTCATCCAAGTACTTTTTGGAGTTCCTTCTTTCTTCTTCAAGGTCCCATATAGTTTTCCCGCCAATAGATTTAACTGAGCCAGCAACAATAATTTTTTCTTCGTTGTTAATTGATTTGGCCAACTCAATTAGCCAATTATTATCAGGTACACAATCAGCATCTATAAAAGTAATAATATCTCCTTGAGTCTTTTTAAGCCCTAAGTTTCTCTGTTCAGGAATTGTAATTTTCTTACTTTTTTTATTATGATAATAAACCCATCTTACAGAAGGGAATATGTTCTTTATATCATCTAAATTTCCTTCTGATGCATCTATTACCAAGATCTCAGTTTTTTCTGGTTTAGGGATTTTAACTATTTTTTTAAGAGTGTTTTCTATTCTCCTATCACTTTTAACAATAATTATTGTTGATATCATTTTTGATTATTTTAGTTTAGCCTCCTTAATATTTTCATAAACATCCTCAAATTTTTCTTTAATAGTATTTATTGGTTTAAAAACAACATCAGGATTGTGAATTTTACAAAGTTCTCCTATATAAACTAATGTTAAAATATCGTTTCGTTTAGTATTAATATGTGGTTTTAACTTATTAACTCCATTTTCAACAACACAAATATTGTTAATACTAAACTTTCTTCTCAATATTTCTTCAAGTTCTGGTGTTTGAACGATAGCTCTGATGGATCTTTTTAGTTGAAATCCACATATAAATGTGACTATTCGCTGTATGAATCTACGGTTAATATTGGCATCAATAAAATATTCCTCGTCCGGTATCCCATTTACTTCAGTAAAGTAATCAATGGTTTATTAAATAAGAGGGATAGAATTAGACCATTTAATACGCCGGTATTATATCGTTCGTAAATAACGTCATAAGACATTATATCTATATTTTTAAATATTAGCAAAAGAAATCTAGAGCTTTTTATAATAACCCTGTAAATTCTAATGAGAAAACTTTCTTTTTGTTTGGAAAAATAAAGCTTTGAGATGTATATTTCCAGATTATATTTATTTATAACCTTTATTTCTTCTCCTTTGATTATCAGAGTAATCTTATTTCCTAACAAAGATAGACGTTTAGCCAAGGAAAATGTATGAACATGTTCATAGTTATAATTATCCATTTTAACATCGACAGATAAGTCCAATATTTTCATATTTATATCAACTTTTTAATTTAAATAATCTAAGAATAATGATTAGAAAAATAAAAGAAAAAATCGCCCTTAGATAAAAGTATTGAATATCAAATAGAATTAGGAGATTAGTAATTGATCCAAAATTTAAAATTCCAAAAAATAATTTATTCTTTGTAAGTTTTAATGACATATTTTATTAAATACCTAATTACTTTTAATATTTACTTTTCTATTTGGAGTTAACAGTCCTATAATAAGACCGAGAGCCTGTATAATATTAAATAATTCTTTTACAGGATTTCGTCTTAAAATTATGCTTGGTAAAAAAATCAACAACGGATAGTAAGGAAATACAATAGTAACTGGCAGTAAAATTATATATAGCATATAGGTTAGAGAATATATATTTTGTAAATTAGTTACTATTTTTTTTGGATACAATTCGTCTTTATGCTTTTTATAAATTTTTGCCCTACCAATTCCAGAATAAAAAGATCTAGCAATATTCTTCTTAAAGTTACCCCAATTATGATATACAATGGCATCTTTGATGTATCTGATTTTATATCCTTTTTTTATTGCCCTAATACAAATATCGCTATCTGATACCCTTCCAAAGTTTTCATCGAATAACCCAATTTCTTTGAAAACCTCTTTCTTTAATGCCATATTCATGGAAGGACATTCTTTAACATAGGTACCTTTTAACCACTCGCGACCCATATAGCTTTTAGGTGATGAGAGTACTGTCCCAGCAGTAATCGATTCTTTACCGTCTACAATTTGTCTAGTTAAATTATTTAACCACTGACTTTCAGGGATACAATCTGCATCAATAAAAACAATTATGTTGCCTTTGGCTCTTTTTATTCCTAAATTTCTCTGTTCAGGGATTGTAATTTTCTTATTTGAGATATTTTTAAAATTTATCCAATCTACTTCAGGAAATTTCATTTTGATTGTGTTTAGTGAACCATTTGATGCATCAACCACAATAATTTCACTGTTATTTATGCCAGCAATCGATCTGAGCTTTTCTAGGGTGGTCTCTATACTTCTGTCATTTTTGACTATTATAATTATTGAATTCATTTTAAAAACTCATTTTCAATTAGCTCTTTAGTTGTATTAATTTGCTTTTCCCAAGTAAAATTTTTCATTACCTTTTCATAACCTTCTTCTCCCATTTTTTTAGCAAGTTGAGGATTTGTTAAGATTTTTATAATTGCATCTGCTAATGCTTGGGGATCTTTTGGAGGCACGAGCAATCCATTTTGGTCATTATCGATAACATAGGGAATTCCACCTACATTAGAACCTATAACTGGTTTTTTACAAGCCATTGCTTCTAATAGAACCATACCAAAACTTTCTGAAAGAGAGGGTAGAACTAAAACGTTAGATTTTTGGTAATATTCCACTAATTTTCTACCAATTATACTTCCTTTGAATTCGACATTTCGTTTAATTCCTAGGTTTTTACACAATCTTTTATAATATATCATATAATCTCCTTCGCCAACCACTGTTAATTTTACATCTTTAATATTTTTTTTGATTATATTAACAGCAGAAAGAAGATATTCCAAGCCTTTATATTTTTCTACTTTTTTAAGATTACCTACAAACAGGATTTTATTTTTGAAATTAGAAATTTTATGCTTGAACCTATTTAAATCAACTCCAGGAGTGATAGTTATAGTTTTATTGGCATAATCTTTTAAGAAACCAAGTCTAACAAAATCTGATGAACATATTATTTTTTTAGCTTTCTTTAATGTGGCCTTTAGAATAAAAGATTCATAAAACCGAATTAACAAATCTTCTAATAACTTGCCTTTTAACATCATGGCACCTGTATGGTAAGTCAAAATAAATGGAATATCGCCACAAACCCTGGCTGTAACATCTGAAATAAAAGGGACAGGTGTATGAGCATTTATCACGTCGGGCTTTTCCTTTTTGATTATATTTTTTATTTGAAAATACCAGATTGGATTGATTGGTGTATTTGAAATTTTAAACCAAAACGGTAACCGGTATATTTTTATACCATCTATAATTTCTTCTTTTCTGTCTTTTTTTTCTTCATGATTAGAAGTTATCACCACAATTTCCCAACCGTATTTATCTTTAAGTCCTTTGGAAATGTTATAAGCATAATTTTCTAAGCCTCCTATTTTCGGATAAAAATAAGGAGCTACCACCATTTCCTTCATTTTAGATAGCCTCCTCCATTCCATTCACAGTTTTATCCTCAATATATAAGGGTATTTTGCGCAATTTAGTATAATAAATAATTTTTTATTTGTCATTCTACTTTTTTTACATAGTATGTAAAACTTATAAAACGTTTCCCAGCAAAATTATCTTTTAATACTTCAAAAACATCTCCATTGTTCTTATTTAAGAATTCCACCATTTTATTTTTATCATAAGTATGCATTTCCATAATTGCTCCATAAACTTTTTTCATCATAAAATGAATAAATTTTTTAGGAAAGATTATTTCTATTACTGTTTGCCAAGATAATTTTCTTTTACTAGGTAGTTGGAATATTAATATTCCATTTGGTTTTAAAATATGTAAAAATTCTTTAATATATTTTAAAAAAAATTTTTGGTTCCATATGTTTCAATACCATGTTTGTATAGATAAAGTCAAAATTGTTTTTTTCAAAAATTAAAAGATTATCTGTTTCATTTAAAATAAATTCACATTTTTTTGGATATTTATTATATCTTTTAGATAATTCTATCATTGATGGAGAAATATCTACTCCATAAACTTTTTTAAAGTATGGTGTTAATGCTTGAGTTAATCTACCCATACCACACCCAAAATCTAATGCTTTACCTTTATTTAATTTAATTTGTTTTTTGGAGAGATAATTTATAATATTGCTAATTTCTTTTTCTCCAGTTTTAAAAAATTGATTTAAATTCAGTTTTTCACCCTCTTTATTTAATACAGCCCATTGAGGATTTAATATTCCAAATTTATCCCATTCTTGTTTTAATTTATTTAATTCCATCCTCATAAACTCCCTCAATTTCATCAACAATCTTATCCCAATCATATTTTTTCGCTAAATCCATACAGACTTTTTTCATCTTTCGGCCTGAACTATTTTCTAAAATTCTCATAATTCTTTTTGCAATTTCTTCTTCATTGAGTTGGCAGACAAAACCATTTTTTCCTTCTTCGATAAGATCTCTGGCAGCATTGTCTTTATGATTAACTGTTATCACCGGTATGCCGCAGGCATTTGCTTCAATCACCACAATTCCAAATCCTTCTCTAGTCGATGGTAAAACGAAAACTTTTGACGACTTCATGTGGGAATAAATATCATTATGATTTTCTATAAAACCTAAAAAATCAACATTATTATTTAAATCCAAATCTTCGGTTAGTGTTATAAGGTTCTCTTTTTCAGGACCGTCACCAATGATCAAGCACTTGACGTTGGGGTACTTATTTTTAACTAACTGAACGGAATTAATTAGAATATCAACCTTCTTATGAGACAATAATCGACCAACAAAAATTATATCTGATTTATTTTTTGATGGTTTAACTTCAACAATGTTCTCAATGTCTATCCCCACTGGTATAGTGACAATCTTACTGGGGTTAATTTTAGTCTGGCTAATTAGTCTGTTAGTTGTATGCTTGGAAATCGATACAATATTATCGGGAAACTGTGTTACTATTTTTTCAATTAAATATCCGAAAACCCCTTTCCATCCTATATATTTGAACCAATATTTATCCCATACCTCACACCAAGTCAAAATAAACCTTTTCTTCCTCAATATAGAAATTAATTTTACGGTCAAAATATGTATTAAGGGGAATTGGTCGCAATCAATAACATCAAAATCTGCTTTTAATAAAACGGGGAATAATTTAATGGTGTACAGCAATGATTCTATAATCGACTTTTTCCCATTTACATAAAAATTACCAACCTTATAAACTCCATGAAGATGAATCCCGTCAATGATTTCATCTCTTTTCATTCCGGGCCACTGACCCGTATAAAAGTGAAATTCATAACCCTTTTTTGTTAAAAAGCTGGCAATATCCCAAGTCCGTTTTTCTGCCCCACCTTTAAAATAGGGATAAACCCTATCCGAGATTACGGCAATTTTCATTATTTAATCCCCCCGTCTGCTTGGTTACTAAAACTGCTTTTATCAATAGGAATATTTTTAACGAATTCCGTTTCGGGGTTAAACGATACCTGTTTACAACCGCCAATGTCATATTTACCCACTATCATTGCCCATAAAAATCTGAATGCATCTCTAAAATAATTAAGGCTTGAGTGTCCTTCGCGCGAGTTTGAAGTGATACGCACCTCTTTATAAATTAGTCGGTTAGAAATCACTCTGGCCGTTAGCTCTGCTTCAAAATCAAGTCCTTTGGCTTTAATTGGAGGAATCTTACCTAAAAGGTCACTTTTAAATGCTCTAAGTCCGGTTGTGACATCGGTAATTCTGTGGCCGAGAATGATACTTCCTAATTCTGCGCCGATTTTATTAGCTATTACTCGTGAGAATTGTAGTTCTCTTGGCTTAAACAATCGCGGCAGGTTCCAAACTGAATTAAAACGGCTACCGATAACAATATCACAACTATCAAAAGCCCGAATTAATGTAGCAATTTCGCGAGAAGGGTAAGCATTATCACGGTCGATAGTTACAAAAATCTCACCAGTTGCCTCTTTAAATCCTTTTTTCATAGCAGCAACCTTACCTTGTATTTTTTCAAAATATACGGTAGCACCGTGAGCTTTAGCCACTTCCGCAGTTTTATCTTTTGAGTTGTTGTCAATCACAATGATTTCAGTTTCATAACCCAACTCTTTTAACCTGTCTTTAGGCACCCCGTCTATTACTTTTCCAACCCCTTTTTCTTCATTATAGCAAGGGATTAGAACTGTTATTTTTTTAATATTACTGGTTTGGGTTCTTCTCCTATCTAAAATTCTCCTATCTAAAATTAGAACTGTTATTTTTTTAAAATGGCTGGTTTCGGTTCTTCTCCTATCTGAAATTCTTCTATCTGGAAATGGAAGGGATAAATGATTCTTAAAATCTAGCTTCGTAGATGTTTCCGGTTTCACATTTATCGCTGCATTGATCGCCATAGTAGTATTCTTTAAATGAAACATTTTATTTTTCCCTCCTTTCTTAAATAAAACATCACTTAATAAAATTTATTTTTATACTCAAAACTTGCTCTTTCTATATATAAAATATTTTAAAAATAAAAACCAAACTATGCTTAATAAAATAAAAAACCAACTTAACTCTGAACTGTTGTTATAGAAATACTCCTGCCCATAGTTTTAGCAATTATAACCTGGATGACTATGATTATTTTTTTCATTCTTCTCCCATCCAAAAATGAATTTGTTGATTTTTGTTAATCAGGTTTACGACGACTTTAACTCTTTGCATTGGAACTGTGATGGTGAAGTCTTCCGAAATTGTTTCATATTCATTATTTTTTATTAAAACAGAATTTTTATCAATTGACTGTCTTTCTCCGTTTACTTCAATATATACTTCATATGGATATTCCATATCTTTGTTTTCGAGATTATGGATTGTGAATTTAAAGTTATTTTCTTTAAATAAAGTAACTTTGTTTGGAAGGGATAAATGTTCCTCGAAATATAGCTCCGTAAACGTTTCCGGTTTCACAGTAGTCGCAAGAATAAGTGCCTCTTTTAATGAAGGCACGCATTCAACAACTAGAAAGCCTACTACAATAAACCAAACTACCAGAAGCAGTAATCTAATCCTTATTATTGGATCGAAATTTATCTTCTCATTTTTAACCATTTTAATTTTCTCCAAAAAAAATCCAATCAACTATCGTACGATCAGACAGTTATCTAAAATGTATTAAGTTTAAGTGGTGTTTACACTTTGCTATTAACTAATTTCTTTTTAAAATATTCAATAACCCTTCCCAAACCTTCTTCTAATCCAATTTTTGGCTCCCAGTGCAATTTTTCTTTAGCGAAATAAATATCAGGACATCTGCGAATTGGATCATCTTGAGGAAGAGGTTTGAAAATAATTAAAGATTTAGAATTGGTCAAGCTTTTTATAATTTGAGCAAAATCTTTAATATTATGCTCCTCAGTATTTCCTAAATTAAAGACTTCACCATCTATATTTTCCATAATTGTAGTTTTAAAAATTCCTTCTACCAGGTCATCTATATAACAGAAACTTCGGGTTTGTGTCCCATCACCATAAACCGCTATAGATTCATTTTTTAAAGCCTGGGTTATAAAATTAGTTACTACTCTGCCATCATTCATTCTCATTCTCGGTCCATAAGTATTGAATATTCTAACAATCCTTATATCAATTTTATGTTCTCTATAATAAGCCATAGTTAGAGCTTCAGAAAACCTCTTTGCTTCATCATATACACTTCTTGGTCCTATGGGATTCACATTGCCCCAATAAGTTTCTGGCTGAGGATGAACCTTAGGGTCGCCATAA
>Ga0315294_10002807_pt1 | contig 18998 bp, 29 predicted proteins | sample YL17G13_40_MG_FD_203626 | JGI IMG/M metagenome (GOLD analysis project Ga0315294, IMG submission 203626) | Sediment microbial communities from Yellowstone Lake, YNP, Wyoming, USA - YL17G13_40 | ecosystem: Environmental > Aquatic > Freshwater > Lake > Sediment | place: USA: Wyoming | collected...
AAGTTGGAGGAGCAGTGCATCATCGGAGGGAACATCACCGCCCTCGGCGCTCCGGCGGCCCCGACCGTCGCGGTCATCGACGCCGGAGGGACCATCGCCGCGGACGCGGCCGGATGGGACGTCAGGATCGTCGCCCTCACCTTGATGGCGGCGAACCGATGCTCGATGGACCGCCCGAACGCCTACGCGAGCGACGCGGCCCCGATCAACACCGACTGCGCCCTCGCCGGAAACGGCCGGGCCGGAGTCGAGCAGAACGTCGCGACCGACGGGTGGTCGGTGCAGGGCGCGCTGACGACTTCCGCCGCCACGGCGGGAGGGAACGACGCGCTCCGGATCTCCTGGACTTCGATCCCCGGCGCCTCGGCCTACGCCGTGTTCGCCATCGCGCACGGAGGCGGAGCCGCCGTCCCCATCCTGGAGGCGATCGTCTCGCAGTGCCAGGTGACTCTGATCTCCGCCGCGGGAACCGGGCATGCCATCGTGGCCGGAGACACTTCGGCCGATGCCGCGATCTTCGACGGGATGATCCCGTTGATCGTCGCGAACACGGCCGCCTACAAGCTCAACGTCGGCGGTCCCCTGACCGCGACGAACAGCCGGATCAACCAGATCTCGGCCATGTTCCAGCGCATCTGGGACTCGGGCAAGATCGACGAGTTCGAGCTCCTGATGGGCGGGACCGTGGCGGAGAGCATCAACGCTCTCCTGTCCGCCACGGGAGGCGGCCCGACGATCCTGGTCGGACCCGGACCCGCCGAGGCCGGACGCCTCGACGTGATGTTCGGCTACCACGTCGGATGGATCGTGAACGGCGTCACCGGGAAGCGGTGCCGCGTGAACGTCCTCCCGTGGATGCCGGGCGGCATGATCATCTTCATGCCGGCGACGATCCCCTACCCGAAGGCCGGGTTCTCCGTGCCCTTCGAGATGGGCACCTCGTACGGGTGGGAGCAGATCGACTACGCGAAGACGGTCAGCGGGGGTCCCGTCGACGAGTTCGACGTCCGGGAAGAGGCGGTCCTCAAGGACTACTTCCCCGCCGGATGCGGGATCCTGCACAACATCTACTACAAGTAGAGCCGCGAGGCTTCGGGGATCGGGCGCGGTGCCCGGTCCCCGGGGCCGACGGTCGAAGGGAGGAACGATGGCGAAGCGAGGTGGATCGAGGGCGAGGGCACCGAAGGCCGAGACGGGACCGAGCGTCGAAGAGATCGTCGACGAGGTGACCGGGAAGATCGTCGTGAAGTACGCAACCGATGCGCAGGGCAAGGCCGTGACTGGCATCGCCGTCGGCCCGAACAAGTACGATCGGAGGGCCGACGGGACCTTCCTGATCTACCGAAAGGACTTCGAGGAAGTCGCGCGCCAGGGACTGATCCGGGCATAGTCCGGCGCAGGAGCAGGAGGAGGGCAAGTGGCCGACCTCATCACCGTCGAAGAGTTCCGGAACTACATGGGGCTCGGTGTCAAGGCGAACGAGACGCAGAACGAGCTGATGGCCGCCTGCGTTTCGGCAGCCTCCGATTGGGTTCGTGAAGCGCTCAACCGGGACATGGACTTCCGCGCCTACACCGAGACGTACGACGGGAACGGCCTGCCCTTCCTCTGGCTCCGGCAGGAGCACGTCGCGACGAGTCCGATCCCGACCGTCGTCGAGAACGGGACCGCACTCGTAGTCAAGGCCGGATACGACGTCACGGCGGACGTTACGCTGGACCCGGAGCGGGGCGTCCTCTACCGCCAGAGCGGGCCGACTCAGATCGTCGGCAACGTCTCCCGGCTCCCGAACCGCTGGTCGATAGGGATCCAGAACGTCGCGATTACCTACTCGGCCGGCTACGCGACGATCCCGGCCGACGTGAAGCTCTTGACCAGGTACATCGCAGCGAGGTTCTGGAAGGAGACGGACTCGAAGGCGATCGGCATCTCGCGCCGTTCGGCCGGAGCGCACTCGACGGACTTCATGACCGACCTCCCGACGCTCTACCGGGAGATCGTCGATCAGAAGAAGAGGGTTTACTTTGCAAGGTGAAGGTTCTCGTTTCGCGATCCGGTTCGAGGGAACGAAGGAAGCCCTCGCGACGCTCTGGGACAAGCGGAAGGCTATCCTCGACGCGATGCACGAATCCCTCGTCCGAAGTTCCCTCAAGATCCGGGGCACCGTCGTCTCGCTCATCGGTCAACCCGGATTCCCGAGGTACGGCACCGGACGCCTTTCTAGGGGAGTCAGGTCGTTCGCGGAGCGGGCGCCCTTCGGAAGTCGTGCCGTGATCGGCGTGGAGTCGAAGGTTCCGTACGGCAGGATCCTGGAACTCGGTGGAATCCAACCGGGGAGGACCATCCGGCCGGTCCGCAAGCGCGCCCTCCGGTGGACGGGCGGGATGACCCGCCTCGGGTCCGTCGTCGCCTTGGGTTTCGGCGCCACGCGCAAGCAGGCGTTCGCCGCCCCGAGGTCGAAGAAGGGCCGGACGGCCGAGAGGGCGGACACGCACTTCGCCAGATTCGTGGTGCAGGGTCCCCGGTATCAGCGGGCGATCCCCTACTTCGGCCCGGGATTCGAGATGGAACGCGAAGGCGCAACCGCGGATTTGAAGGCGCGCCTCGCCGCGGCGCTCAAGGCGTAGATCATGGCGACTCGCGCACAGGTCGGACCCGGAACGGTCGAGAAGGCGATCGCGGCCGTTGCGAAAGCCTACCAGGCGCTGAAGAAGGAGAACGGCTACCGGTACGACGTCGTCCACGTCTATCGGGTTCTCATCGAAGAGGATTCCCTCGGGACGAGCGATTGTCCCTGCGTGTTCGTGCTGCGGCCTGACGGACCTTCGGGGACGATTCTTTGGCAAGACGAGCGAGCGTACGAAGAACGACTGCGACTGGATGTCATGGGGATGCTCAAGTCGGACGGTCAGAACCCCGAAGATCAGGGAATGGCGACCTTCGCCGAGGCGTTCCTGTCAGATCTTAAGAAGCTGGCGATGGTCGACGCGCAGTTCGGTCTCGGCGCCTCGGGGCAGATCAAGAACTCCCGGATCGTCTCGGACTCGAACGACGCGGCGTGGGAGTCGACGAGCCCGATCGTCGGGATCGGTCTCGAACTTACGATCTTCTTCGACGGGACGAACCCGTAACGGAGGTATGGATGGCGAAGAGCTGGCGGATAACGGCAACGGACAAGATCGCACCCGGTGCGACTCTCAATATCTCGCTCGCCCGGTGCGGGAACTTCGGGAAGATCAAGGATCCCGTAACGGGGAAGCTCGACGACGGGATCGACTACGCCAACTGCATTGAACTCGCGCCCGGGCAGACGATCGAAGTCGACTCGATCGAGTTCCCGGAACGTTTTCATCACGCGATTGAGAAGGGCTTCGCGATCGTCGAGAAGCTCGGGTCGGAGAAGCCGAAGCGGTAGCTCGGGCTTCTCGTTCAGGAAGGCGGACAGACCGCACAGGCCGGCCGGCCGATAGGAGAGATGAAGATGGCAGTAGCTCTCGGGAGTGTGAAAGTCAAGGCGGCGATCGTCAAGATCGGACCGTACGTCACGGCGAAGGGAGTTACTACCCCCCTCGACGTCGGACTGACGAAGGGCGGCGTCATGCTCGGCTACAAGCCGACCTACTACCCGATCGAAGGCGATCAATATCTCGGCGAACTGGCCGGGGTCCCGACGAAGCGGGAACTCGAAGTCAAGTTCACGATGACCGAGACGGACCACACCAAGATCCTGCTCGCCTTCATGGAAGACGAGGCGACCTACAAGATCGGGACGACGCCGAACTGGACCATTGCGATGGACGCGGGCGCCCCGGAAGCCTACCGCTGTCTGACGCTCTCGATCCCGGGCGGGGGACTCGGCACGACCGGACTGCGAACGATCAACTTGCACCGGACGGTGTGCGTCGCCTGCGACCCGATCCCGTACAAGAAGGACGGCGAGCAACTCTACGCCGTAACGATGCGCGTCTACCAGGAGATCACGGGGACGGGCGTCGACTCGTTCGGCAATGTGACCGACACGTAATTCGACGCTGCCGATCTATGGCGGCGGTGCAAGAAACCGCGGTGAATCTAAAACGGAGGACCGACCGTGAACGTGAACGATCTCCTCGACGTGCGTCTCCCCGTCGACGTGGCGGGGCGGCGGTTCTTCGTCCGGTGCCTGCGCCTTTCGGACGTGCTCCGGATCCTGACCAGGTTCGACGACCAGGTCCGGGAGTTCGCCTCGCAATCGCGCCCGGACGCACAGACGCTCCTCGCCGCACTCGACCCCGACGACACGGCGGACCTGTTCTCGTTCTCGATGGAGCCCCACGACCCGCTCTACCTGCGCGAGCACCTGAACTTCCAGAAGCGCGCGGAGATCGCCGTGCTCATCGGCACGGTGAACGATCTCGACCGGATCTGGTCCTCGCTCCGCATCGGGATCCCGGAGGAGAAGAAAGAATCGTCCCGGGCCGAGCCGATCGGCGCGGATTCGCGCATTCCTTCCCTGATCCGGGTCGTAGATCTGCTCGCCTGCCGGTACGGCATCGACCCGACCACGATCCCGAACTGGAACTATGAGGCCTTCCTCGATCTCATCGAAGTCGTCGAGGAGGAGAAGGTCGCGCAGCGGGAAGCGGCTGCGGCGGGCGGGATCCAGCTTCCGGACGGCACCTCTCTCGATCCCGACCTGTTCGATGACTCCCGGATCGTTCCAGGTCCCATCCGGGACCTCAACAAGCTGGTGAACTGAAATGCCCGGCGAGGCGGATCTCTCTCTCAGGGCAGTCCTCGAAGCGGTCCTCGACGCCAAGGGGTTCGACGAGTTCAAGTCGAAACTCGAGCAGGCGGCGAATGACGCCAAGAGCTCAGGCGCGGGGGCAGACGCCGCCGGGGCCGGATTCGACCGCCTCGGGAAGCGGCTTCCCCACGCCGCCTTCGACATCCTTTCCCGAGAAATGCTTCGCAACGCCGGAGTCCAGCAAGGGCTCGGGCCGCTGTGTCGGATCTCCACGACTGCACTCGAATCCCTTGCCGCTGCAGGGAAGTTGACGACCAGCACACTCGCCGGGGCGACGCTCGGACTCTCCCTCCTGATTCCCCTGATTGCCATGCTCACGATGAAGACCGACGAGGCGAAGGAGAGCACGGCCGAAGTCAAGGAGGACACGGATTCTCTCGTCGATGCGTACGAGAAACTCAAGGCGAAGACCGGACACCTGACTAAGGCGCAGGAGGAATATCTCAAGGTCCTCAAGGAGATTCAGGCAGCGGAACGGCAGGGCGCCGAGGATGCGATCCAGGCGAAGATCCGAGCCCAGGAGAAGCTCATTAAGAGCACCTCCACCCTGTGGGGAACGTTAAAGATCGTCGCCCAGGGGCTCGTCGAGGGAGTGAAGGAAGGCAAAGCCTACGGGAGCACCGTCGACCGGCAGGCGGAGGCAGTCAGCAAGGCCAACAAGGAGATCGCAAAACTCGGCGTGGAACTCGCGAACCTGAAGAATGCGCACGACGCTGGATACAAGAGCGCTGGAGACCAGGCGCGCGGGGAACTTGACCTGGCCGAGAAGGCCGAGGTCGCGGCGAAGAAGACGAAGGACGCCGCCCAGAAACTCGCCGAATATCAACTCGGTCTTTCGCAGCGTCTGGCAACGGAGAGGGCCGCGCTCAAGGTGGAGGAGGCCTCTACGGTCGCCGACCGGATGAAGGCGATCAACGAGCAGGAAGCGGGGATCCTCGAGGACCAGATCCGCGCCGCCCTGAAGGCCGGGGCGAGCGACAAATCGATTCAGGAGATGCGTTACCTCTCGCACCACAAGACCTTGCTCCGCATCCGGGCAGAGGAGACGAAGTGGGCGAAGGACCGGGACAAGATGATCGAGGATGGCATCGCCAAGAACAAGGAAGAGGCGGCCGCGAAGATCGCCGAAATCGAAAAAGTGAAGGCCGTGGAGAAGGCCGAGAGTGATGCGAAGAAAGCCCAGATCCAGCAGGGCCTTGATATGGCCGCGGCAAGCCTCCAGGCCGCCTCGATGATCTTCGGCAAGAACAAGTCCCTGGCGATCGCTTCGGCCATCATGGACACGCTTGCAGCTGCGAACAAGGCCATGATCGGGCCCCCGCCCGTGCCCTGGTCCCTGCCCTTCGTCGCCCTGGCCCTGGCCACGGGCTACAAGAACGTCCAGGCAATCAAGAGCGCGGGCTCAGAGGGTGGCTTCGATGATCCGGTCAACGACCTGCTCGCGCGGGACTACGGTCGCCGGTGGGCGAGCGACTTCAGCCGCGAGGTCGGGAAGGGTTTCGCCGGCGGACTCCGCGCCTCGTCCGGGAGGGCCGGGAGCGTGGTCAACCAGAATACGAACATCGACAGAGGGACTCACATCGGGACGGCCAACTTCAACGGGCTCCTTGGGACGCCGAGTCAGGCGATGCTCGGGTTGCAGCGACGACTCATCCGGACGACGCGTGTCGAGAACCGAACGCGGCGCCGTTCGACATCCTGATGGCGACCCGCTTCTACTTCGATGACAACGTCTACTGGAACGGGGGAACCTCGAACCCCGCGACGCCCGCCTACTATTCCGGGTGGACCGAGACGAACCTCGCGCTCCGCGTCGGGCTGAAACGAGGACGGGTCGGCAACGCCTTCTCCTCGATGACGATCCAGAAGAACGCGGCGACGACCCCGCTTTATGGTCTCATGCGTGTCTACGTCTCCGACCCGGTTCCGGCTTCCTTCGCCTTGAGTGGAACGGTGCGAGGTCAATTCCTGGCCCTGGAAGGCGGCCCCGGCTACAACGAATGCCGGACCGTCGTCGTCCGTGCCTGGAACGCGGAGACGAACACCTTCAGGGCCCCGGCCGCCCTCACCCTTTTTCCGTCGACGCTCGTCTCCGAGTTCAGCGCCGTCGGCGCGCAGAACCGGTACTTTCCTCCGGAGACGGCGGTGACGCCCGTCAACGTCCACAAGGGAGATCGGATCGTCGTCGAAATCGGCGCCGCCTTCTTCACGACCTCATACGGCGCCCTGGTCACGACACTCCTCCGAACCGGAAACCCGGCCGGGAGCATCGATCTTCCGATCGATGAGGCGTACACCGTTCCCGAGGCGGCCGCGTGGATCGAGTTCAGCATGGACTTCCCTACTGGACTCCCAATCAATCGCGCTTCGTACTCAGCGCCGAGAGCCGGCAAGGCGATTTCCCCTTCGGGAGGGCTCGACTATCTCTTCGAGCTCATCGCCCCGAACGGCACGCGGCTCGATGTCACGGATCGCACGGCGCTGGACGGGATCTCGCGGCTCACCCTGGCGATCGAGCGCAACCTCCACGACTTCCGCGCCGGGGACATGTCCGTCACATTCGACGATGGGGACGGATACTTCTCGAACCTCTTTGCGCTCTTGGAACCGGAGGACCGATGGAAGTTGAACGTCGACCGGGACGGCGTTCGGCATTTCTCGGGCGTCATCCCGGGAATCGACTCGATTCGATTCGACCGGAAGGAGTTCACGGTCGAGGTCACCGCGCTCGACCTCTCGAAACTCCTGGAGGACGTCTCGGCCGAGGCGGTCTCGAGGGACCCGGAACTCTACTATCTCGGGGCCAACGTCGCGGCGAGCGCGACGACCTTGACGCTCAACAGCACGGCCGGGCTCTACAACGGCGATTCGCTCTCCCTCACGAGCGACGCGACCGAAGAGGAGGTCACGATTGCTCTGGTCACTTCCGGGACGATGGTGACCCTGACTCAGGCGACCTCGAACGCCTTCACGGCGGTCGATACGGTCGTCCTGCTCACCACTCCGTTTTACCGGTACAAGACGCCTGAGTTCCTGATCAACGCCCTTCTGGATGCGGCCGGCACGATGCTTTCCGGTCGTTCCATCCGCCTCTCTGGCATTCCAGCATCGAATATGCCGATCTTCTCGGGCGTCGTCACGAACCGACTCGGCGGAACGACCGTCCCGAACTCCTGGACGCAGAAGGGCGGGAACCACTTCGCGCGCGTTGGATCAGCCTCCTTCGAGCAAACCGAACCGGCCGAGGACTGGACGCCTGTCGTTCCCGACCGCAAGTGGATCGACTGGACGCCCTATCGGACACAAGCGCAGGGCGAACCGTCCATGTTCGCCACTCTGCCAGGGGTGACCGGGGGAGATGTGGATTCGGTAGGTACTGACTACACGGCCGGAGCGATGGTCGTTTATCACGTCGAACATGTGCAGGTTGGCGGACTATTAGGTGACCATAATCTGGAACTCTGGCGCTGGACCTCGGCCGACGGAGTGACCTGGAGCGCGCCTTCCTCGCTCGCGATCCTTGCGACTCATCCGATCAGCGATATCTTTAGTTCCTGCGCTTGTGAGTTCGATCCGATCAGGAACCGCGTCTATTACGAGTGGGCCACTGTGCCCTCGACCGGATTGCAAGAGTTCGGTTATTGGGACCTCGCCGGTGCCACGAAAATCGTGCTCGACATGACTGAGAGGCGTATGAACGGGATCCGGTACTCGCGAGAATACGACGGGTTGGTCGTCTACAATGCAACGGAGGATGTCGTCGAAGTGTGGCGCGACACTCAGATCCTTCATGCCTATTCTGGCTCGTTCGCTGGAAGTTGGACCCCGACCTATACGAGATATTTGAACGGCGCTTGGTGGAACGTCGCCTATCCGCGCGGAATCCCGAGCGTGCTCTTCACGCGTGATGACTTCGCGACCGTCGGATGGATCCAACTCGCCGAAAAACCGATGAGCGGTACGAGCCAGCGCCGGATCACGATCGTGGATGGGTCGATCCGGGTGGCGGTTTGGGCGCAACCCGACAGCGGATCGTCCCCGCAGGCGCGCCTATTCATCGGTTCCGACGCCTTCTCCGGCGTGATCTCCTACGCGAACTTCGAGGGACAATCCCTGATCGGCGCTCTCGACGAACTGGCGATCCTGTTGAACGGCGCCTTCTTCGTCGACGCGGAGGCGACGGGCCACTTCGTCCTCCGGGTCCTCGACTCTGGCGCCGAGCCGAAGGACATCGAGGACCTCATAACGGAGCGCGTCGACGAGCCGATCTGGCTCGAACTCTACGACTACGTGGAGTTCAAGTTGCCGAACGAGGAGATCGCGACGGCGGGGCAACAGACCTCGGCGTCCCGGAACCTCTCCGTCGACGTCCAACTGGTCGCCTCCTTCTCGGTGGCCACCGCGGCGGCGGAGTATCTGCTAGGATTCTTCCAGCGGCGCCGGAGGCATTCGACGCTCTCCCTTGAGGACGACGGCACGATCTACGGCCCGCTCGACGTGGTCCGGTTCGACGGGATCGATTGGCTCGTCTACTCCGTCGACCGCGACCTCACGAACTACGAGGTTGGGCTCGAAGTGATCGAGAAGGTGGACTGATGATCCGACTCTACCCGATGGCCCGCGCGACTTCGCTGCTCGGCGGATGGCCCGTCGTCTTCGACCTCACGAAGATCTCCTACCTGACGAGCGTTTTCCCCTCCTTCCCGCCCGTCGTCCGGGACCTGGAAACCGTCCGCCGCCGGCTCCGGAGGAAGAACTTCGGCGTCCGACCTGCGGCGTCGATCGGCTTCCAGATTCCCCACTGTCGGGTGCTCAACTCGACGGCGCGGTACTATGACGTCGACCAGAAGAACCTCCTCCGGTCGCCGACGCAGATGGCCTTCCCTCCCTGGAACATCGCGGACGGGGCGATTACGGTCTCGCCCGAGAAGGACCCCGTCGGGACCTTCTCCGCCTCGCGGGTCGAGGATTCCTCGGCAGTGGCGATCTGTGCGCTCTCCCAGGACTCCGACTTCAGGGCGGACGGTCTCACGGCCCTCTTCTCGATCTCCGCCCGGGGCGTCTCCCCTCACGTCATCTCGCTCGGAATCCAGGGCGCCACGACATACGACGAGGCCTTCGACTCCGACTACTTTTGGCGCCGGTACTCGCTTCGGCGCGCCTTCTCGGGAGATCCCTCGAACATCCAGGTCATCGTCCGACCGACGCGCACGACAGCCTCCCTCGTCGGCGCCGTCGACGTCTACGCGCCCGACCTCCGGAGGATCGATCCGCTCCAGGGGACCGACGAGGAGATCCTCTCGGATCTCAAAGACAAACTCTCGTCCGACGACTGGATCGTCGACTTCTCCCTCGACGGCGGCCTGATCTGGCGGACGATGCTCCTGGAGGAGCACGAAAAGATCCGCCTGGAGGAGAAGTGGATCGGGTGGTCGATCGTCTTCAACGTGGTGGGAGCGGATCTCGTCCGGAAGGCGCCGCCGACGCTCGACGGAGTGTGGTAAATGGGAAATAACGTCTGCCCCGATCCCGGCTTCGAGCAAGTCCCGTCGCTCTGGACGCTCGGGACAAACTGCGTCTTGAACACGGCCGAGATACAGACAGTCGAAGTGTATTCCGGGTCGCGCGCTCTGATGATTTCGTCCACTAAGATCGGCGTGACAACTCGCTGCGGCTACGCGGAAATCGTCGCGCCCACGGTTCTCGGTCGGAGGTATCGGATCTCGTGCATGCAGAAAAGCCTCAGCACCGTAGGCCGCGCGCGGTTCCTCTCCGTCGACGGGACCATCCGCATCACGTTTACTCCCGCGACGACCGCGTGGAAGTTCTGGCAAAGCGCGTGGTTCGTGATCCCGGGAGCGACCGCGGTCATCCGGTGTTCGATGCCGAGCGGGATCGCCCCGGTCGTCACGACGTATTGGGATAACATCGTCCTCGATGCGGAAGAACCTGTAGACGCTGCCGCGCCCTCCTCTCTTTCCGGCAGGGCGGCCGCGTCCGATCCATCCTCGCAGAGCGGAGTCCTCGCCTCGCCCGAGGAGGTCCGGGCCGTCGCGCAGTCCCTCGGGATGGTCGCCTCGCCGAGTTCGCTCGCCGTGCGCGGCCGCGCTTCCAGGTTGCCATGAGCAGGGAGATCCCATGCTGATCATCGACACCCAAACCCAGGACATCACGATCGATTCCGGCTGCCAGGAAAAGGTCCGGTTCACGCTCACGAACTCCGACGGGACGCCCTACAACGGCGTCGGCGCGCTGATCCGATTCGTCGTGAAGGAGAGCCGGGACGACCTCCTGACGGCGGCGAAGGTTAACGTCGACTCGACGACGAACCCGACGCAGTTCGATGTCACGCAGTTGAACCTCGGGATCGTGGATGTCGAATTCCTGCCCTCGAACACTTCGGCCCTCGGAGGGAAGACCTACCACTACGGCCTCGGAGTCGTCGACACCGGCGGGAAGCCGCACGAACCCCGATCGGCCTTCTTCACCGTCCGGCGCAGGATCGCGGCATGAATCCTCTGGCGGTCCTCTTCCTGGCGCTCTGCGTCCTCGGGGACGGGATCTGGAACTGGACCTGGGATCGAGTCCCCGATCTGGACGTGGTCTCGTACCGGGTCGAGGTTGCCGAGCGGATCCCGTACTTCTACGACTGCGTTGACGAAGAGGGAAACCCGGCCGAGTGCGTCGAGTACCCGCCCTGGTCTTCCCTGGTCTGGACGGTCGAGGACACGGTGCTCCAGGTCCCAGAGATCGCGACCGGCTTTGGACTCTGCTCGACCTGGGACGAGGACGGAATCTCCGGCGTGGTCGTCCCGGCCGGTAGGGACGCCCTGATCTACGTCAACGTCCGGGCGGTCGACTCGTCCGGAAACGTGGGGAACTGAAGATGGAAATGCCGACTCGGGAAGAGGTCCTCGCCTTCGTCCACCGGAAGTCCGACGTCGCGAAGGTGCTCTCGCTCCATCCGGAGCCGGCGACGCGGTGCTTGCGGCACCTGGATCGGGCGAGGGCCCGGGGCGTGAAGTTCGGGATCGCTCAGGCGCTGAGGACGCGCGCCGATCAGGCTACTATCTACGCACTCGGCCGGGATAGGATGGGCGCCGTCGTCGACCGGCGCAAGGTCGTGACCTGGGCGCCGCCAGGCTGGAGTTTCCATGAGTATGCACTCGCCTACGACGCGGTCTTGCTCCGGCCGAAACCGAACGCGAAGGGGTTCTACGAGGTCGAGTGGTCGTCCCTGGCGGACATGGATGCCGACGGGATCCGCGACTATCTGGAGATCGGCCTGGCCGGCGAAGAGGTCGGGATGGAGTGGGGCGGACGATGGCCGAGGAGGAAGACGGACGAGCCGCACTTCGAATATACTCCCGACCTGCCGATCGAGATCGCGGTCTCTCGATTCCCGAAGTGCCTGGTTCCTGCCGACTATTTCGAACGGAGGGTGTGATCGATGACCATCGGCCCGGAACTCTTCGGCGCCTTCGGAGCAACGGTCATCTTCAACGCCGGCGCGTTTTGGGGCGTCGCCCTTTTCTACCGGCGCGTCGCGAACGGTCGAATGAAGAGGGACGAAGAGGACCTCCGGGAGTTCAAGGCGACGACCGGCACAGACGTCCGGGAGATTAAGGAGGGGGTCGGCGATATCCGCGAGCGCCTTGCAACGATCGAGGAACACTGTCGAACGATGGATTGTCTCAAAGGGACGAGAGTCCCGGAAAGGAATGTACCATGAGGACTTCGAAAGTCTGGTTCGTCGTGCTCGCGCTCGTCGTGCTCTTGTTCATCCCCACGGTTTCGGCGGCCACCCCGAAGGAGGGCGACGTCATCTTCGGGGTTGGGTGGGCGTACAACGCCCCGAAGGCCGACCTCGATGTCCGGACCGGAGGACTCGTGGCGAATGCCGAGTTCTTCGTCTCCGACTCCTGCTCGCTCCGTGCCGACTACTTCCGAGTCCGGGTCGAAAAAGAAGTCACCGCCCCGGTCCTGGTCGAGTCGAGCGGGGACGTGCGCACGTTCCTGGAGGAAAGCGAGAGCAATGGATTCTCCCTCGCGGTCGCCCCGCATCTCGGGAACCTTTCCTTTCCAGTCGGCATTCTCGGAGTAAGCCTCGCGGGAGACAACATGCCCGAGTGGGGAGCGACGGCCGGCGCGTGGCTGGACTTTTGGGCAACGGAGAACATCGGCGTCGGCTTCGGCGCGAGTTACCAGTACCTCCAGAACACGGAGCTGAAGCAGGACTTCGTCGACGTTCGAGGGGCTCTGCGCTTCAAGTTCTGATTTCGAAGGGAGAGGCGATGATCCTGAAATTTCTCTACGGCCTCCTTGGGTTGACCCCGCTCGCCGGCTACCGGCGCGTCGTCGGGTTCATCGCGCTCGGCGGCTCCGCCCTGGTCCGTCATATCCTCTGCGATCCGGCAGTCGACGCCGCGATCCCGTTCCTCGCCACGACCTGCACTGCGATCCCTCCGGCGATCCTGACCGTTCTGGAAGGGGTCGGCCTGTGGGCGGGGACCGCCGGAATCTTGAAGGCGGCCAAGAAGAAGTAACCCGGCCGGACCTGCGGGAGATCCTCCCGTCTGAGGCCTCCCCAGGTCCCCGGCGATCCTGGCTCCGGCGTACTCGGTCCCGTCGGCGCCCGTCCTGGGACCGGCCGGCTCCGGCCGGCCGGCACCCCGGGAGAATCCAGAGCCCCCATCCCCTACCAATGGTCGCCCCACGGCCCGTTCTAATGCGCGCCACGGCGCATATGGGCACGGAAGCCCCAGGTTGGCCCAGGACCGACGATCTCCCTTCCTTCGCCTCTTCCCCCGGATCCGGGTCCTGCGTCGCTGCCACGGGGCCGTGACCGGCCAAGGACGCCCCATTACGGTCCTGGCCCCTATCCCGGACGTGGCCCGGAGGGGGACGCCCCGGGAAGGGGTCCGGCCTCCCGTCAGTGTCTTGACGCCATGACCTTTTCGCCATTCCGATTTCTCCGATTTGCCTGGACTCCTGGGATAGACGACCGTATATTCCAGCATGTAAGGAGGACGCCATGACGGACCGGAGGCAGGAGCGGAACGAACGGATCGCCGAGATTCTGGGCGGGACCGACTACGACCGGCGGAGCCACACGGACGCGGATTGCCAGGCGAACCCCGGCGATCCCTGCTGCCGGACCTGCGGACGACCTCTGACCGAGTTCGAACGCGAGATCTATAGGACGCTCTGAGCGCCGAGAGGCGCGGGAGGATGCGATGAGACATCAGTGGGGCGGGTGGGCGGCCAGAGGTCACGGTGGGGGAGACGGCACCCCGGCGGGGACCGTAACGTATCGGGACTGCGAGCGGTGCGGGGTCCAGGAATATCGCGACAGCGCCGTGTCCACCGCGAGCGGCGGGACGCGGGCCGAGCATGGCTATCAAAGGGGAGTGGAGACGACGCGGACGCTACCGGCCTGTGAACTCTACTGAGCGCCGGGAGGCGCGGGGGATGATGATGACCAAGCGAGAGGCGAGGCGGACCCTAGGGATCGAGCGGGCAGATGGACGCTGTGCAGAGATCATCTGCGACACAACGCCAGACAGCCAGGGACGGCCGAGACGGACGTGGTTGGTGAGCAGCGAGGGCAACCTGCTCACCCTGCCGCTCCGGGGCTATCGTGCGAGCTACCGGAGCGGGGACACCCACGTCACAACCCAGGTCTATGCCACCCTCGGGGGCGCGTGGTGGGCTCTGGAGCAGGCGCTGCTGCGGGCTGGCATCGAACCGGGACCGTGGCACATGCCCGGCGTTGTGGCCGGGGACTGCGGGAATACCGTGAGCCGGGCCAATGGTAGCGCGTGGATCGAGAAGATATCGTGACATTGACCGCTCTCCGATGCCCTTACCTGCACCCGTGGTTGGTCTCGCTCTCCGCGGACTTCCGGCACTCGCGCTGCCCGACCTGTGACCTGATGGACGTGGACGAGGCGCGGAAGCTCCTCGCCGAGCGCGTCGAGGACGGGCTCCACTTCTCCGCTGAGATGGGCGCGGCCGTCCCGGACCTGGAACTCCGGAAGGCCGCCTGATGGTGAAGGTCGAACGCATCAAGATCGTGACCGGCCACGCGGCGCACGCACGGTTCTTGGCGGAGGTTTCCGAGGAGCCGATCGGGACGATAGACCGCCGGCCGGAGATCCCGAGCCCTCACGCCTACTCTCCGAATCACCCCGTGTGGGACTGGAATGGGGTCCCCGTCATCATCGTCGAGACGCGGCACCGTCGGTACGAGGTCTTCGAGTGGGAGAATTCATGACCCCCGAGCGGGAGGAAGACAAATGGTGACCACGATCCTGGATCCCCACAGTCATGCCGGAGCCGATGGCGAGCGCCCGTGCTATATGTGCCCCGAGTGCGGAGTCGTCTACGATGCGGCCCCGGGCGACCCCGCCCCGCAGTGCGACTGCGCGGATAACAGCTCCGAAGTCCCCCAGGGCGCGACAACCGGCAAGCATCGGCAGGAACTCGCCGAAGAGTTAGCGATCCTCGGAGTGCATCCACTCACGGCCATACAAGTGGTGATGTGGCTCCCGGGCGGCTGGGCAAAGAAGCTCGGGGAGGAACTGGCGTCTCTCAGGAATTCAGCTGCCAATAGGGATCGTTGCGCTCAAGATGGAGGAGTCGAAGTCGTAGACCGAATCCCCCGCGCGGGACGCGGGGGAAGCGCCCTCAACCGGGAGGACTGATCATGCAAATCACTTACGTTGGGATGCGCCAGAGCTCCGGCCGCGCCGCGGTGTTCGTCGAGGAACGCCATGAGGACGGGTTAGTCGTGATGAAGGGGCTCGACCCGAGGCCGATCCAGGCGGTCTGGAACCATTCCCCGGACGGCTTCGAGTGGGGATATTTCGGGTCGGGACCCGCTCAACTCGCCCTGGCGATCCTGTATGACGTTTACGTCCGCCGGGAGATGGGAACGAAGCAGGCCGCGGAAGTCGCCCTCGAATACCATCATGAGTTCAAAGACCAGTACGTCGCGAAGTTCAAACCTGAGGGCTTCCGGCTCCCAATCTCGGCCATCGCTCTGCTCTCTTTCTGAGGCCTCTGGACACCCGATCGAGATCGGCGTAATATACGACCGTCTATCCCGCCGGAGTTGCCAGAAAGGAGGCGATGGGAAGTGAGGACGCGGAAGGTCACGCGGCGCGGAAGCCGTACGCCCGAGGAGGCGATGTTCGCCCTCCGCGAATCGCGGAAGAGGTACGAGGGGACGAAGGCCGGCAAGGACCGCAGGAAGAAGTGGACCAAGGCTAACCGCACGAAATTGAACGAGTACAAGCGCGACTGGCGAAGGGATCACAAGACCGCGGTCCCTTCGGGCGCGCCACGTCCCGAGGAGGACCGATGAAGGAAGATCCGAAAGAGAAGCCGGAGACCTCCCTGGTTCCGGCCGGAAAGGCGGCGTCCCTCGCACCGCTCCCTCCCTCCGTCGAGGAGGAGGAACGACTCGCGCGGTGGGCTGCGGAAGAGAATCTCGCCCGCATGGCGCTCATCGATCCCGACAAGGTCGAGAAGGCGCTGCACGCGCTGGCGAAGGTCATGAAGACGATGCGGGAGATCGCGATCCAGGACACCGTGGGGATCGATTGGACTCTCTACCGGGACGCGGACGGCAGGGAAGTAGGGGTCCTGAGGGATTCCGGTGCCGTCAAGGCGCGGAAGTGGCTCGGAATCTCCATCACCGGACACCGTCCTCCGGATGGTTCGGCCGCAGAGGGCCCGCGCGTCTACTTCGAGACCGTGGACGAGGGCGGAGGGAAGACCAAGAAAGTCCAAGTGGTCGACGGTGTCGCGGACGGGTTCTGTTCCAGGACGGGGGAGCCCATCCACGCGGTCTACTTCGCCGTTCGGAACGAGCCAAAGGAATTCACCGGCCGCAAGCATCCCGTCACGAAACTCTCCAATCTCACGGACCTCCTCTCGACCTGGAGGACCGGGATCGATGCGAAGGTCGTCCGCGTGCTCGGCGGGATCCGGAAGGTCCCGAAGGAGGACCTGAGCGGCTACGGGATCGATGTCACGAAGTGCTATCTCGGTCATGGTTACGGCGCCGGCGCGGAACGCGCGGCCGCGGGCGCGGCGGTCGGGGAACTCGGGGAACAGATCACAGCGCTCCGGAAGTCTGTCATCCGAAGGACCGCGGGTGACCTCGGCAAGGGGAAAGTGCTGGTCCGTGAAATCACCTCGAGCCCGAAGACGGCGAAGAGCAAGGGGTTTGCTGGAGTGGACTCCCTCGATCAGTTGACCCTCACCTGGCAGATCGACCGCGCATGGAAGAACCTCAGGGCGCATCCCAAGTTCGGAAACCGCGCGCTCGGCTGGCCGGAGGACGCGGAAGATCCGCCCGAGAATCAGAAGAACATCGGGGACGAAGGCGCCGAAGCGCCCGAGGAGAACGGGACCCGGGAACCGGGAGAGGAATCCTGATGGCAAAGACGCTGGAGAAGTTCTGCAACGGACCCGACGAACCCCGGGCGATCTTGCTCCTCGACGCCCTCGACCTGCATGCGCTCGGCGTGATCGAGCGCGATTACTCCAGAGGCTGGAAGTTCAATCGGGACCCGGCCGAGGCGTTCCGGGCGCTCCTCGATTATGAGACGAAGGCGGCCACCCGAGTCATCATGGAGAGTGGTCTCGTGGAAGTGATCGTCGCTGCCCTGGAGCGCTTCAAGGAGTGGGCGAAGGCCGCTCGCGAGATGAAGAAGGCGCCGCTCGGCATCTGGATGGACGAAGTGAAACCACAACCGACGATGACAAGGGTGCCTGGGACGGACGGCGCCGGGAGACCGAACGAGATCGAAACCTGACCTTCCCGGCGGGAGGGTGAGGGGCGGGCCCGCCGGGACCCTCTTGTCCCGCCCCTCTTTCACCACGGAGGACCGACCGTGCCACACGTCCTGATAGAAGAATTCGAGAAGAGGCGCACCGCCCACTTCGAGCAAGAGATCGCGAAACGGGAGAGCCGCGAGAAGAACCGCGCGACCGAACGCAACCCCATCGCCAGCAACATCAACCGCGCCTGCGTCCGGGAAATGGTCCTGGCCATGAAACACCCGGTCGAAAAGATCGTCCGGGACCCCAATCGGCTCGAGCGCTTCGAGGACGCCGTCGACGTGTCGAAGAGGACACGTCGCGATCTCGAGGATCTCGGCTTCGACGTGACGGACGTCGAGGCATCGATCCCTCCTGTTCGTGGCCACGGCGGACGGGTCGTCCTCACCGGCATCATCGACTTCATGATCCGACTCGACGGGAAGCGGTACGCGGTCGAGGTCAAGTCCCCACATCCGCTTCTCTTCGAGCGCATCGAAACCCTGGAAGACCTGGAACGATGGTGGTGGACCCGCAAGTGGGTCGACCAGATCATCGCCTACCTCTACGCGCACGGCATGGAGGAAGGATTCATCCTCCTCTACGCCCTCGGCGCGAAGAAGTGGATCCCCGTCAACTTGAACGAAGCGGCACTCCTGGAACGTGCGGAGTCGGCGCTCCAACTCGTGGAGAAGGCTGCGGACGCCTACCACTCCGGATACCTCCCCGGCTTCGCGAAGGACCCGGACGACTGCCGTTCCTGCTGGGCGTTCGGAACGGTCTGTCAACCCCCGATCGAGGAGCAGGCCGCTGGCGTCCTGGACGACGAGGAGTTCTATGCGATCGCGCTGCGTGCCGAGGAGATCAAGCCCTACCATTCCGAGTACGAGGCGCTGTGGAAGAGGATCCGGGAAGTGGTCAAGGCGACCGGACTCCCGCGGGTGCTGTGCCGGGACGTGGCCTTCAGCGTGGCCGAGAAGCCCGTCAAGGAGTATACGGTCAAAGCGCGCGTCGATCGGATCGTGAAGATGTTCCGGGTCGGAAAGAAGGAAGAGGAGGGCGCGGCTTGAAACCTGGGGAAGCGATCACCGATCGACCCAGCAAGTCCGACACGGAGCAGATGGAGCGGGAGAGCCGCATCTCTCGCTCGATCTCTACCTGGTCTGCCAGCAGAACTTTCGTCGTTCCGGGCTTTGGCAACCACTCTTGCACCTGGGCCCTTTGCCACTTCCTCAGGAACGACTACGGCAACGAAACTCTGGGCCCGGCCAAGCCGGTCATCGAGTGCCGGCACGGCCTGACGGTCCGAATATCGATCGATCGGGCGCAGCAACTGTATGAGCTTGCCACCAAGGAGGACCGATGAAGAGGAAGGAAACGC
>Ga0315294_10002809_pt1 | contig 18984 bp, 20 predicted proteins | sample YL17G13_40_MG_FD_203626 | JGI IMG/M metagenome (GOLD analysis project Ga0315294, IMG submission 203626) | Sediment microbial communities from Yellowstone Lake, YNP, Wyoming, USA - YL17G13_40 | ecosystem: Environmental > Aquatic > Freshwater > Lake > Sediment | place: USA: Wyoming | collected...
GAAGTCAATGAGCTCCTTTGCAGCCTTTCCTGCCACCTGCTCTGCCGGTTTTCCTCTCTCTCCCAGCGCGCTGAATCCCGCGAGGCTATTCTTGTATTTTGCCAGGAGGAAAAACTCATTCCCCGGGCTTGCTGCCTTTGCCTCTTCCAGTGAAATCTTCGCCTCTAGGCTCGCACTTGTGAGCAGTTTGAGTGCAGTTGCCTTCTCCCGCTCGGCCACGTTGGTCGGAAGGTTCGCCACTACTGCAAAACCCTCGATTTCCTCCAACTCCCCGCGCTTGACCAAGTCAAGTGCTTCGAACTTTTTGGTGGGTTCGATTCTTGCTTTCAGAATTCCGCCGCCTGCAGGGTAGAAACCCCATCGTTCCACTTGCACCGTTACCTTTGCTCCCATTTTCGCCAGTGTTGGGAGGAACACCTGCTCCAAAAACAAAGTGCTGGGCGCAAATGGGTTGGCCGTTCCCCCAATGAGCTCCAGCTCCGAGGGTTTTTGCGCAAAAAGGAGGGGTGGGAGCAGTGTTTGGAGCACTAGTGTGGTGCTGCCTGCTGTTCCAATGTCAAATTTGTGTTTGCCCGCTTCAAAACTTTCGGGCTCGAACGTGAGTTGCTCGGAGTTCAGCTCGTTCCCATGCACTCTGGCTTTGGAAATTTCCGCAGCAGCCCTGACCGAAGTGATGTGCTGTGCCTGTAGGCCCGGCTTCTTCCTTCCCGCGCGTATGTTGGAAATTCTGAATGGTTTTTTGAGCAGTGTGGAGAGCGAGAGGCTGGTGCGCAAGAGCTGTCCGCCGGCTTCACCAAAGCTTCCATCAATTTCGAGCACGGCCTTCACCCGAGCAGCAGGCTGGCTGCTAGGCCGAGCACGCCTGCAATGAGCGCAACTGCTATGGGCTGCGCCGCCAGTTTCCAATGGCGTGGGAAGCGCACGATCACGATCACCAGTTTTGAGGCCAGGTTGGCGGTCAGGGCGAGGAATAGCACGGCTACGGCAGTTTCGGTTGGCAAGCTTCCCTGGCTGTGCAGGAAGGCGACGCTGGCCAGTGCTCCAGTCAGGCTCAGCAGGCCTCCGATGAACGAGCCCGCATACAATCCCAAAAGACCTGTTTTCGAGGCCAGGTCCACCAGCAAGGTGATCCCGAGGAAAACCGCAGCAAATTCAAGTGCGAACAGGAGGGAAAGCGGTTTTGCCCAGGCCATGTTCCCGTGGATTTTGGTGTTGTTCGCATGGACGAAGGTGAGCACGCCGAACGCCAGGAGGGTGGCCAGCAGGGGGCCGATGAACGCATAGAACAGGGACAGTGAAGTGTAGGCGAGCACCACTGAGTCGCTGAGAACAGAGCCCGCCATGGCCGCTTCAAGGTTGAGCCGCAATCCCTGGGGGGTGGCCCGCTTGTCCCGGGCGAACCAGGTCACGACCGCAAGCGCGGACATGAATCCTCCGAAGAATGCGGCCGGCACGTGGGCCTTTTCCCGCAGGAGTCTCACCAGCAGGTAGCCGGCAAAACTGACTACGCTCACAAGAATGACAATGCTCCAGAAGAAGCGCAAGTTGAGCTTCACCATGAGGAACTCAAGCGGCTTCTCCGGCAGGAGCGGGAAAACAATGAAGGCCGCTATGGCAAGAATGAGGAAGTCGATGATTTCTTGTTTGCTTATTTTCTCCGCGAGCTTGTGCACCCTACTCTTCTCCGCCAGCACAAAGGTGACAATGAGCGCGCTCGCGCCAGCCTCGAATGTGAAGCCCATGCCCATCAATGCTCCGAGCAGAAAGGTGAAGGGAATGACGAGCGTGGTGGTGATGCCGAATTCCGCCCTTCGGCGCGCGCGATAGTAGTAGTGCGCAAAGGCGAATGCGAAAACTCCCACAAGCCCGACTACTGGAATGAGTGGTTCCTGCAGGTTTTGGCCTACTAGCGCCAGGAGGAAGCCAAGCCACGCATCCAGCGCCAGGGTCCGGACTCCAATCTCCCCTCCGGGCAACGCCCGCTCGCGCTCCAGTCCAATGAGCCCACCTATTGCCAGCGCTAGAATGCTCTGGATGAGAAAGTCCTGTGAGGCTAGGGTTTCGAATACCATGGGAGCGGCACGGTGAGAGGGTTAAAAATACTCAGCCCTTGGCGCGCTTCTTGCCGTTTGAGTGAATGGCCTGCGCCATGGACTTGATTTTCTTCGGTATGTCCCCGCCGCCCTCGAAGAAGGTGCCGATGCGGATGTCATTTGCGCCAGCCTTGATTATCTCTGCTGCCTGTTCCGCAGTGCGCACTCCCCCTCCAACAGAGAAGAACACCTCTCCATTGCACGCTTTGGCAAAAGCCTTGACAAGCGAAACCGGAGTAGGCTCCGGTGCCCCGCTCCCCGCGTCTATGAGCAGCGCTTTGGCTCCCATGAACCGGCCCGCAAGCCCGCATGCAAAAGCCAAGTCCGGCCTGTCGCGCGGAACCGGGTTCGCTGCACCAATCCAGCCAACAGCCTGGCCAGGCTCGACCACTACATAGGCAGTTGGAATCACTTCTATTCCCATTTTTGCCACAACAGGCGCGCTCTGGATTTGGGCTGTGCTGAGCCAGTAAACGTCACGCGAATTGAGCATCTGCATGAAATAGATTGCATGCGCATACTGGGAAACTCCGGCAATGCTCCCGGGGAACAATACAACCGGCAGCGGAACGGCCTCACGGATGAGCTTCACCGTATCATCCAGTTCGCTTCCCTGCGCTCCAATGGAGCCGCCAACCAGAATCACGTCCGCGTCATTCTCGTAGCTCTGCTTGGCCACCTTGACTGCAATCTCCCCGCTCTGCTTGTCCGGGTCTATGAGGGAGGAGAGCAGCGCTCCGCGCTCCTCGAGCCTCTCCTGGTAGTACTTTTGGACTTTGCCTGTGAAACCGACCATGTAATTTCCCACCTGTTTGATGAATGATAAAGCGCCAGCAAGGGAAAGCTTTAACCCCGCTAGCCTCCCAAGAGTGTGGCTTGGCCGGTTTTAAAACACCGAGCTGTGGGGGCTTTTTCCACTTGCCAAACGGGGAACCAGCAGAGTCAACAGAGGTCGAGCGCCAGCGCCTCGGAGGCTTGGTGGCCCGGAGCGACGCCCCCAAACTAGCAGGCCCCGCTTCCGCCAGCAAGCTGGAGGACTTGCGCGCAGGCGACACGTACACGGGAGTGGTGCGCGTGCTGCGCAACTGGCCCCCCAAAGAGTTCGAGTACCAAGGGCGAGCTGGCAAAGTTGCGCGTGCGCTGGTGAGCGACGGTTCCAAATCCCTAATGCTGGTTGCCTGGCATGCACAGGCCGATGCGCTGGCAGTTTTGGAGCGCGGAGCGGCACTCCGCATTGAAGGCGGCTATGCCAAAGCCCGGGATGAAGTGCTGGAGCTGCACGCCAATGAGCGTGCCAAGCTTTCCCCCGCCCCGCCAAACGAGGGGCCTGGCGAGGAAGCGTGGGCGCTAGCTTACCACTGGCGCAAGCTCTCGGAACTGCGCGAGGGCGAGGAAGCGCTGGTAAAGGCGAGGCTGGTGGAGCTCTACAATGTGCAGACCTTTGCCAAGTGCACCTCGTGCGGCCAGCGCTCCGAGGGGATTTTTGAAAAATGCTCTGCTTGCAGCTCGCCAGTTCGGCGTGTTGATTTGCTCGCCGGTCGTTTGGACGACGGGAGCGCGGGCTACAGGCTCGCGTGCTTTGGGAGCGAGGCCCGCCTCCTCGCAGGAGTTTCGGGTATGGGCTCGCTGGACGGGTTGGATTCCCAGGTGCGCGAGCGTTTGGTTGGAAAGGAAATTGTTCTTTTGGTTCGGCCCAAGTCCAGTCCGCAGGGCGGTTTCGAACTCACGTGTGTGGCGGTAGTGCGCGCGGCCTTGTGAGCGCTTTTCGGCCGCCGGCAGTGGGGAATTAAAATAGGCCTCCGTTAGTGGTTGGAGGTTGATTTTCATGTCCAATCGCGGTCAGGGAGCTTTCGAGTATATTCTCCTGCTGGCAGGCATTCTGCTCATTGTCATTCTGGCCATTGTGATTCTGCGTGGCGGCGTTTTGAGTGCGGCCAACAATCAGATTTCCGGCTCGCTAAACACGTACCTTCCGCTCACCAGCGGCTGCAAGGCTATTTCAGCTTTGGTGATCCACCCAGACGGCACGAACGCCACAGTTACCCTGTGCCAGGGGGTTTCGCCCAATGACACCGTTGTTTACCTCTACTCCACTCCCATCACTTTCAATGGTGCTTCGGATTATCCGGCTAATATGGACTTTTACACGAATGATTTGGGCAACACGGTGATTTTCCTTGACATTTTGGGCAAGAACGGCTCTGCTCTTGACATGGGTCAAGCCCACACCGCTTCGGTCTTCGTGAACGGCGCTCCCTTGGTGGAAAACCTCGGAGGGACCGAGGGCGATACGACTCCGCCAGGCCCGACTCCGGTTCCTACGCCCACTCCGATTCCGGACCCCTGCGAGGTCAACATAACAGAAATGGGGCAGACTTACAGTACGCCGGCTTACTACTGCCTGAATGCCTCCCTGAGTGGGGATGGAGTTGAGGGTGTCATCTTTTCGAATGACGCTGACAATGGCACGCTTGACTGCCGGGGTTATTCCTTGACTGGAAACCAGACTGTCGGCCCGGGCGGGGTTGCACTTACTGGTGCAGTCAACTTTACTGTGAAGAACTGTGTCTTACGAGACTTTTACGTGGGGGTATATGGCGAGGTGAATGCCACAATCTACAATAACACCATACTGAACTTTAGCAACGGAGTTAGCTTAGTGCATGCGCAAGGGTCAAACGTTACTCGCAATAACATTACGAGCTCCGTTTCAGCTCATGGTATTTACGCGATGAACAGCGAGTTTTTGGTTATTTCAGACAATGACATTTCTTCATACACTCGTAGTTTGCATCTCGAACAGTCTCCTAATGCCTCGATTTTGAACAACCGGATGGCAACCGAATGGGACGTTGCGATTTACCTTGCCTCGGAGGAGGATAACTTTTCAAATAACGTTATTGACGGGCCCTCCGGTGGGCCGGGCGTTGCTTTTGACATTGGGGCTAACCGATGTGTTTTCTTCAACAATACCATATCTAACGTCGATACTGGCTTTGATGCCGTTGCACCGATTGGGCATGGCGACCATCTCCTTTTGAACAACACCATTTGTGAAGGTATCGGTACGTCCGCGCTCAATATTTATACTGCGCAGAACGCCTCCAGCGCCGGCAATCGCTGCGACGCCGACATGTGCAGTCAAGGCGGCGCGTACCACGTATGTGTTCCTGACACTGACGTTGGAACAGACTGCCCGCTCGCCTGCCCCTAGAAGCCGGAAGCACAGCTGGAAAAAGCCTTTAAACGGCCTTTCTAGGCCTTGGCTCCTCGTTTTACGCCAAGCGAATGCGCTCTCCGGCAGACTGGGGTTGCGGAAAGGGCTTATTCCCTGCTGGAGCTAGCACTCCTTTGGCTGGCCTCGGTTCCCCACCTTCGGGCCAGGAGGAGAATTGAATGAGCGTTGAGGACGAGCTCACCCATTGGTACAAGAGCGATGATGGCGCTAACCACCGCAGCACCCTGCGCTTGGAAACCGAAGACCCGACCGTGGTGAGCGGCTACCCGAAGGACGGAGTAATCACGCTCCGTTTGATGAATGGAATCGGCACGCTCGGTTTCAAACTCTCTCCGGATGAATCCTTCCGCATTGGTACTATGCTACTCTCACTGGGGAAGGAACTGATGCTGAAGAAGCGAACCCTCTGGCAGCAGCACGAGGAATAGGGGGACGTCGTCGCTTGCTCCTCACTTCGTTCGTCGGCGCGCTCCTCGTGCCCCTCTACCCCTATGTAAAAATTACAGGAGTCGAAGTTTGCCCGTGACCTTGTCAACTAATTCAGAAGGTGCGGGGCCTATTGCAAGCGCAGTCAAGCTTCCGGCGCTGATTTGCGTGAGCCCCCGGTCGGCAATCAAAGCTGTTGGGAGCTTGAGCTTCTTCGCTTCCTCATACAAGCCCAGCAACTCTCCTTCGCTCTCTGCTCGCAGTGCCACTTTTCTGCTGCCCTCCCGTTCCCAGCGCTTGACTGTCGCAGATTCTTTGGAGAGCGCGAGCTTGTACGCCTCCAGCGAGGCGTGCGCTGCCTGTGCTGCGAGCTTGCCTTTGCCCATTCCCAGGTCCGCGCGAAGAACCAGTGCTTGTTTGAGTTCCCCGCAGGGATTTTTGCTTGTCATGAATTGGTTTAATAGAATGTCCGGCTTTAAACGTGCGGTAGGGGGTTTCAGTGGACTTTGAAGAGGAGCGCGCGCTCGCGCAGGCAGTGAAAGAGGTGCAGAAGCTCGAGCACCGCCACCGCGAGGCTGCTGACGCGCTCCGCGCCCGGCCCTTTGAATTGCAGGGGCCCGGCTTTCTGGAGAAAAAGCTGCTGAACAAAGTGGAAACCGTTCCCCCGCAGGGCCGCGTTGCTGCAGTGGATGGGGGCGTGCTCTCGCGCGAGCTCCACGGTCTGGACATTGTGCTGGCGCGAGCAGTTGGAGCTGCTTTCGATTATGATGCGGGCAAGAGGGTTCGCACGCTCTATTATCCGCGAGCCCGGCCTTCCTACAAATTGAAATGGCGCTCGGCTCTTGATGCGCATGATGCTCTTTGGCTCAAGTCACTTGCTCGCTTGGAAGAGGAACTCTCCTGCGCCCAGCAAACGCTCGAAACTCTTGCTCCGGACGTGCTCCTGTTGGATGGGAGCATAGTCCCCCAGCCTGGTGACAAGCCGGGGAAGGAATCCCTTCTGGCCAATTCCTACGAAGGAGTGCTCGCGCGCTACCGCGCGCTCTACAAGGCTTGCGAGGCCCGCGGAACTATGCTGTTGGGAGTAGTGAAGGACTCCCGTGGCACGCGCTTTACTGACCTGCTCCTGCGGAATGTGGATATGGGCGGCCTCCGCGAGTCCCTTTCAGGAGCGCACGACTCCCTCTTCCTCTCGCACCTCCTGCAGGAGGGCGAGCGCACGTGCTTCTTCCGTTATGCGAGCGCGTGGGCGGAGCCGCTGGTTTTGCGGGACTTGCAGGAGTGGTCAACACGCATTGCGAGCACATACCTGCGGCCGTGCAAGTGGGACCGGCCCCTGCGCGTGGATGTATTACTCCCTGCGAAGGATTCTGAATTTGATTCGTTCTTCTCGCGCGCCTCTTCGCTGCTGCAGGGGCTTGCAGGCATCAACACGCGCTATGCCGCTCCTGCTGTTCTGATTGAGGCGGATTTGCGCGCACGCGGGGAGGAACGGGATTTGGATGCGGCGTGCGCCACGCTCGATGCAAAATTGGGCGTGCGTCCCTCGCTCTACCCGCTCAGGCGCGAGTGCCGGCCCTTCGGCTAGCTCCCCCGCAAGGAATAGTTATTTATGGCTCCAGCAGCGAGTTTTGGTAATCAACTGCCCAAGCGGGTTTTGGCCTATGGTTTTGAAAGTCTACAACACGCTCACGCACAAGAAAGAAGTTTTTGAGCCGCTCGAGCCACCGAAGGTCCGGATGTTCGTGTGCGGTCTCACAGTCTATGATTACGCGCACGTGGGGCACGGCAAGAGCTACACTTCCTTTGACGTGATTGCCCGCTGGCTCCGCTACCGCGGGTTCGACGTGTTCTACCTCCAGAACGTGACGGACATTGATGACAAGATCATTGCGCGCGCTAATGAGCGGAAGCGCGACCCGCTCGAGTTCGCGCACGAATTTGAAGCGGCCTACAGGCGGGACATCGAGCAGTTGGGCGTGAAGTCAGTAAACAAGTACGCGCGCGCAACAGACCACATTCCCGAAATCATCCACCAAATTGAGCGGTTGGTGAAGGCCGGATACGGTTACGAGATTGAGGAAGGAGTCTATTTCGACATCACCAAGTTCGAAGGCTATGGCAAGCTCTCGCGGCAGAACCTGGCCGAGTTGAAGAAAGCGCGCGTGGAGCCGAACCCAAACAAGCACAACCCGGGAGACTTCTGCTTGTGGAAGAAGGCGAAGCCGGGCGAGCCCGCGTGGAATTCTCCTTGGGGGAGCGGCAGGCCGGGCTGGCACATCGAAGATACTGCAATTACCGAGAAGTGGCTGGGCGCGCAGTATGATTTGCACGGAGGCGGGGAGGATTTGATTTTCCCGCACCACGAAGCGGAAATTGCGCAGATGGAATCCCTCTCGAAGAAGCCCTTGGTGCGCTACTGGCTCCACAATGCGTTCATCAAAATAAACGGGGAGAAGATGAGCAAGAGCCTGGGCAATTTCATAACACTTCGCGAGGCGCTTGCGCAGCACTCTCCCGAGGTTTTGCGCTACGCCTACCTCACCGCCCACTACCGCGACCCGTATGACTATACTCTTGCGCGCGTGGAGGCTGCGCGCACAACCATTCAACGCCTGCGCGACTGCCTAACCAATCTAGAGGATGGTTTGCACCACGCGAAGGCGGGAGTTGCTTCTGCTGAAGTGAAAAAACAGCTGGAGGAGATCACTCTCCAGTTCGAGCAGGCGATGGATGACGATTTTAACACGCCTGAGGCGCTGAAGGCTTTGCATGCGCTCAAGGACTATGCCAATGAATACTTGGGCTCGAAGGAGCGCACGGCCGAGGGAGTGGAGTTTATTCTGGAGCGCTTCAAGAAGCTCGCCAATGTGCTCGGCCTGCTGGAAAAGACGGAATCCAAGCTGGCTCCGGGCGTGACTGAAGAGTGGATTCTCTCCAAGATCAAGGAACGGCAGGATGCGCGGAAGAGGAAGGACTTCAAGGCTGCGGACGCCATTCGGGACGAACTAAAGGCAAAGGACATTCTGCTCGAGGACACTGCTGAGGGAGTCCGTTGGAAGCCCGCGCTCTAGCGGTAACGTCGGGGGGTTGTCCGGGCCGGCGCGTGCTCGAGCATGAAGCGCTTGCGCTCCGCAGGTTTTTCAGTTTCCTTGAAGTTTCTATCCCGTACGTGCACTTCGCAGACATCGGGAATTTTTCCGCGGGCCAGGTACGCGAGAACCGGTTCGGCAAACTCCTCTTTGTCGAACTGCTTGGGCTTTGCGATTCGGTACACCAGCCTCACGCGGCCGGTCTTCTGGTGGACTCCGCGGTTTCCCTCGAACTGGCCGAAGCCCTCCTGTTTGAGCGCTAGCCGCGCCCACTCGTCCCGCTGGATTTCGAGGGGCACGAGTCCGTGCTTTTTCAGGCTGAGATTGAGGAGTTTCATGCCACTAGCGTGGCCCGGTCGGTTTTTAATTACACACTGAGCATGCGCACTTCGAAGGCGCAGTCCGCGTCCCCGAGGCCCCAGCACCTTACTTCGTGTACTGCCGTGTTCTCCGCCCGGCGAAATGCGCTAAATGCGCCGCGTATGATTCCGCGCGTGATGGTGCAGAGCGCTTTTCCATACACCGGCGCGCCAGCTGAGGGGCACTCATCCACTACAATCAAATAATCAACGCCCGCTTCCGGTTTTTCGAACTTCATTTTACCCAGCGCCCGCTCTTCCACCACTTTTGCAATCAGGTTCTGCAGCGCTTTGGCATCCGCAGGCTTCGAGTCCCGAACAGCCTGCCGGCCGATGAGCTCGCCCGCCTGGGCGAGGAACCGCTCGCTCTGGAAGCCGGGCAGGATTTGGTTTGCGCCCAGCAGTACCGCATTCAGCACTTCGGCGCTGACATTGTCCTTGAACGTGGGCCGCAGTTCGTTGTAGGGAATGTCCTTGATTTCGTTGTACTCCACCAAGTCGTGCCCCCCGCTGGCCAGCGCCTTGCCCACATCCACAGAACTGCCTGCACCTGTGCGAATGGCTTCCAGCAGTTTTCCAAGCCCGATTGCATTGGCCGCCACTTCCTTCTGCAAATTCTCCAGCTCCTCCCCAGGAAGTGTGATGCGCACCCGGCCGTTGGAGAAAACAATCACGAGGAGTTTGCCCACCTTTGCTTGGAGGAACCCGCCTCCCGGCCCCAGCTTCAGCTCCGGAACTTTCTTCGCTACCGCCTTGGAATCTACTTTCTTTTCAAGCGAGAGCGAGAGGCTGTGGGCGTCCATTTTCTAGTGTGGCCTCTGGAGTCAGTATACCTTCTCTTCAGGGTAGACTACTATTCCGTCGGGTGTGAATTGGAGGGGCACCATTTTGGTGGAGTGCTGGGTTCCACGCATCTTGAACACCTGGAGTGCGCGCACCAGCTTCTCCTCGCGTGGCAGGTTGTAGAGCACGATCACTCCATCGGCCACGTAGTGCTCGAGCGCGAACTCCAGCTTCTCCCTTTCCGCGCTCTTGGCTTCTGCTGTGAAAATGAGTGTGGCATCCAGGCTGCCCATCAATTCCAGCAGCTGGAACAGGTTCCTGCGGAATTCGGAGGCCGTGTTGAAGTAGAGCTTGAGAACGGTGATGCTGTCCACCACCACTCTCCGGTAGCCGTCAATGGTCACCAGGCTCTGGATCATATCTAGGAAGTGCTCGAAGCCGGGCGCATACTTTTCGCCCGTCTTCCATGCTGCGAGCGGCTGCCTCTTTTCAATCAGGATTTCCTTTCTCGCCAGCATCTCATCGAAGTCCTTCCAGTTGGGGAAGGCCGCTTTCACGTTCTCCACCAGCTTGTCTGGCGTTTCCTCGAGCGAGATGAACACGCCGTGCTCTCCGGACTCCTTGACTCCCTTGTAAAGGTATTGAAGGGCGAAGGTGGTTTTTCCGGTTCCGGGCCCGCCCACAATAACCGTGTGGTGCTTCTTCGGAATTCCCCCGCTCAGCATGTCATCCAAGCCGGGAACTCCGGTCCGTACTCGTTCGATTGCCATACGCACACCACCTAAGCGCGGTACTCGGCCCGGCCTTTTATTCGTTCCTACGCCCGGAGGTGGTTTGTCCGGTTTTAATTCAGTGGGGCGGGGTCTCGAGCGCGATTTCAGTAACCACTTCATCTAGCTCGGCCCTCTGCTTCTCCAGCAGCTTTTGGATTCGGTGGAGCCGCTTCTGCTGCAGCGCAATCTCACGGTACTTGCGCGCGGCCATGTTGAAGTGCTCTATTGAAAGCGTGGAATAGGGCTGGACGTCCATGCTCTTGCCGATGTCTGCCAGAATCTCACCCAGGAGTTCGTTTGCAGCCACCTTCACTTCGCGCTTGATAACGTGGTCGTTCTGCAAATTCTCGCGAATAATCTTTACTACGCGCGCGTTCGGGAATGGAAGCTTTTCCTCCTCCTCTTCGGCCACTTCTTCCTCTGCCACTGTAGCGGGTTGTTCGGCTTCCTGCGGGTGTTTCTTGTGTTCTTCGACCATAATTGCCCAACCTCCTTCACAGTAAATTTTGTAATGAAAAACAGTTGCAGAAATGGTTGGTAGCTCGAGGTTTTAATAAGTTGAGTTTGGCCTTTCCAAGGCTTGGAAACGGCTTTTAAGCCATTTTTGTTTCAGCTTGTGCTAGCGGTAAACCGGACCGTTTCCACTCGCGCTGCGGGAGTGAGTGTGGGGGTTTCAGCTTCCCAGCTTTTGACGTTCTGCGCCGTCTTCCCGACTGCCGAAATTCCCTTCAAAAAGCGCTCCAAATTGTCAGTCACGCGCAGTCCTCCGACCGCTCCTTGGATTTCCCCGTTTTCCACCAGGAACAATCCATCCCGCGGAATTGTGGAGAAGTCTCCGGTCAAATAATTCTGGAAACGAGTGTACCAAATATTAGTGACCAGCAAGCCGCGTTCCATTTCCCTAATCATTTTCTCCTCAGTTCCCTTGCCGGGCTCGAGCACCAGGTTCCACGCATGCGGGGAAATGAGGCCCGCGTGCCCCGTGCTTTTAGTTTTGTGCCGCTTGGCTGTGGAGTGGTTGTGCAAGTAGGTCTTGAGCACGCCCTTTTCGATTATTTTCGTCTCCCGTGTTGCGGTTCCCTCCTCGTCAAAGGGAGTGGAGCCATACCCCTCCTTTTGCGCCGCATCATCCAGGAACGTGACTTGTTTGCTCGCAATTTCCTTTCCAATTTTACCTGTGAGAAATGAGAATCCGGCTTCCACTGAAAATATTGAAGCCGAGCTCCCCACATTGTTGAGCAAAGCTGCCAGTGCGAGCGGCTCCCAAACCGTTTCATGCACTCCGGGCTCGGCCTGTGCTTTCTTTTCCGCCATTTTTGCGAGCTCGCCTGCTCTTGTGGCTGCCTTTTCCAAGGGGAGCGCTTTCAATGTCCTCGAGCAGAGCGCCTGCGCTCCTGAAGCCTCGCCCTCGGCCATCGCCCGAATGGAGAAGTAAACGCCCGACCCCTTGGTTTCAAGCCTTGCTCCGTGGTTTGTGGCCAGAAACTCTTTGCCTGCGCTGAGCTCGAGCACTCCCGCTGTGCGTTGGGCTCCCTCCTTGCGAGCAGCTTCAACAGCCCGCTCGACCATTTCCACGCCCAACTCTCCAGGCTCCTCGAGCTTCTTGTCATAGTTCGCTTCCTTGCCAAGTTTGAACGGCCCCTTTGCAAGCCCCTCAAACTCCTTGTTTGGCGCTGCGGCTTTGGAGAGCTTTTCCAGCGTGTTCACTGCCTCATCCACTTTCTCAACAGTGTGCTCCCGGACTGTTGTTGAAACAATTCTCTTCCTGAAAACCGCAAATAGGCTTATTCCGGCAGTGCTCCACGTGGAGTGGTTGGCCAGCTTGTTGTTGGCGAATTTCACCTGGCGCGTGGTTCCCAGGTGCGCGTGCGCAGTGGCATCGCTCGCTCCGCGTGCTTGCAGCTTTTCCACAGCCCGCTCGGACAAGTTTGTAAGTTCCTCGAACTCGCTCATGTGCTCACGCTCAACTTGATGTTCCGCAGCCGCGCATGTGGCCCGCCCATCCAAACCGGTATTCCCTGCATGGGCTCGCCCTTTCCACAATTGCCTGCAAAGTACTCTACATTCTCCGAGCACGCATCCACGCTCGACCAAAGCCCCTGCGTGGTGACTTCCAGCGCCGGCTTTTTCACAGGCTTGGTGATTTGGCCGTTCTCAATCAGGTACGCCTCGTTTCCCACGTACCGCTGGTTCACCCGCCGGTCATCGATGTTCCATTCCATGAATGTTTTGAAGTACACTCCGTGCTTGATTCCCTCGAACAGTTCCTCCTCAGAATAATCGCCCGGCAGCAGGAAGGTGTTTCCCATTCTCACCAGGGGCTCCTTATCATACTCGCTAGCACGTGCTGCGGCATTGCTCTTGGTTCCCAGCTGCGCTGCAGTCTCACGGTTGTGGAGGAAGCTCCTTACAGTTCCGTTTTCCACTAGTGTTCGGCGCCGGGCTTTCACTCCCTCGTCATCGTACAGGTAATGGCCCGCGCTCCCCTCGAGAGTCGGGTCGTCCACAATTGTTACATGCTTGCTGCCAACACGCAGGCCTAGCATGTCTTTTTTGAGCCAGGACTCCCCTGCTTGTGCAGCCTCCCTTCCGAGTATCCTGTCCGCTTCATGCGGGTGTCCGCAGCTCTCGTGAACTGCGATTCCCACGAGCTCCGGCGAGAGCACGACATCAATTGGTCCGCTGGGCGCGGTTACGCCCTCCCGGATTGTTCTGCGCATGCTCTCCGCTTGGTGACGCGCATTCTCCTCCAGCTTCCACCCTTTGAGTGCCTCAAAGCCAGCAGTGGCCGCATACTCCCGGAAGTGCTGCATGCTCTGCCCCGCTTCGAGAACTGTAAGATTGTAGTAGAATTCCACCAGGGGCTGGCTCGAAGTAATGCGGGTTCCTTCGCTGTTCTCGTAGTGCTTCTTCACCCACGCATCCACGTAACTGATGAACCTCGCAGGCACCTTGACTCCGGGCTCCAGTGCAGCCTGGTCTACTGCCTTGAGCTTTTCCACCTTCTCCTCGAAGTCAACTGTGCGCGGGTCCTGTTTGGCCTTGACCTCCCATTTGGCTTTGGCCGGTTTTTCCCTGCTGAGCGCAACACCGGCTCCGAGTTTGCGCACTCCTCGTTTGGCCGCCTTTACCGCTTCCTCCGTGAGCTTGGCCAGGTTCGTTCTCTCAAGCCGGTTTGTTGAGAAGAAGCCCAAATTCCCCTGCACCAGCACCCTTCCGCAGAGGCCGTTCCCCCGGTCGACACTAGTAGCTTCCAGTAGTCCGTTCTTGAGCACCAAAGAGGAGGTGTGCCACTCCGTGAGGCGGGCTTCGGCGTAGCTGGCCCCCAGGCTGCGCGCTTTTTCAATCACTGCTTGCGCCAGTTCTTCCTCCATGTGCAGGGGGAGGGGAGAATACCTATAAATAGCGGCCGGGGACTGAAGTTTGCGAAGCGAGTGTGGGGGAACGCTTCTTTTGCGCTCTCTACTAGACCCGCGTTTGACACTAAAGGTGATTTGGAAGATGAACATCAGCGATTTGAAGGCCGGAACCAAGAACGTCAATCTCGAGGCGGAGGTAGTCTCCATTGAGGCGCCCCGCGAGATCCAGAGCAGGGCAGGCCAGCCCCTCAAGGTGGCGAACGCCACGCTCCGCGATTCCTCGGGCACCATAACGCTCGTGCTGTGGAACGATGACATTGACAAGGTGCAGGAGGGCGCGCAGGTGCGTGTGGAGAACGGCTACGTGAACACGTGGCAGAACCAGCCGCAGCTGACGCTCGGCAAGTTCGGCAAACTGACCGTACTGTAGTTTTCCTTTCAGCCCCTCAGGGGCTCGTTTTTATTTAGGTCGAGCGGCACGCTCCTTGCATGGAACGGGAACTGGAGGAAATCCACCGCTCTCTAAAAGAGGGAGCGGAGCTCACCAAAAAGCTCCAGCGCCGGCACGGGGAGTGCAGCCCCCTGCTGAAAGCGGTCAGGCAAAGCCGCATTCTGAAGAACCTTCCGCCGGAAAAGGAGGTTGAAGTAAACCAGTTCGCCCGCGAGGCGTTGGCGAACGAACTCGTCCGGTCTGCTGTTGAATACAGCGACCGCCACCGCTTTGGAATCACCAACTGGTCTCCTTCAAAACGCGATAGCGAGTACGAGCCGCCCGAAAAACCCTGGCGTCCCTTCCTCGCAAATCTCGGCTACGTGAGTGGAAAGGAGAGCATTGCTGCTCAGCTTCAGCACCTGCTGTTCGGCCGTGTGTTCGAGCGGCTGAAGGGCGTTTACGTTTTTCCCGCAGTTGGTTTGGACGGTCGTTTTCTTTCCGGCCGCGTGGTCACCATCGGCCCGCATGAGGCGATTCAGGCGCCCCGCGCAAGTACTGCGCACATAGCCAAAAAGGCCGAAGAGCTCGGGCCGGAGGACGTGCAGAAGGCCGAGCGCTCACTTGGCGCGAAGATCGGCGAGCCCCGTGTGCTCGTTTTGAAGGGCGTGGAAAGTTTGCTGGAGAAAGACGAGCTCAAGCGCCTCTTCCGCAACGTCGGTCCCTCATACATTGTGGCGTTCGGAACAGCAGCCAGCGGTTTCAAGGATACTCCGAAGGGAGTTCCGCGCCTGGACGAGAAGCTGCACCAGCTAGTCACTTCTTCGGGCTACAAGGAAGCCACGGATGAGTTCTTCTCCGGCTCCGAACTTCGTAAGGTCGGTGAAATCCACAACCTGCTGCGGGACTACTTCGCGTGGCAGAGCGGCCACTTCCCCGCGAGCCAGGTGCGCGTCTACCGGCGCGAGGAATAACTAGCGCTCGAGCGCTTGAATCGCCACGCGCAGTTCCAGCTTGAAATTGTCCGAGAGCGGCGGGTGTCCGGGCGCGAGCACTTTTGCGTCCAATCTAATGAGCTTGCGGAGCGATTGCGCGAGCTCTGCCGGCCCCCACTGGGGCTCCTCGAACAGTCTTGGCAGGCCGGGCGCGGTGAAGAGCGTGTCCCCGGAGAAAAGCACTTTTTGTTTAGGCGCGTAGTAAACAACTGAGTCCTGCACGTGGCCCGGTGTGTGGAAGCAAATCAGTTCCAACTCCCCGTTTCCAACAGTCTCTCCATCTCCGAGCGCCTGTTGTTTGTTTTTCGCTTCAAACTTTACTCCCGCCTCCTGCAGGAGCGTGTGCGGGTCGTTGGTCCGCAGCCTGTGCAGGGTTTGCGAGCTCGCGTGCACAATTGCATTTGCTAGCAGGCCCGTGTTCGCCACATGGTCATAGTGGCTGTGCGTGAGGAACACGCGCGTGACTTGCTCGGGCTTGAGGCCGGCCTGCTGCAGGCCCTCCCTGAGCTCTTCCGGTTCCCCGCAGCCCGGATCCACGAGCCACGCTTCGCCCTCGCCTTTCAGCAAATACGTTAGCGAGGAGAAGCGGCTGTACTCGAGGAGCCACACGCCTGGCTGGATTTCCCTCATTTCTGCCATGCGTTGGCTAGGTAGTTGTAAAATAAAAAGAAGAAAAGGAGGGGCCGTTGGCCTTAACGACCCATCCCTGCAGCCAGGCCCAGCATGGCCAGGCCTCCGAAAATCATTCCGACAATGAACGCGGCCACCACCAGCACGACTATTACGATGATTGCCTTCGTGTCATCGAACCCGTGCACGGCCTTGAGCGTCAGCCACAGCAGGTAGAGCCCATAGAGGCTCAGCAGCAGCGAAAGCAGCGCGCCGAGGAACGGCACCACTCCTAGAATCATGGAGAGTAGCATCAGCGGTGCACTCCAAATTGCGCTTAGGTAGAACTGCTGTTCGTAGGTGCCCTTTCCGCCCATTGCTGTCGAGACCACGTACAGCACGGCCTGGCCTATGGCCATGGCAATCACTCCGAATACGGCGGAGAAAATGGGGGCCGCAATTATTGCGATGATTCCCAGTCCTGCCAGGAATCCGGCACCGGGAATGAAGGCCAGCATGCTTCCGATAAAGACCAGCACCAATCCCGCCAGGAGACCAGGGATGGCGAAGGCGATTGCCACCTGCTTGATTCCTTCCATCAAGTCGGTGTTCTTCTTTTCCGTCTTCAGTGTTTCAACAGGCTTCGTGAGTGCATTCTGCCAAAGTTCCAAGTAACCCAAACCCACCACCTCGCATTCGCTAAAGCGCCTAATTCACAGAACTATTTAATAGCCGAGGGCGAGCGCCGCAAAAGCGAGCACTCCCAAGCCCATTCCAACCAAGGAATAATTCCTGCACTTCCGGAGTGTTTTCTCCTCAGGACTCTCTAAACTCATGTCCACGCTCGCGAGCATGGCGAGGTTCGAGAGGGAAATGAGCAGCGCATAGCTGGGAGAAAAGCGCAAAGCGAGGGGGAGCAGGCTCAATCCTACTCCAACAAGTGAAAAGAGTGCGGCCAGGCGAACGGTCCAGCGTGCGCCCATCAGCATGGGCAGCGTGTTGGCTCCGAGTTTTTTGTCGCCCTTCACATCTGCCAGCGTTTTCAGTAGCTCCCTTCCGAGTCCGGCGAAGAAAGCCACTCCAGCCAGCGCCCACACCAGCGGGCCGAACTCAAGAGTTCCCGTGACTGCCGCGCTGCCGTAGAGGAACGGCACGGCCATGGTTGTGGCGATGAAAACATTCCCTACAAATGGCAGTTTCTTCAGCACCGGGTCATAGAGCAGCGAGCCCGCCACATAGGCGAGTGCGATTCCGAATGCAAGGTCATTAAGCGGCCATGCGAGCACCACTCCCAACAGCAGCAGGAGGGCGGCGGTTGTGATGGCCTCCTTTCTCTTCAAGAGTCCGGTTACCAGAGGCCGGTCCTTTCGCTTGAGCGCCTTGTCGCTCGCGTATCCATAATAGTCATTGAGCGCGAACGCCCCCCATGTGATTGCGAGCGGGCCGAGCGCGGGGAAAACCAACTCCCAAACCGCTTGTCCGGTCACGAGTAGTTCTCCCACAATCACTGCAACCAGCGTAATCAGGCCGTGCTCAGCTCGGAGCAGGGCCCACCAGGGCTTGAGGCCTACTGCCTTCTGATAAGTTCGTGCTTTTCGTGCTCGTGGCATGCTTTCCTCACGCGGACAAGGGTCTTAAAATCTACGTTCGGCCTAAAACGAGCATGCCTTCCTCCTCCGAGAGCCTTTTCACACGCGAGGCATGCCTCACTCCCGAGTTCGTTCCGGATGAATTGCCGGGCCGCGAGGCTCATTTGCGGGAGCTGGCTTTCCTACTCGAGCCGGCCTCGCGCGGACTCAGGCCGGCCAACGCCTTTCTCTCTGGTCCTCCTGGCACGGGCAAAACAGCGAGCGCACGCTTTATGCTGCGCCAGCTCGAGGACTCGGGCGCGCACGTGCTGACTGTTTACGTGAACTGCTGGCAGGAGAGCACGCGCTTGGCTGTTCTCTCCCGTTTGGCCGTGACCATGCGTTTGCCGCTCCCCCGCAGAGGACTGGCCGAGGACGAGGTGCTCACGCGGGTTATGGAAGCCCTGCGCAAGGACCAGCGGGTGTTGATAGTTGTGCTTGATGAGCTGGACCGTTTGGAGGGCCGCGACCGCTTGCTCTATGATTTGAGCCGGGCTGGCGAGGTGCACGGCGTGAAAGCGGGAGTGCTGGCTGTGAGCAACGACCCCGCCCTGCTTGTGCGCGTGGAAGAGCGCGTGCGCTCCTCCCTGGCAGCCAAGAGTCTCGAGTTCAGGCCCTACTCTCCCCCCGAATTGAAGAAGATTCTCTCCGAGCGTGCCCGCATGGCTTTCAGGCCCGGAACTTTTTCAGAGGAGGCTGTTGCGGTTTCAGTTGCGATGGCCTCGAAGAACAAGGGCGATGCGCGCCTGGCAATAGAACTCCTTTTGCGCGCAGGCCGCTATGCCGAACAGCACGGGCTTGACTCTGTGGGAGCCGGCGAAGTGCGCGCAGCCAACGAGCCTTTCCGCGCAAAGCCAGTTGAGGAACTGCCCGAGGAGCTCTCGAAGGGTGAGGAGCTGCTGCTGAAGGTTTTGAAGAGCCTGCCCGGAGCCAAGAAAGCAGGTGTGGAGAGCGGCGTGGCCTATGTTGAATACCTCAAGGAGAAAAACGAGAGCGAGCGCAGTTTGCGCGCGCACCTCGCGCAACTGGAAAAGCGCGGGCTTGTAGAAACGTGGCTGGAAAAGAACACCCGTTTCATCAAGTTGAAGAAGGCGAGTTAGGCACTCAACCCTTTCTTCGCCTCGCTCACACGCAAGGCTCAAAAGCGTTGACGGAAAAGTTAGGCACTACCAAATGAGCGCGAGCTCAAGAAAAAGGGG
>Ga0315294_10002810_pt1 | contig 18983 bp, 27 predicted proteins | sample YL17G13_40_MG_FD_203626 | JGI IMG/M metagenome (GOLD analysis project Ga0315294, IMG submission 203626) | Sediment microbial communities from Yellowstone Lake, YNP, Wyoming, USA - YL17G13_40 | ecosystem: Environmental > Aquatic > Freshwater > Lake > Sediment | place: USA: Wyoming | collected...
CGATCAACCGCCGGATGCAGGCCTCCAGGCAGCAGCGGTTGACGCTGTATCAGGCGATCCACAGAAAGTACAGGCCCACACCGAGAATGAGCACGCCACTCACCTTCTGGATCACCGCCGACCAGCGAGCCAGCGAGCGGAACTGCTTGAGCGCGCCCGTGAAGGTTCCGGCCAGCACGACGGGCACGCCGCGTCCCAGCGCGTAGACGAACAATAGCGCCGCACCGTAGGCCAGGGCCCCTTGCCGGGACATCACGTAGGTCAGGATCGCCGCCAGCACCGGCGTCGCGCACTGAGAGGCCACCAGCCCCGAGACCAGTCCCAGGGCCAGCGCACCGACGATTCCCTTGAGCGAGATCCGCTCCCGCAGGCGGGCCAGTCCGGCAATCTCCGGCAGGCGCAGCGTGCCCAGCATGTGCAGTGCGATCAGGATACAGACACCGGCGACCACGTAATACCAGATACGGCTGGCGCCGCCGATCAGCCCGCCGATTAGGGAGGCCACCACGCCCAGCGCCACGAAGGTGAGGGCCAGCCCGGTGGCAAAGGTCAGCGAAAGCACGAATGACCGCCGGCGCGACAGGTCGCCAGAACCGCCCAGGTAGCCCACGATTAGCGGGATCATGGCCACGTTGCACGGGCCGATGCTGGTCACCACACCGCCCAGGAAGACTAGCAGGTACGCGGCCAACGAACCGGTTTGTAGTACTTGCGGATCGAAAGGCATTGTCCTACTCCCCGGCTAACTGTTGCAACTGCTCGCGCAGCGCATCCGGCTCCATCACGCCGACGTGCTCCTGTCTCTGACCGGTGCGGTCAACGAAAACCAGCGTGGGGATGAAGCGGATGCCGGCGCGTTGCAGCAGGTCTCCGTTGCGCTCGTCGTAGACGTTCACGTCCACCAGGGGCACCGACCCGGCAAAGTCGGGGTGAACCTGGGCGACGATTTCGATCATACGCAGGCATTGCACGCAGTTGTTCGAGTGGAAGAACACGAACGCCGGCATGCCCGCGGCCAGCAGTTGGTCCAGTTGCGCCTCCGGCAGAGGCGCCGGCTGGGCTTGCGTCGGGACGATCACCACGCCGGCGGGCGACGTCGCGTTGACCGCGCCCACGGGGTTGGCCGGATTGGTGTCCGACTTCTGTGCCTTCAGGACGAGGAGCGTCCCGATCAGCACTGCTACCACCACGATCACGACCCATCGGACGTTGAGCGTCCGTTTTTTCTGCGGCGGTGTTCGTTTGCGTCGTCTACGGCTCATGTGGATTCTCCCAAGATTGCACCGCCTCCCCCATCAGAACAGCGATGCCACCATCCAGGCGGCCAGCAGCACGAACAACCCGGCCGTGGCCAGCTTGACCGTCGCTGTGTGGCGGTGAATGAACAGCCCCAACTGCTGAGAGGTGGTGCCAAAGTAGGCCAGGACGAACACCACCATCAAAGGCAGGACGAACATCAGGTTGTAGAGCAATAGATACAGCCCGGCCTGCAAACGCAGCTCCGGCACGCCCAGCACGAAGAGGATGGTCGGCAGGTAGACCTGGCCGGTGCAGGCCAGCTCGATCACCGAGATGACCACGCCCGTGATGAAGGTGACCGGCACGAAGGCCCGTATCCCGGCTCCCTCTCGGACGGTGCGGTTGATCCAGCGCCGCAGGCGGGTGGGCAGTTTCATGCGCATTTCGTCGAGCCTGCCCCGCCGGGCCTGCCACCAGTCGTACAGGCTGCCGGCGGCCAGGAACAGGCACAGCACCGCCGTCAGCCCATATACCCAGCGGCTTACCGCGCCCAGAAAGGGCAGCGCGGCCAGGAACTTGAGCAGCCCGATGCCAACGCCCAGGTAGGTGAGGAATACACCCAGCGTGAAGGCCGCCCCGGCCGCCAGTACCTCCCGCCCCCGGCGGCCCATGAAGGTCAGGTAGGAGACGAAAAAGACCAGCGTGGCGAAGGCGCACGGGTTCAGCCCGTCCACCAGCCCCACCGCCAGGATGGTGGGCAGGCCGAAGGAGCGAAAACGCTCGACGATGCCGGAGGCGGTCTCGTCACTCGCCGCCTCCCACCCCTTACATATCGGCCCGGCGCCGGTTTCGGCGTAGCGGACGAGCAGCGCCTCCAGGCTGCGGGTGTGCAGTTGCTCGCCCACGAGCGCCTCGCCGCCGATGAAAACCGCCGGTGCGGTCAGCCGTTTGCCTACCGGCACCCCGGCCCGTTCCCCCAGCCACTCGCACAAGGTTGCTTGCTCCTTGACGTCGAAGGCACAGACGGCGAGCTGTGGATATTGACGTTGCAGGTAGTCCAGGGCCAACTGCACCCGGTCGCACTCCTGGCAGCCGGGCTGGTAAAAGTAGGCCAGGTGGATGGGGGTAGGTGTGCTGGCCGGAATCTCCTCCTCGTCGCATATGTGGCACGCTTTGACCGTCGGCGTAGGACGGGGGGAGGAATCGGCGGCGTAAGTAGGAACGGGGGTAGGTGTCAGGTCGGCCAGCAGGCCGGGGATGGCCGGGTAGTCCACGCCCCCGGCCGCCAGATACTGTTCGATCAGCCCCGGCAGCCTTTCGGGAATTTCGAGCGAGCCGACGAGCACCGTGTCGCCGATGAACAACATCGGCACATCCTGCCGCTCAGGCGGCACCTGGAACGCCTCCATCGCCGCCATCCACAGCCCGTAATTGGCCGGGCCAGAGATTTCGATGGTGAGCACCTCCAGTTGACTGCCGTATCGCTCCTGCAGCGGTGGTAGCGTTTCCTGCAAAACGTGGTGGCAGTGGGGGCAGGTTTCGGACCAGAACAGCACGGCCCGCACGACGTCCTCGCGCTCTCCCTCGCGGGACGCGCTACAGACCGAAATGAGGAGCATCGCTCCCACTGCAAGCATCATCAGCCACCGTTTGTGCATGGAAACCTCCAATCAGCCGCGACCTTCCCGAAAGCTCCCACCTTCCCGAAAGCTCCCACCTTCCCGAAAGCTCCCAGCTTTCGGGAAGGTGGGGACTGGGGCTGCACCGCGCGGTAGAGGCCGGGCACGGTCTCCACGTTGTGGGCGAGGACGTCGGGCCGTTCGTCCATCACCGTTTGGCAGCGTGGGAGCCGCCTCCGCTGAATTTGAGGTGCGGCTTACCTCGTAGGAACGCCGCATCTCAAACCTCCTCGTGTTTCTCTCACAAGAGTGCGTCCTGAATGGCCGATTTGGCCGTTTGCACGTCCTGGTCGCCGTACTCCAGCGGCGGCCCTTTCTTGAGGCCGCAGTCCTGCACCAGGTTGATGGCCCGGTCGGGCGTGAACCCGGCCTGTTCGACGATTTTGCGGGCGCAGTTCATCGGGCAGCCGTCCACGGTGATGATCCGCTCTGCTGCGCGGGTCTTTTCCAGGACCGTGGGCACCTCGGTGGCCAGGCCGCCCAGGCAGAAAATCGCGGCGTTCCCCGGCCCGACCTGGCGGACGACCTCCAGGCCGGCCAGCCCGGTCAGCGTGCCCACGTTCGATAGGCAGCCGAAACAGACGAACAGCGCATTCTTGGGGACCTTGTTCTCCGCCATAGATCGTTGCTCCTCTCACGCGCCGGCAGCCGGCTCGACGACGATCTCCGGCTCGATGATCACATCCGACTTGATTGACGCCGCGATCAAACTATACTTCTGTGTGATCTCCAGCGCCCGTTTGACTTTACTTCCATCGCCGCCTCGTACGGTGATCTTGGGCCGGAGCACGACGTGGGTGAACTCTTCCGTCTTGTCGAGATAGACCTTCTTGAAGCCCTCGGCCTCGCACTCGTAGGCCACCAGGTCAATCTTGAGTTTCTCGGCCACCCACAGGAACATCATGTGGATACAGGTATTCACCGCTGCCACAAAGGCATCCTCCGGCGTGAACCAGCCGTGCCGTCCGTGCGCGTCGGGGGGCGCGCCGAACTCCATCTCCGGGCCGTTGCCGCAGACCAGGTGGCCCTTGCGCTTGCCCGTTCGCTTCACCCAGGTTTTGTAGCTGTTTGCCATTTTCCCTGCTCCTTCCTACGCTTCCTCGAGCGCCTTGGCGACCTTGTCCTGCATCAGCTTAAAGTAGGCCTCGGCCGGCAATAGCATCTCGCGGTCCGCTTCCCAGTCGGTCAGGCGCAGCCGTGCGATCCAGCCCTCGCCAAACGGGTCCTGGCCGATCAGTTCGGGGTGCTCGTCGAGAGCCGGGTTGAAGGCGATGAGCTCCCCGCTGGCCGGGATGGTGATATCCACCATGGCCTTGACGCTCTCCAACGTGGCGAAAACGTCGTCCTGCTCGAAGGACGTGCCATCGGCCGGGGCCACGTAGACGATGTCGCCCAGCTTGGTCTGGAAGAAATCGGTCACCCCGACGACGCCCTCGTCATCCTCCACCCGCACCCAGGTGTCGTAGCCGGCGTACCAGTATCCGAGAGGTACGCGCAAGCGGAACTTGTCAAACTGCAGTTCAAAGAACTCGCCTGTTTTCACTTTGACCTCCTCGTTCTCCTTCGGATGTACTCATCCGCAACGATATCATTGCGCACTGTGCTCCACGCGCCCCACACACGCGGGGCGGCGGTGTCACACGAGCCCGCCTTTTACCTACGCGGGTGGATATTTCTGGCGCAGATCCCGGATCGTGGCCTTGACCTCTCGCCGCTCCTGGAAAGTGATCGCATCCTTGTTGCAGGCGTAGGTACACGACTGGCAGTAGACCTGGCAGTGCCAGGGGTTCTCCACGTAGACTTTCTTCGTCTCTTCGTCGTAAACGTAGACGGTATCGTGGCAGAACTTGATGCACTCTTTGCACCCCACGCACTTGTCGGCATCTATGGTCGGAAACCACGGGATGAGGTGCCGTGGAATGCCCAGGTAAAGTTGGTACCTTTCCTCCAGTTCCTCGAGTACGTCGTCCTTTGCACTCATTGTCCTTGATCTCCTAACTGGTCACTTATCCTAGCGCTTCCCGCGCCGCCTTGAGCATCTGGCGCAAGGCGCGCTTGTCGGGAAAGCCGATCGCATCGAAGGGGCACTGAAAGCTGCACGAGACATCTCCCACGTTGCAGGCATACGGCCGCGCGACGATGACCGTGCCGTCCTCTTGCCTGGCATATACCTTCTCCTGGCACCAGGAGATGCAGTTCAGCGCGCAGCGCGCCGGCTGGCAGCGGGCCGCGTCAATGGTCGGGAACCAGGGGATACGCTCCCGCGGGATCCCGGCATAATTGCCCCAGCCTCCAGCAGTCTGCTCATCCATTTTCTTTCAGGCTCCTCCGACGACTTCTTCCACGGCCTTGGTGACCTTTTCGATGGCCTCGGCGGTCGAGAGATTGCGCAGGTCGAGTGGGATGATGGCATCTTCGAACTTGACGCCAGCCTCATCCAACGCGTCTTTGTACATCTTGCGCTGCATACGCGCATCACAGCCGCCGACGACGTACTTGACGCCGGGCTTGGCATAGTCGCGCCAGAAATTGTCGCCGTCGTCCACGCACAACTGCGGATGGACGATGGCATATTCTACGTCCAATTCGTTGCGCACATAGTTGATCAGGTCCCACAGGTTCAACGCCTGGAACCCGGGGCACTGACCGGTGCAGATGCACATCACGAAACGGGGTAACTCGGACATCTTGACCTCCTAAATGAAGTGTTTTGAAATGGTGGGCCGATGGCCCTGCTATTCAGTTGCTCGGTTACCTGAAACGGCAGGGGATACCGTCGCTTCTTCAACTAGGTCTCACTCATCTCCTTCAGCCAGGCCACGATCTCTTCCTCGCGTGGCACGCGGCCAGAACAGGCGACCCGCTCGTTGATCACCAGGGCCGGCGTGGCTACGATGGGATACTCCATCGGATGTACTCATCCGCGATCTCGGTAAGATCGGTCACGTGCTGGATGGTCGCCTCGAGGGAAGGGTTTCCCTCCGCCAGCGTCTCCAGCGCCGCTACTGCGTGCTGCTCGACTCGCTGGCACTTGGGGCAGCCGGTGCCCAGAACCTTGATGTTGATCACGTGCGTGTACCTCCTCATCAGGCTTCTTTGTTCGTGAGGGTGCTCACTCCCTTCTTCTCGCACTCCATGCACACGTCGCCTTCCCGGTTAGTCCAGTAGTCCAGCCCGCAGCCAGGACAGGTGACCTTGCGCAGGCTGCTCTTCTTCTGTGGGCGTGGCCGCATCTCCGGCGGCACTGCCGCGAAGCCGTCTTTCATACACGTGCACGGTGCTGCCCCGTCCTTCGAATTCGGTGGTCGCACGGTCACCTCCTACGTTGTGGGCGCTATCTCGATTCAGGCGCCGGGTGCCTGCGCCGCCTGGATCCATTGTGCGATCTCTTCCTTGCGCGGAATGCGGCCCGACGACTTGAGCTGCTCGTTGATCACCAAGGCAGGCGTGCTCATCACGTCGTAGGCCATAATCTCGTCCATCTCCTTGACCTTGGTAAAGGTCGCCTCGACGCCCAGGTCGTTGGCCGCCTCGCGGGCCAACTCCTCCAACCTCCGACACTTGGGGCATCCCATGCCCAGAATCTTGATTTCCATTAGACACCTCCTATCTAGATTGCAGAGTCTCGGTGAACCGTCTCTTCACGTCCGACGCCGGCGTACCAATTCGATGCTTATCGCTTGCTTATTTGCCTGCTGGCTATTTGACAAAGGTGCCAAAGATCAACCCTGCCGCTGTGCTGAAAAGCCCCACCAGGATCACGTACACCGCCGTCTTTTTCCTCCCGATGAGCTTGCTGGTCACCAGGATGGATTGCAGGCTCAATTCCGGGTCGGCCAGCAGGTAGGCCAGCAGCGGCCCGCGGTGCATCCCGAGCGACAGGAACGTCTGCGCCACCGGCACCTCGACCAGCGTGGGGAAGTAGATGAAGATGGCGAAAATCACCGGGGCCAGGTTGCCCAGCAACGTGTTGCGCCCGGAGATGGCCTGCACCCACGCCGCCGGAAGCAGCGCCCGCCCGATCCCGGCAAAGAAGACACCTGTCACGAGCAGGGGCATGATCTGCTTGACGAAGCGCCACATCTCCCACAGCCACTCCTGCAGCTCGTCACGCTCCATCACCTTGACCGCCAGCACCCACAGCGCTCCCAGCAGCACAATCTCGGCGACCAGTTTGCCGGTGATCCCGACGGCGAAGCCCTCCGCGCCGGCCGTCACCTTGAACGCCGCCACCACCAGCGTCAGGGTGATGATGCCCAGGGCGGCGTACGTCCATCCGTTGACGTCTTCGTCCACCTTGTTCAGCCCCCGCCAGGCGGTGACGCCGATGAGCGCGAGCAGCCCAATCAGGAAGACGCCGTGGACACTCACGCCCTCGATGCCGAGGGCAGGGTTCGGCGGCACGACGCCGTCGAGCCAGGCCTGGAACGCGCCGGGCCAGGCGGCGGGCAGCGTGAACGTCGCGTAGCTGTTCTTGAGCGGGCCCACCTGCAGCGTGCCCGCGATCAGCACGGCCACCAGCAGCGCGAAAAAGACCCAGATGCGGCGCGGCACGCCCGCCCTCTGCGCGAACGCCTGGCCGCTGTTGGCTTTCTGCGCCTCTTCCTCTGCATCTTCGTCCTTGCGGAAGAGCCAGGACATGATCAACCCGATGGCGACGCCGAAGACCATACAGAGCAAAATACGCGCCAGGGCGATGTCCATCCCGATCTGCACGCCGGTGAGCATGATCGCCAGGATGTTGCTGGCCGGCGCGAAGAACATGAACGTGAGCGCCGGGCCCAGCCCCGCGCCCTTCTTGCGGATGCCGGCGAACAGCGGCAGGATGGTGCACGAGCAGACCGCCAGCACCGACCCCGCCAGCAGCGCCGCCGGGTAGGAGACCCATCTGGACGCGCTGCGCCCCAGGTAGCGGGTAATTGCTTCCTGGGGTACCAGCGCGGCGAGCGCCCCGGCGATGAAAAAGGCCGGCAGCAGGCACAGCAGCACGTGGGCGGCCAGGTAGGCCGCCAGGTTGCCCAGTCCCGTTTGCAGCAGCATTGCGATGGTTCCCAGAACGTTCAATCCATACCTCCTGATGCATAAAGACTTTATGCACTCTAATGCATATAGTCGCGTCTGAAAGAAGGCCGTGCTTGTCACGGCCTGTCTTCGGTCAATTCATCCCTGGCAACGGGGACACGGGCACCCTGCAAGGCACACAGGCTCCCCTGCTGGCCCCAGGACATTGTCCAGCAGCCGTTCCAACTCTGGATCGGTCAGGCGGTAATACACGAGCATGCCGTCTCTCTCGTCTGTCACCAGATCCGCCTCGCGCAACACCCGCAACTGCTGAGAGACGTATGCCTGAGGCCGTTTGAGCACGGCCTGAAGATGGCACACGCACGCCTCGTCCTTGCGCAGTTCATCCAGGATACGCAGCCGAACCTGGTGAGATAGGATGTGGAACAACGTGGATGCTTCCTGATGGGTTCTGTTCTTCACGGGTACGCTCGATATGATATGCAGACTATTGCATATTGTACCACAACAATACATCCTTGTCAAGAAGGTCATCGCCGATTCGATTTGGACGATGACCCCGTTAGCCTTCCAGGCTTTTCCGGATTCAATCCGTGTCTGTCACCTCTACTGGCACCGCCCCAACCAGCACCCTCGCGGGACGAAGCCTCCGGCTCTCCCCGCTCCAGAAGTTGCGCTTTCTCAGCACCTTGCCCAGGAACACCAGGCTCAACATGATTGGGACCTCCCAGAACAGCCCCATCGTCGTTCCCAGCGCCGCGTAAGAGCCGACGCCATAGATGGCTACCGCTGTAGCGATGGCGATCTCAAAGTGGCTAGAAGAGCCGATGATGACCGTGATGATGGCTTCCCTGTAGCCCAATTTCAATGCCCGGGTGATGAACAGGTTGTACCCCACCACAATCACAAAGTGCAGCAACAACGGCACGGACATCAGCAGTAGCGCATCAAAGTTTCCCAGCAACACGCTTCCATTGAGCGAGAAGAGCACGACCAGCGTCATCAGGAGCGCGCCAATGGCAATCTTTTCCACCATCGGACGGTACGTTTTCTTGAACCATTCCTCTCCTTTGGCCCTGGTCAAGAGCCGCCTGCTGACGATGCCCAGCACGAACGGCAGCCCGATGAAAACGACCGCCGAAATCGCTAGCTGCCAACGGTCAATGGGAATACCCTGGATTCCCGTCAGCAACGAGACCAGGGGGACATAGAAGAAAATGATGGTGACGGTGTTCAGGCTGGTGTTGAGGGCGTTCTGCTCCTGGTTGCCTTCGGCCAGTTTGCCCCACACCAGCACCATCGCAGTACAAGGACTGGCTCCCAGCAGGATAGCGGCGACCATCAACTGCTCATTGCCCCTCAGAAACCACCGCGCCAGCAGGGCAATCAACAACGGTGCAATCACCCAGTTGGACAACAGGCTCAACAGAATCGGCTTTGGATTGCTTTTCAATTTCCTCAGTTCCAAGACCTGCAGGTTCAACAGGGCCGGGTACATCATCAGGAACAGACAGACGCCGATAGGGATCGAGATTCCCTGTATCTGCCACGAGTCGATCGTCACACCGATGCCGGGCACGGTCTGGGAAAGCACGATGCCGATACCCATACACGCCGCAACCCATATTGCCAAATACTTTTCGAACGTTTTCATCGTCTTGTCTCCCAAGTCTATGGTGTATTCAAGGACTCCCGCATAAGGCGGGCAAACACATTGGTCAATGCCGAGAACCTGTTCGCAGGTATGCCTGCAAGATAGTTCAATATATATTGAATCAATTAGTAAAAAAGAAGGGATGGTGATGGTAGCACCATCCCCGCGCAACGTCTCATATTCCTGAGACTATTCACCTACATTCGACGTCGGTCCACACGACGGTGTTCGAGATTGGATGCGACCGGCATCCAGAAGCCGGCAGAGCTCGTTATTTAGCTGCGTCAGCCTCTCTTCGTTCACCGAGTAGTATATCCAGCGCGCATCCTCATCAGCACGCTGGCCTGAAATCAGATCCACTTGCTGTAAGACGTGCAGGTGATGGGAGATCAGGCTGAGCGATAGCCCCAACCGCTCGGCGATCTCGCAGTTACAGTGGACGCCATCCATCAATGCCTCGAAAATGCTCAAGCGTGTGAGATCGCTGAGAGCTTTCAGGGCACCTATCAAGGTGTCGCGTTCCATATACCTGGTATCACGCATGTACTACCCGACGGATCAGGCATAATAATCCAATACTGGTTGAATTATATCACTACCCAGGTTTTTGTCAAGGGTGCGATTCGATTTCACACATCGTGACGCCGTCCTGCGGGCCGCGTCCCCACCACGACGTGCACACAGCCCCAGGGGCCATATTCCTCCCGCAGCACCGCCAACCCGCGTGCCTTCATCAATGGCACCTCGTCCCGCATCGTGTCGCCCAGCGCCGACCACGTGCGCGCCAGCAGGTGAGCCACGGGGTTCCCATCCGACGCCTCCCCCGCGTCCACGATGATCACGCGCCCGCCGGGGCGAGTCGCCCGCACCATCTCGTCCAGGGCGGCTTCGGCATCGGGAAAGGCACTGAAGGCGAAGGTAGAGAGCACGGCATCGAAATACTCGTCTGGCCAGGGCAAGGCGTACACGCTACCGATACATACCCCTGGTTCCAGGTGCCGGGTCAGCAGCCGTCGCCGCGCCAGCCGCACCATGCCAGGTGCCCGGTCCAACCCGGCCATCTCGTACTGCGCCGCCAGTTCCAGGTGCAGCCGGCCGCTCCCAAAGCCGACTTCCAGTACCCGGCTGCCGGCCGGTGGCAGATAGGGCAGTGCGCGCTGGCGCAGGCGATGGGTGGTATTGCCGGTGAACCAGTCTACCGCGTCGTACAGCCAGGCCAGCCGGTCGTAGACGCGATTCCAGAAATCGCATAAGCCCCGCGACGTCATCTGGCTTTCTGGATCGGCCGGCAGGTGACGTGGAGGTAGGCGAAGTTCTCACGCGGCGGAATCAGGTCAATCACTTCGATGACTTCGCACGGTTCATCGCCCAGCGTGACCCGATCGCCCACGCGCGGCGGGGTGTCCAGGTTGACGATCTCGCCCAGGTCTGGTTGACCGACCACGACGTAACTCACTTTGTAGATCATGTCATCCTCCCGCCAGCCTCATTTGCAGATTGCGGTGGCGCAGTTTGAACGCCAGGTCGGCGGCGATGTTGCGCATCACGACGTAGCCGATGGTATGGTCGCCGTCGCACAGGTCCCACAAGGCCTGGCGGGGGATGGCGTACAGCATGGTGCCATCCTTCACGCAGCGCACCGTGGCCGAGCGGGTCCCCCGATCTACCAGCGCAATCTCGCCAAAGACCTGTCCCTTGCCCAGGCGGGCGAGAGGGGCCAGGCGGGGTGGGCCAGATACGTCGGGAATGACGCCTCGGGCGACCTCCACCTCGACCATGCCGCTGCAGATGACGTAGATCTCGTCGGAGGGGTCACCCTCGCGAATGATGACGTCACGCGCATTGTAGGTGGCTTGATGGCCCAGCGCGACGATTTTCTCCACCTGCTCAGGCGTCAGCGTGGAGAATAGCTCACTGTTGTGCAATAACGCGGTCACTGACATATTTCCCCTCCCTGAACCAGCAGCCAACTTCCAACATCCAACTTCCAACTTCTACCTATTCTACCACAAAATCTAAAGTCCGCGGGTTGGCATTTTGGCCGCTCTCTGTTACAATGGGAACCCATTCGCAGCGGGAGGCAAAGTAGTGCACAAGATATTCTATCCCGATAGCGTCGCGGTGATTGGCGTTTCGGAGCAGCCTGACAACCTGGCCGCCAACATCATCTACAACATGCAGGAGTTTGGTTACAGCGGCCACATCCATGCCGTCGGGTTGCGGAGTGGCGTAGCGCACGGCATCCCGATCCTCACGTCGGTGGACTGCCTGCCCGATGGAGTGGACCTGGCAGTGATCCTGACCCCGGCGGTGACGGTGCCCGCTCTGATGGAGGCCTGTGGCAGGAAGGGCATCCGCCGGGCAGTGATCGAATCAGGGGGCTTTGCCGAGTTCTCGGAGGCGGGGCGCAGGCTTGAAGAACAAATCAGTCAGGTCGCACGGCGCTGGGACATGCGCTTCGTGGGCCCCAATTGCATCAGCGTGGTCAACATGGAAAATGGGCTGTGCCTGCCCTTTCCCCGCCTCGACCGGCGAGCGGCCAAACGGGGTCCAGTCTCGGTGCTGGCTCAGAGCGGCGGGGTCTCCATCACCTACCTGCTCATGCTCAGCGAGGTGGGGTTAGGCGTCAACAAGGTCGTCAGCATCGGCAACAAGGCTGACCTCGACGAGGTGGATTATCTCAAGTACTTTCTCGACGACCCGGGCACCGAGATCATCTGCCTCTACCTGGAGAGCATCGAGGAGGGGCGCCGGCTGATCGAACTGGCTGCTTCGTCGCCCAAGCCCGTCATCGTACACAAGGCGAACACTGCTCAAGCCAGCGCGCAGATCGCCTTTTCCCACACGGCAGCGCTGGCCAACGACGACCGCATCGTCAGCGCGGCGTTGCGGCAGGCCAACGTCGCCCGGGCTGCCAGCTTCGACGACGCTATGGCGCTGGCCCAAGGGTTCGCGCTGCCACCGGTGCGTGGCGGCGATCTCATCGTCGTCTCCCGTTCTGGAGGGCACGCAGTGATCGCCGCCGACGTGGTGGAGGCGCGTGGGTTCCGCCTCACCCCCATCCCGGACGATTTTCTGGCCGAGGTGCGGACCATGTTCCGGGCCGACGTCATCGCGCTGGCCAACCCGCTCGACCTGGGGGTCATCTTTGACTTTGACCTGTATGGCCAGATCGTGGAGGAATGTTTGCGCGCGCTCCACCCAGATGCCCTTTTGTTGGTGCATACCTTCAGCACCGGCCCCGAGAGCGAGATGTCGCGCCGGCTGGCGCGCCGGGTGCGAGAGTTGAGCCAGACGTTGGGCAACACGATGGCGCTGTGCGCGTTTGCCCAGCGGGAAGACGTGGAGTCGCTCAAGCCGGAGGCGGGGCCCATGGTCTTTACCGAGATCGAGGCGGCGGTGCGGGCATTGGCTGCGTCGCGTGATCGCCACCGTCGTTCGGCGCGCTTGCTCCCGTTGCCATCCGCACCGGCCCAGCGTCCGCACGAGGTCGAGGCGGTGCTGGCTCACGCTGGAGTGCTGACGACCGACCTGGCGTTGGGGTTGTGTGGTATCTTTGACATCCCCAGCGCTGAGTGGGCCGTAGTGGAGGACGTCGAGAGCGCGCGGGTGGCTGCCAGCATGATCGGCTACCCGGTGGCGCTCAAGGTGCTCTCGCCGGACGTCCTGCACAAGTCGGACGTGGGTGGGGTCGTGCTGGGCATTGAGGGAGCGGAGGCCCTCCAGGCCGAGTGGGCAGCGCTCCTGGCGCGAGTGGAGCAGCGGGTGCCCGGTGCCCGGATCGGAGGAGTTCTGGTGCAGCAGATGCTCGCCGGGGGCTGCGAGGTGATCCTGGGCGGCAAGCGCGATCCCAGTTTTGGGCCGGTAGTGATGTTCGGGCTGGGCGGAGTGTACGTGGAAGTGTTCGAGGACGTGGCGTTCCGCCTGGCTCCGCTGACCCGTGAGGACGCCGAAGAGATGATCGCCGAGGTGCGGGGGAGCCGCCTGTTGCGTGGCGTGCGCGGCGAGCCACCCCTGGACGTAGAAGCGGTCACGGCAGCGCTCATGGCCCTGTCGCGGCTGCTGGCCGAATGCCCTGAGGTGATGGAAGTGGACGTCAACCCGCTGCTCGTGTTCGAGCACGGGGTGGCAGCGGTGGACGCGCGTGTAATAGTCAGGGGCCAGAAAACTTGACGAATCGGCGCTTTTCCATTACAATTCCCTTGCTTGTGGATCGGCTGTCCGTTGGAGCATCATGTTCGAGAATCTGACCAACAAACTCCAGGCCGTCTTTCAGCGGTTGGGCAAGCGTGGCGTCCTGCGCGAGTCCGACGTGGATGAGGTGTTGCGCGAGATTCGCCTGGCTCTATTGGAAGCCGATGTACATTACAAAGTGGTCAAGGACTTTATCGCCCGGGTGCGTGAGCGGGCCGTCGGGGCTGAGGTCACCAGGAGCCTCAGCCCGGCCCAGCAGGTGATCAAGATCGTCCACCAGGAACTGGTGAACGTCCTGGGGGAAGCGGGGCGGCTGGAACTGCAGGGGCCTGTGCCCTACGTCATCATGCTGGTCGGGCTGCAAGGAGCGGGCAAGACGACGATGGCGGCCAAACTGGCCCGGCATTTCAAGCAGGGCGGCCATTTGCCGCTGATGGTGGCCGGCGACATCTATCGTCCGGCGGCGATCACGCAACTGGAAGTGCTGGGCCGCCAACTGGAACTGCCCGTCTACAGCGCGGGGCAGCAGACCCCTCCGCCCCAGATCTGTGCTGACGGCGTGCGGGAGGCCCGGCGGCGCGGGTGCGACGTCGTCATTCTCGATACCGCTGGCCGTCTCCAGATTGACCAGGAGATGATGGCCGAACTGGAGGCCGTCAAGCGGGCGGTGCAGCCGGTCGAGACGCTCCTGGTGGCCGACGCGATGACGGGGCAAGAGGCCGTGAACGTCGCAGTGGGCTTTCACCAGCGGGTGGGCCTGACAGGGTTGATCCTGTGTAAGGTGGATGGCGATGCCCGAGGGGGGGCGGCCATCAGCATGCGAGCCGTCACCGGTGTGCCGATCAAATTCCTGGGTACGGGTGAAAAGACCGACGCCCTGGAAATCTTCCACCCGGACCGGCTGGCGACCCGCATCCTGGGGATGGGGGACGTGCTGACCCTCATTGAGCGAGCCGAGGCCACCTTCGACCAGGAACAGGCCGAGCGGATGGAGCGCAAGTTGCGCGAGGCCAGTTTCGACCTGCAGGATTTCCTGGAGCAGTTGCAGCAGGTCAGGAAGATGGGGCCGCTGAGCCAGTTGTTGGACCTGATGCCGGGGATGGGGCGATTGGCTCAAGACATATCGCCCGAGGTTACGGACCGGCAGTTCAAACGTATTGAGGCGATGGTCCTTTCGATGACGCCGGAGGAACGGCGTAACCCTCGCATCTTCGACGCCAGCCGCAAGAAGCGCATCGCCCGTGGCAGCGGTACGACGGTGCAGGAGTTGAACACGCTGTTGAAGCAGTTTCAGCAGATGCAACGGATGATGAAGCAATTGGGGAAGCAGAAGAAAGGCATGCGGGGCTTGATGCGCATGTTTGGGTAAATCACAGTATACGAATAACGTCAGGAGGATTATGGTCAAGATTCGATTGCGCCGCGTAGGCGCCAAGAAGCAGCCCAGTTATCGGATGGTCGTAGCGGATTCGCGGTCACCTCGCGATGGCCGTTTCATCGAGGTGGTCGGTTTCTACAACCCGCGCACCACACCAGAAACGGTGAGGGTCCAAGAGGGCCGCGTGTTTCACTGGCTGGGCGTCGGTGCACAGCCGACTGAGTCTGTGGCGCTCTTGCTGAACAAGCAGGGGACGATGACCCGCTACGAGCGGTATAAGAAGGGCGAGCCGCTGGAAGCGTTGATGGCTGAAGCGGAAGTGGTAGCCCAGGCTACGGCGAAGATTAGCCCGAAAACCCGCCGGGAGGGAGCAAGGCCTGTGGCAGAAGTGCCGGCTGCAGAGCCTGGTGAGAGCGAGGAAGGGGAGACAGGATAGCCGGATCGCTTTATTCCTGTCGCAGTGGAATTGTGCTCCCCCACTGCGTCTCCGTACTGAATAGCATCTGCACCAACTACCCCAGGATGGAGGAGCAACAATGGCTTCGATGAAAGAGTTGGTAGAGTTCATTGCCAAATCACTGGTGGATGACCCGTCCCAGGTGCACGTGTCCGAGATCGAGGGCGAGAGTTCGGTGATCCTGGAATTGCGGGTCGGCCCGGACGACATGGGGCGCGTGATTGGCAAGGGTGGGCGTACGGTGAATGCGGTTCGCACGCTCATCCGGGTACTCGCTGCCAAGCAAGGGAAGCGGGTCACCCTCGAAATCGTCTAAGCACCGATGGTGGCCGATAAGTACATCGGTGCCGCGATACAACGCGATAGTGGGGGTAGCAGAGGCTCAGGGGGCGTGGGTATACCTGAGCCTCGCTACTTAACGGTCGGGCGGATCGTGCGGCCGCACGGCGTGCGGGGGGAGGTGCACGTTCAAATCGTCACCGGCTACCCCGAACGGCTAGAGCAGCGCGCCTGTTTCTACCTGGCTGCTCCCGATGCGCCGGAGGTGGTGCAACGCTACGCCGTCGAAACGTTGCGCCACCACCGGGAGGCGTTGCTGCTGAAACTGTGTGGCTGCGACGATCGGGACGCTGCCGAGGCATTGCGCGGCATGCTCGTGCAGATACCGACCGAGGAGGCCGTGCCGCTCGAGGAGGGGGAATATTACCACTTTCAGCTCATCGGTGTGAAGGTGGAGACGGAGAGTGGCGAGCGGCTGGGCCAGGTGGTCGAGGTGCTGGAGACCGCGGCCCACGACGTGTACGTGGTGCGTGGGCCGGCGGGTGAGGTGCTCCTGCCAGCGGTGGAAGACGTAGTGCGCGCGCTTGACCTGGAGTCGAGGCGGATGGTGGTGCATCTGCTGCCAGGGTTGCGGGGAGAGGATGAGCCATGAGCGATCTGCGCTACTGGGTGGGGTTCAACATCGTGCGCGGCATCGGCCCGACGCGACTGCGGGCGTTGCTCAATACCTTTGGAGACGTGGAACGGGCCTGGCGCGCACCGACTGAGGAGCTGTGCCGGGCAGGACTGGACCGCCGCTCGCTGGACAATCTGCTGGCGGCCCGGGCTGCGCTCGATCTGGATCGGGAACTGGAGCGGATTGCCGCGGCGGGCGCGCAGGTGCTGACGTGGGAAAGCCCTGGCTACCCGCGCCTGCTCCACGAAATCATTGATCCTCCGCCCGTGCTCTACGTCAAGGGTACGTTGGCCGAGCAGGACGCCTGGGCCGTGGCGATCGTCGGTACCCGGCGGGCCTCGGCCTATGGCCGGGAGGTGACCCGCCAACTGGCGTCGGCGCTGGCGCGCAGCGGCGTCACCATCGTCAGCGGCCTGGCACGCGGGATTGATGCGGAGGCACATTGGGCGGCGCTGAAGGCCGGGGGACGTAGCATTGCTGTGCTGGGCTGCGGCATTGAGCAGGTCTATCCGCCGGAGCACCGCAAGTTGGCCGAAGAGATCGTGGCCCAGGGGTGTGTGGTGAGCGATTATCCGCTCGGGACGCCACCCGAGGGACCCAACTTTCCACCCCGCAACCGTATCATCAGCGGGCTCAGCCTGGGCGTGCTCGTCACCGAGGCCGGCGTACGCAGCGGAGCGCTGATCACGGCCGACTTTGCAGGCGAGCAAGGGCGAGACGTGTTCGCCGTGCCGGGCAGTATCCTGGCGCGTGGCTGCGCGGGCACGAACGGGCTCATCCGCGATGGGGCCAAGGTGGTCCTCGGCCCCGAGGACATTCTGGAGGAACTGAACCTGACGATGGTCGCCGAGCAGGCGGAGGCCCGCCAGGTGCTCCCGGCGGACGAGACGGAGGCTGCGCTGTTGGCCCATCTTTCGGCCGAGCCGGCCCACGTGGATGAACTGCGAGAGCAGGTGGGCCTGCCGATTGCCCAGGTGACCAGTGCGCTGGCGCTGATGGAATTGAAGGGGATGGTGCGCCAGGCGGGCGGGATGAAGTACGTCGTGGCGCGCGAGCCGGGCGTGGAGTACGTGGTGGATTAGGGGTTGGAGGTTGGATGTCAGCAGGTGAATGTAGTTCTCACATGGGAGGACAGGGGTGTACTATGCGTTGATCATGGCTGGAGGGGTTGGGACACGCTTGTGGCCTCTCAGTCGCCGGAATCGTCCCAAGCAGTCGCTGGTGTTGGTGGGGGAGCGCACCATGTTCGAGCACGCCGTGGACCGTGTCGCGTCCCTGTTCCAGGCGGAGCGGATTTTCGTCGTCACGGGCGCGGAACACGTCGCATCCCTGGCGGCGCAGGCGCCCGAGCTGCCAGTGGAAAACTTGATCGTCGAACCGGAAGGCCGCGGCACTGCCCCATGCATCGGGTTGGGGGCCATTCATCTGCACCGGCAGGATGCACAGGCGGTCATGGCGGTGCTGACCGCCGATCACTTCATCGCCGACCCGGATGGCTTTTGCCAGGCCTTGGCAGCGGCGGCGCAGGTGGCCAAAGAGGGGCACCTGGTCACGCTGGGGATCAAGCCCACGTACCCCTCGACCGGCTACGGGTACATCAAACAAGGGGCGAGCCTGGGCGTGGTGGAGGGCTGCGAGGTCTTCCGCGCCGAGCGGTTCACCGAGAAGCCCAGCCTGGAGACGGCGCTGCACATGGTGGAGAGCGGGGAGTACTCGTGGAACAGCGGCATGTTCATCTGGCGCGTGGACCGTATCCTGGAAGAATTCCAGCGCCGGATGCCCGAGTTCTACGTGCAACTGATGGAGATCGAAGCGACGCTGGGAACACCCGGCTACGAGGCGACGCTGAGCCGCGTCTGGCCCCAGGTGACCAAGCAGACGATTGACTACGGGGTGATGGAAGGGGCAGCGGACGTGACCGTCATCCCGGTGGACATCGGCTGGTCGGACGTGGGCAGTTGGACCAGCCTTGCGGCGTTGTTGCCGGCCGATGAAGCAGGGAACATTGCCGTCGGGCCGCACGTAGGGGTGGACACCCGCGATACGTTGGTCTTTGGGGGCAAGCGCCTGATCGCCACCATCGGGCTGGAGGGGATGGTGATCGTGGACACGGAGGATGCCCTGCTGGTCTGTCCCAAGGAGCGGGAGCAGGAGGTGCGAGAGATTGTGCGTCTTCTGGAGCGTGAGGACAACCAGCGGTATCTATGAGCCCTACCAAGCCATTGACGCTGGCCGGCTTCGACCCTGGGGTGGTGGCGGAGTACGGGATCACGGCAGATGACCTGCGCCGGGTGGAGCGGTACCTACGGCTGTTACAGGGCCCCGATGCCCCGGCGTTGGCCGACATTGCTATTGGCGGGTATTACGGTACGGCGGCGCTCTTACATGAGGTGGTGGAACTGCGT
>Ga0315294_10002811_pt1 | contig 18974 bp, 14 predicted proteins | sample YL17G13_40_MG_FD_203626 | JGI IMG/M metagenome (GOLD analysis project Ga0315294, IMG submission 203626) | Sediment microbial communities from Yellowstone Lake, YNP, Wyoming, USA - YL17G13_40 | ecosystem: Environmental > Aquatic > Freshwater > Lake > Sediment | place: USA: Wyoming | collected...
AGACCGCGTCGATCATCAAAGACAAGTTCTCTGGAGATTCCCGCGGTTTCGGCTTCGTCGAGATGCCAAACAGGGAAGAGGCCCTAAAGGCCATTTCAGCCCTCAACGGCCGGGACCTCCGCGGCCGTACCATCAACGTCAACGAGGCTAAGCCCCGCTCAGAAGGTTCGCGCAGCGGCGGCGGATTCGGCGGCAACCGGCGTTATTAAGCCGGTTTACCCAACACTCGGGCATTCAACGAGTTTCCGGTCCTCCCCAAACCGGGTTTCTAACGAAACAAAAGGGTGGTTCTTCGGAACCGCCCTTTTTTTTGGCTTGGAAAGGTGAAGGCTATCTGCCAGGGGGCATTCGTCAATGGGCTGAAATCATCGGAGCCCAGCCTTGATCTCTGACAGAGGCAGGGAGAGAGGGCGGAGAGAGACGCGTCCCTCAGCCATGGAGATATCGGGAAAATCCCAGCCTTTAATTTCCATGAGCTCGATATAGGCCCGCCGGAAAAGAAGCCTGGTCCGAACTTCAACCGTCTCCTCATCCTGGACTTTAAAGACGAACGCGGCGGAGTCGGAAGCGAAGGCCGCCAGCCGGTTGTCGCTCACGATGCGGGTGGGGTTCCAGTAGGCTCCCGTGGGGGTCACCCGGGTCCACAGCTCTTCCAGAATCTTGGCGTAGGCTTTGCCCGGTTGTCCAGCGTAATGGCCGGCCTGGCCGTTCTTTGACCCACACCAGGAGGGCAGGGTCGGGCCATCAATCAGGGATAAGCTTCTGCTCGAGCCGCTATCGGCGCTCACCAGCAGGATCATTTGGCGCAGAGGCGAATCGGTGGGGACGTGATGCCCTGTCTTATCGTTGGTGATGGTCACCCTGGCAATCACCCGTCCCGATTCCCTCGTAGCAACCAAACGTAGCGTCACGGCATTTTGCAGCAAAGCGGAGTCCGCCGCCCCCGGCATACGATGACTGAAGACTGTAGCCGGGTCGCGGGTGATGCCCCCTTTGTCGGGCTTGGCGCAGTAGGCATTTCCCAGGGGCGGCATATGGCAATCCTGACAGGTTTTCCCCAGGCCGGGCTGGGAATAGGGCGACTGGAGCCATTCCCCGTAGGAGTTGTAGATCACGGTGTCCCAGAAAACGCCGAAATGGCAGGCTGCGCAGAAACGGCTCTGGCGCTGAAGCGGGGAGAACGTATCCTCTCCGGGGGCCACATCGTCGTAGGGGCCGGCGAAGAATTGATGCCCCTGGTGAGGCCGGCGAAATTCCATGGATAAAACCCCGGGCGCATTGGGCCGGGGCAGGCCGGTGGCGGAATCAACCTTGACCTCCCAAATTTTATGACAGAAATCGCAGGAGATGCCCTCGGCGGCCGGTCCGCTTAGGCCGCGCGGATCGGTGGTTGTAGGAGCATCGACGGCGGCGGCCGGAGTGTGGCAGGCAGCACAATTGCCCTCGGTCTGAGGAAAGTCCAGGCGATAGCCGGGCCCGTAGTAGGGCCGGCCGGGATCGGGCGGCAGGGGAAAAGCGCCGTAATCCTTGACGGAAAAATAGCGGGTTTCATCGCTGCGGCGGCCTTGCCGGTCGCTTCCCTCGTACATGGTCAGGAATCTGGAATTGACCGCCGATTGGGAGTGCAGGTCCTGCTGCCATTCATCCACCGGCAGGGAAAAAGTCAGGTTTGTTCCTTTGTTGCTGTGGCATTCCGCGCAACCCTGATTTTCGCCCTGGCCGGGCTTGAGGAAGGAGGGCAGCCAGGCGTAGTCCGGATTGTCATCACCGGCATGTTTCTTGAGAGTAATGACGAGTTTATCGCCGCCCGGCTGGATTGGCTGGCCTCCGCCGATATAATAGCCCGGAGCCCAGGCCGTAATGGCCACCGGTTTTCCGGCTTCCAGGCCGGGGAGGGTAAATGTCCCGTCCTTATCAGTCAGAACGGATTGAGCCGCCCCCTTTACCCGCACGACGGCGTCAGCCAACGGCCCTTGATCGTCCTGGACCTGACCGCAGATCGACGCCTGCTGGCCTCTTGAAGCGGATCGTGCGCTACTGTCCTTTTCATCGGCGACCAGGACCCTCATATGAGATCTCATCATTCCCGGAGTGTCTGCCAGCACACCGCACAGCAGTAGAGCAAGAGTAACCCCCATAAAGCCTACGATGGGCGGAATCGGGTTCCGGAAGCGATTCTTTGACCGGGGTACCCATATATGGCTATGGGGTGACGAGATGCGGGGCTTCCCCACCCGCCCGCAGCTGGGCGAGGACGGATGGAGAGGAACCGCGACAGGACCCCACCCTGAACTTGTTTCACCGCGGAAAAAGAATTGCTTAAGCGTGTTTCCGCTCATTTTGTTCCGTCGGGTTTCAGATCCAGACGGAAGACTCCCTCCCCCCAGGTGGTGGCATACAGGACCTTGCCGCTGGCGCTGATGGCCAAGTCCGTGACGGCGCGGGTGCGCAGGCCATTATTGACGTGGACCCATTGCTGCTCGATGGGGTCGTGGCGCAAGACGCCCGTCTTGAAGGAGCCGGCCCACACAACATCGGGATGGGCGGGGTCGATGACCAGGGCGTAGATGGAGTCGTTGGGCTCCATCCCGGCGACCATGGTCGTCCAAGTCGCGCCGCCGTTTGAGGAAAAATAAACCGCTCCATCCGTGATACCGGCATATAATGTATCCGGCTTGTCGGGTCGAATGGCCACCGACCGCACATCGTTCGGCTTGAGGCCGTTCAGCCGGACCCAGTTTGCGCCGCCGTCAGTGGTCTTGCACAGCCCGCCGGTGACCGTGGCGGCATAAACGATGTTCGGGTTTTGGGGATGGACGGCCAGGTTGTTGATGGACAGGTTCTTGGTCAGGGAGTTGTTGGCCTCAAACCAGGTCAGCCCGCCGTCCGTGGATTTGAAGACGCCCTTACCGCCGGTTTTGACGATCATCTCCAGAGTGTTCCAAGGCCGAGCGCTTCCGGCGTAAATGATCTGCTGGCTGGGGTTCGCGGCATTGGCCGGCGCGTAGACGATGCGCTTGAAGCCGAATTCATTGGTCGGGTCGCCGGCCGTGAAGGGAAGTTGATAGACGGCCGTCCAGGTTAGGCCGCCGTCCTGGCTGCGGTATAAGCCCCCCAGCTGTTCCTGGCAGGCCAGGACAATCTTGGGGCTGGAGGGGTGGAGAGCGACGCTGTAGCAGAACCCTAGGTTAGCCGGAAGGTAGGACAGGCCTTTCCAGCTCTTCCCTCCATCCAGGCTGCTGAAGGCACCGCTCCGGGCGCTGGTGTAGACAATATCTGGATTCTTAGGGTCGCAATCGACGTCGAACATCAGCGCGCCGGTATATCCGGTGCTGGCCACGGTCCAGGTTTTGCCGCCGTCCACGGACTTGACATTGCCCCCTCCATAGTTGTTGACGAAAAGGATGTTCGGGTCATTGGGATCAACAAGGATATCGATGGGAAAGCCGGCGACCACACCCGGCGGTCCCCAGGGTTTGGATACGCTGCCGTTGACCAGGGTCCACGACTTGCCGCCGTTTTGGCTGCGGTAGAAGCAATGTTGCCCGCCGGCATAGGCAATGTTGGGGTCGGACCAGGCGAAATCCACGGCCGTAATTGTTTCCCCCTCGAGGGTTTTCGTCCACTGCTCACCGCCGTTCACGGTCAGGAAGGCGCCGCCCAGGGCGGTAAATTTCCCATTATCCCAGTAGAAGGAAGCGGAGTTGTTGCCGCAGCCGGCCAGAAGGATATCCGGATTTGTGGGGTGCATGACCAGACTGCCGACATAGAGGTCGGTCAGGCCGTTCTGCCTTCCCAGGACGCCCCAGGTCCGCCCTCCGTCCTTGCTCTTCAGCACTCCAACGCCGCCCCGGTAGCTGTATGAGCCGGTCAGATTAGCCGTGTTCAGGATGGAGTTCTTGCAGTCGGAGTTGTTGGCTTCTCGGTCGAAGATGCCCGTCGAGACATAAATAATATCGTGATTCTGAGGATGGACGATGACATAGCGGGTGAGGTTTTCGCCCTCCCAGAGCTTCCGCCAGGTCTTTCCTCCGTCTTCGGTTTTATAGACACGGCCGCGGGTCTTGTCGAAAGATTTGCCCTGGATGTTCATGGGGTCTTCGCCGGCGGCGAAGACGATATTGGATTTTCCGGGCATGATGGTGAAACCGCGGTAAACGAAATCGCTGCCCTTTTCAGCGGAAAAGTCGGCCCAGGTTTTCCCCCCGTCCGTGGATTTGAAAGCGCCGCTCACGTCCTTCAATCCGCACCAGACGATTTTGGGATTGTTGGGGTCCACGGTCAGGGAGAAGACCGGGATGGCATCCTTGGAGGTCCCCGCCCGGGCGGTAATTCCGTTGTTGGAAGCGCTCCAGGTGGCGCCGTTGTCCTGGCTCATATTGACCCCGCTGTAGTTATCCGTGACATAGACAATTTTCTTGCCGGCCTGGTTGTTGGCCGAAAAGCGCACGTCGTAGCCCAACCCGCCCAGCGGTCCGCCCATTTTGACCCAGACGTTGTAAGCCTTGGCCTTGAGTAGGTGAGCTTGGAGGACCTGCATCTCGGGCAAAGCCGGGACGATTTTTTCAGCCTGCACCATCTCCACGGCGGGCGAGGCTTCCCCGCGGGTGAAAACCGAGCCGTCTTGCCAGCGGACTTTGGTCGCCCGCCGGCCGTCAAGCTCGAGAATTTGACCTTCCACCTGCCGGCGTTCGTCGCCGGCGGCGGCCATCCACAACCGTTCTCCTTCGACCCGGCCGTGGGAGGTCTTTTCTGTTTTGATCTCCCGCCAGAAGAACTCCGGCCCCTCCTGGCCCACCTCAACCTCAATCCGGTTGCTGCCTAACCATCGGCCGGCCAGGTCAAAAAATTCTGGCCGTTCACCCCTTTCCGGCCCTGCTTCCGGACGGGGACGCCCGACCTCCTCCGGAGGCCTGGGCCTTTCCTGTCCGGCCGGAGGCTCACGGGTAAGCACCAGCCCGTTCTCCCATTCGATGGCCGCGGCCAGGCCGGGCTCCGGCCCCATGAAAACACGGCCATTCACGTTTTCATGATCCGGAAAGTTCGCTTGAATTCTCATTTCTCCGGTCAGCCTTCCGCTGCCCTTGGACCTGTCGGAAGCCTGATATTCAAACTCGAGCCCGCGCTGGGCGAATTCGTAGTTCAGGCCGTTGTTGCCGAACCAAGGCCCGCCGATGCGGACCCCCTCCTCTGGGGGCGGACCTTCTTGGGGAGGCCGGCCAGTGTCGCGGGGAGGCTGTTCCGGTGGGGGCGGAGGCTCCTGGGGAGGCCGGCCGGCGTCTTGGAGCGGCCTCTCCGGCTTGGGCGCCGGCGCCTGCTCCCCCCGGGTGAAGACCACGCCGTTCGACCAGTTGATGCGGACGGCCCATCCGCGCGGGTCGAGCTGGACGATGCCCTTGGACGAACCGCGCTGGCCGCCTTCGGTCCAGGTGGCACTGACCTCCAGGCCGTTTATGGTGCCGGAGGCGGTTTGCTGACTCCCGGCGACCTTCCAGGTGAAAATATTCCTCGTCTGGCTGATTTCGTAGCTCTTGCCGACATTGCTTTTCCAGACGCCGTTAAGGTCCACAGGCTGTTGCCCGGATAGGTGGGCGGCCAGACAGAGCCCGGCCAGAAGGACAAAAACGATCTTGGTTTTCATGCGCCCCTCCCCTTCCGAAAAAGATGGCCTTCTATAAATGAAGGTGATCATTATCCCCGGTCGGGATCAATCATAATCAGAACTGGGAAGGTGGTCAAGAAAGCGGGCGGACGACAAAGCATCCTTTTCCGCAATGAGCGGCAAAAAGAAAATAGAGAGGCCGCCCGCCCCCTACTTCCTCTCTTCTCCGGTCATAGGATCCCGGAGGCTGAGGCGATGCATCTTGCCCAGCTTGTCCAGGGGGCCCGGCCATTTGTCCCCGCCCTTGTTGCACGGCTCGAAGTCGCCCACGATCATGATGACCGCCTGGTCGGGATGGATGTAAGCTTTGGCCACTTCCTGGACCTTGGCCTTGGTTACGGCCCGGATGTTGTCCCGGTAGGTCTTGTAATACTTCAGCGGCTTGCCCGTCATCTCCAGGTTGGAAAGGCTTTCATTCGATGATTTTCCGGAAACTCATCGAGGCGGCGGTATCATTGGGTCGATTGACCGCCTTTGTGAGATAATGGGATCAATTAGAGGATGGCATGAACCGGAGAAAATTCTTAAAAACATTATCGGCGGCAACCGCCATGGCCGGTGCCGGGTCTCTCTTGGCCCAGGAAAGCTTGCCGCCTGTGACCCTTCCCACCCCGGAAAAGGAAGGCGGAAAGTCCGTGCTGGCCGCCTTGCGGGAAAGAAAGACGAACCGGTACATCAGCGCCAAGAAGCTTCCTCCGCAGGTGCTGTCGAACCTTCTCTGGGCGGCCTTCGGCGTGAATCGCAAGAACGGCCCGTTCGGCCAGTTGGGCAGGACGGCGGCCTCGGCCAGCAACTCCCAGGAGATCGACATTTATGTCGCCCTGCCTGAAGGAACCTACCTATATGAAGCGGTTCCTCACCGGCTGGCTCCTGTGGCGGCAGAGGATCTCCGCGAGAAGGCCATTAGCCGCGGCCAGCGCGGCACGGCCGCCGGTCAGGCTCCGGTGAATCTTATTTATGTCGCGGATATCGCCAAGTACAGCCAGGCAGGGTTTCAGGAACCGGGCTTAAGAGACCCGGAAATCCAGAAGTCTTATTATAATGTCGCCACGGGCCTTATCGCCGGGAACGTTTATCTGTTTGCCGCCTCCCAAGGCTTGGCCGCCTGGTTTCACAACTGCGATAAAGAGGGCCTGGCCAAGGCGCTGAAACTTCGGCCTGACCAGCGCGCGCTTTATGGCCAGACCGTGGGATATCCGGCTAAAAGCTAATACTTATCCATCATCCGGTACTGCACGGCCTCCGAGACATGGACAGGGCGGATGTCGGGCTCCCCGGCCAGGTCAGCCACCGTCCGGGCCACCTTGAGGATGCGGTCAAAGGCCCGGGCGCTTAGCTTAAGCTTTTCCACCGCCATCTCCAGTAGCTTCAGGCTCTCAGCCTCCACCGGGCAAAGCCGCTTCACTTCACGCGGGCCCATCTGGGAATTCGTGCCGATGCGGCGTCGGCGGCCATCCTCCCGGAAACGCTCCAGCTGCCTCCGCCGCGCCGCCTCCACCCGCTCCCGGATTGCGGCTGAGGCCTCCCCTTCCGTCTTGGAAATGATGTCTCGGAAAGTTACCGCCGGCACCTCGACCAGGATGTCTATCCGGTCGAGCAGCGGCCTTGAGAGCCGCGCATAGTAGCGCGCCCTCTCGCTGTCGCTGCACTCCCCGTCGCCCGACGCGGCCGGCCCGCGCATCACCTCCTGGCACCCTTGTGTTGCCTTTCTGCCATCTAACCTTAGGGGCAAAAAAGCCGGTTTCTAGGGAGAAATACCCTGATTTCATGAGGACGTGGGGTGACTACATCAAGGTCCGGAGGCTGAATTTAAAGCTCACCAAGCGTCAACTTTCCCTTAGGTTTAATGTTTCGGATGTCACGATCTATCTCTGGGAAAAGAACCGGGTCAAGCCGTCCTTGGCCCAGATTCCAAAGATTATCGAGTTCCTGGGCCGCGATCCGTTTGAGAAAGAAACGGAGAATTTGGGAGACAAAATTCGGGAATACCGGCGGATTCACGGGATGACTCAAAAAAAGCTGGCCGAGAAACTTGGAGTCGATCAGACGACGCTGGCAGGATGGGAGAGAAGAGAGCACAAACTTTCGAATCATCTTCTAAAGAAATTGACCGCCCATTTTAATCAATTTTGAAATGCTTTATCTATTAATTTGAGTATGCCCTATATTAATGGGCCAAATTAAAAGAAGCATATCACCTGGACCGATCTAAGGGGGGCAGGTCACAGATCGTTGCTAAGAATCCAAATTTATAGCTCTATGCGCGAGCCGGCAGGTTCTCTGTTCGGGCGAAGGAGAGGTCTGCAGGATTCTTTTTGCGCTTAGTCTCGAAACTTACCAACGTTGGCTCTTCTTATTGCCTTTTTGGGAAATCGTCAAAACTTTGACAATATTTCTGGAGCGAATTAGAATATTGAAAATGGAATATTTTTTAATCTGAGCAAAGCGGTTACTTTCTGCGCTCAGGCGATTTTCGGATTTAAGGGGAGGAAAGCATGAAAGTCCGTATACGTTTTTTGATTGCGATATTATGTTTTTTTTTACTGAACACCTGCCTCTTATCCTCGTTTGGATCTGAAGATTGGAAACCACCCACGATTCGCGTTTCGACTTCATCTTTTGGTCCGGGGTTTGGCAAGATGGGACCGGAATATCGGGTAACTCCTTCCTCTCAATCCAGTGGAAATAATAATCCCGCCTCTATGCCATCACAGGTCGAATCGCGAAATCAACAACTGCTGATGGAAGCAATTGATCTTAATAATCAAGGCAACCAGTACGCTACAAACAAGCAATGGGAACTCGCTGCAAACGCTTACCGAGCCGCTTTCAGTAAGTTACCAGACAATGAAGCAAATACTCGGAATATTCAAGTTGTTAAAGCCAATCTAGGGAAAGCCCTGACTGCTCTTGCCTATGAGAAACGCGTGAAGGAAGAAGAGGAGAGCAGAGGCCACGCGTTGACGGAAATGTCTGACTGTTTGCGTGTGCTATCGGAGTCTTTGGCCGAAGTCAAATCGGATGTGGCCTGTCAAAAGATCGCTAGAGGCATCGAAACAGGAACATCCCCCGAATTTTCCGGGGGAGCTATACTGGCAGACACCTCAGTCGTGGATCTCCGCGAAATGAAGATCGGCGTTGTCGCGTTAGGGCGGCTTCGGTCGCCATACGCCGAGGCTCCACAGCCCGTATTAGGGAGCGGTTCTAACCGCTTGAATGATGACCAGATGACAACGATTGGCAATCTGTTCTTGCGCTATGAGATGGGATTTGGTCCTTCGGAAGAAGAGATTGAACGGCTGATCGGACTCCCCTCCCCAAGACTCACAAACACACCGTCAAACCAAACCGCAACATCTACCCTGCAAGCCGAGCAGATGCAAGTGCGAGCGGCCCTGGATCGTTTCTCCAGCAGGTTGATGAGAGGGTGCAATGAGGCGATGGACCAGACTTCGAAGGAACTGAATGACGACCCCGTGACTCTGAAAGTTAAAGCCCTTGCCGCGCTCAACGGCTCGGAAAACATCGACCCGGTTATTCGGGGGATGTGGGAGAAACTGAATAGGGAGGCTCAACAACGGTTATTTACCCGATTCCTAGTCGTGCAAGATATGGTTATAAAGCAACTGGGAACTGAATGCACTCTGATCTTCAAACAAGCCGGAGAACGCTCGGGGAATATGTCTATAAGGCGGCGCTAAATGAAACTGAACCGTTCATCTGGATGGGTAGCCGTGAGTATGGTGATTTGCGTAGCCCTCGTTTGTGCTCAGATTTTAGTCGCAAACACGCCGAGATTAAAGGACGCGGATGGCTCTAGGGAATCTGTTAAGCGAGGTTCTGACGCAAGCAGCGCTCTTCAGGAGCGCCGGCCTAAGTCACCGGAAGCGCAGGCGGCATTTGACGTAGGGTATAGTTTTTACGAGCAGGCGTTATTGTACGATAAACCCGAGGATTGGGATGGCGCGATCGAGGCGTTCACAAAGGCTTATCGGCTTGAGCCCACCTGGACACCCATCTTTTACTCCCTTGCCGCCGCCAATCTGGGGACAGAAAAAATGTTTTTGACTGCCGTCGCTTGGGGCTGGGCTTACCTTTACGCTAATCCAAAGGGGGAATATGCGAAAGGAGCCCGAGAGATCGTAGAGAATGGTATCCGGAAGGCGGAAGAAAAAAGAATCAAGATTTTTGCCATTGCGAGAACCCTTGTCGAAAAGGTACCTAAAGATGATTGGACACTGTACGCCTTGTCGGATTGGGCAAGGAATCAAGAAGAGGATTGTCCTCCCAGCACACACCTCCCTGGTAAAGACTACTATCATAGTGTCCTCGGGGCCATCCGATATCTACAGGCTAAAGCCGGGGATTTCGATGCAGTTATTGAAGAAGTGAAGGAGAATCTCACAAAGTATTTTGCCGACTACACCAACCAACCATTAGCCAAGGCCTCGCAATGGGGCAATGAAATGCCCAAATGCAAATCGTGCTGTTGGGGTGCGTTTTTCAACACCTGTCTCGAAGTCAAGGACTGGGAGGGGGCCGAGCTGGCTCTATCATGGGACTACGGATCCCTGGATATTCCGGGGAAAAGTGGGGACTTTCTGCGCGGTTATGAAGACAGCGGATGCAAAGGAGATTTCTATTCTGATAAGTGGGATCAGCTTCACAAGGCTTTTTCCCGTTACTGGGACCAAGTGAGAACATTGCCTGACATCGTCCAAGCATGGGCCCGCCTTGCGCTTCAATTTCACCAGGACGAACGAGAGTTCAGAATAGAAGAGGATCTGAAGCAGTTGACGAATAAAGCGGCCAACGAACAGGGAGATCCGAAGGAGCTTCCGGTGAAGGTAGCTTACCTCGTGGTGCCGTATGGCAAAGCGCTCCGAAGAATACGCGGCCTCGATCGAATCAGTGAAAGAGTTCTCCTCCAAAGGGTGATCGGCGGTTTCGGCGAAAACGAGGAGTTAAAATGGGATACGGATTTAGCGAAAACGAAAGCGGCCTTTCGTGATAACCCCGACCTTTTCCGCTTGAGAGAGCTCAAAGACTCCACTGCTCTTCACACTGCGGCCATGGGTTACACGCCAGGTTCTGGTCGCCTGAATGGAGAAAACTTCACCGATTCAGGTCCCCTTGAACATGCGAACGATTGGAACGGGTGGCATCCCGGAAGCTATTATTCACGAGAGGATTGGCTCAAGGGAGTACCTTTGGTCAAAGAGTTTGTTGGGTTCCTCTTAGCCAATGGCGCTGATGTCAATGCAAAAATGATATCCGGACAGACTCCACTTCACCTCGCAGCGGTTGGAAATTCGGGTGAAGCCCAGGCCATTGAAATAGTGGGCTTGCTCTTGGCCAAGGGCGCCGAGGTTAATGTGCGCACCACCGACATATGCATGACGCCGCTGCACTTCGCCGCTTGTATGGGAATGCTAAGAGTGGTTAAACTCCTCTTGGACCATGGGGCGGACGTACGAGCCGTGAATCTCACAGGCCGGACGCCTCTTCACCTCGCTGCGTTTTGGGGTCGCATGGATGTCGCCAAGGCACTGGTGAGCGCGGGGGCGGACCTTTCCGCCGAGGATAAATACGGATTCACCGCAGCGGAGATTGCCTCTAAGAAGGGCTTTGCCGATTTGGCGGCATTTTTGAGAAGCCGCTAAAGCCCGTTCGACGGGAACTCGCAGCTGGATGCCCAGGTCCGACCCGATCCCTCGCCGCGAAAAAACAAAATTCATTTTAACAAGAAATTCATACTCGCTGCAATTGCTAAATTCAATCTCAACCATGAAGATAATCCAATCGAAGAAATCGATCCAGATCTATACCGAATGAAGCTTTGATTCTGCTTATCCGCCTTATCCGCATTCCCTCCCTTCAGGCGCATTAACAAGTATCTTTTAAATTAGAACTCTTGTGCATTTGAAGATCCACTTTTTACAAAAATTGATATACTTCTCGTCTGGCAACTTATCATTGACCTTACTGCCGTATTCCTTGCCTAGATTAAAAGGAGGATCGGCAAAAACCATATCAATCATGTTACTCCTGATCTTTGGCAAGATCTTCAAGCAATCGCTCTCAAATAGCACTCCCATAGAAGTATTTAAAACAGGTTTAAGATTTCCTAGAGTATATTCTCGGTAATTCCAAGGATTGCCGAATTTTAGCCGCCTCTGAGTCATTTAGGAATTGCTTATTAACACGTTTGTTTTACACATCAGTTCTGAACACTAATTCCTAATTCACAGTATAAAACGACGATGCGGCTAATTCAATCTCAATGACGCATCATGCTGACAAGCTTATCAATCCGCCCTTCTAGCTATGCAAAGCTGAGTTACTGGATAATCATGTTAACCTGTCCATCATCCGGTACTGCACGATTCTATAGGAAATTGCTTTTCGGCAGCGCCTGCCTGCGGACACAGTTGCGTCTCGATGATCCCATCCAACCATCGTGAGGAAGCATACGTCGGACCTCAGAACCTGTCAAGGACGGCTTGAGCACGGGGAAGGGCGGCCCGGCAGCCGTCCGCGGTGCCCGATGAGCGAAAATCACCCGGACCTCCCCTTAAAGAAACGGCCGCGGACAATGAGCGGCAAAAAGAAAATAGAGAGGCCGCCCGCCCTTTACTTCCTCTCTTCTCCGCTCATAGGATCCCGGAGGCTGAGGCGGTGCATCTTGCCCAGCTTGTCCAGGGGGCCCGGCCATTTGTCCCCGCCCTTGCTGCACGGTTCGAAATCGCCCACGATCATGATGACCGCCTGGTCGGGATGGATAGTAGCTTTGGCCACTTCCTGGACCTTGGCCTTGGTCACGGCCCGGATGTTGTCCCGATAGGTTTTGTAATAGTTCAGCGGCTTGCCCGTCATCTCCAGGTCGGCGAAGGTGATCATGGTCGTCTGGGGAGATTCAAAAAAATTGGAGAAGCTCTCCAGGTAGTAGTTGACGGCAGTCTCCATCTCCGCGTCGGAGACGGGCTCGCGGCGGATGCGGTTGAACTCATCCAGGATGAGAGAGATGGCATAGCCGACCGTGGAGGACTTGGTCTGGACATACCCGGAAAACGTCCCCGGATAACCCCACCGGTATTCAAATCGGCTGCCCTGGTTGTAGGACAGCCCCTCGTTCGATCGGACTTTAGTGGTGATGCGGGAGGTGAAGCTGCCGCCGCCCAGGATGAAGTTCATGACCTGCAGGGCAAAGTAGTCGGGGCTGGTGTCCTCCAGGCCTAGATGGCCGAGGCTGATGTAGCCCTGATTGATGGGCATCTGGATGAAATAGACGCCCGGCTCGGGTGGGGGGAACTGCCGGGAGAAGGAAGGGATGGCGACGCTTTTATTCTTCCAACCGGCGACGATCTTATTGATCTTGGCCTTGAGCTGGGCTTTATTGAAGTCGCCCGAGGCGGCCAGGATGATGTTCCCGGGCACCAGATACTTGGCCTGGACCGCTTTCAGGTCCGCCCGGGTGACGCCCTCGTAGGACTTTTTATTGGGATCCCAGGTCAGCGGATGGTCGCCGTAGATCGCTCGGGCGAACTCGCGGCTCAACACTTCGCTGGGCTGGTCGTTGACCTGCCGGAGCTGTTCGATGAGGCGGGCCTTGGCCAGGTTCAGGGGGGCTTCCCGGAATTCAGCGTTCATCAGGATGTCGAAGAAAAGGGCCAACCCTTCATCGAGGTCCCGGCCAAGGAGGGTGAGGGACAGGCTTGAGGTCCGCTCCCCGGCAAAAAAGTTCAGCGAACCGCCCAGGAAATCGATCCGCTCTTCTATGGCGCTCCCCTCCCGAGTTTTCGTGCCGCCTTTGATCAATGTTTCTCCCAGGACGGTCTCCAGGCCCTTCTTGTCCTTGGCCACGTACAGTCCGCCGAAGTTGATTAGGGCCGAGATATTGACCAGGGGCAGGCTGTGGCCTTCCTGGAAATAGCCGTGCAGACCGTTGGCCAGATCAAGTCGGAAGGCTTTGGGGTCGGGCGGCTCGTACTTAAGGGGCGGGTATTTTAAATCGGCGGGTTTCTGGGCTTGAGCCAGCCCCAGCGAAACGCACATGAAAACGAGAACGGTCACAACGGAGAGTGTCTTTTTCATCGTCCTTCTCCTTCCTTACCGGCCCATCTTCCGTTTGTAGACGGCCGTCAGGCTGTTGTCCTTGACAAAATACGTGGCCGCCACGCGCTTGACATCATCATTGCTGACTTTCAGAACGTCGTCCAGGTCGGTGAGGAGCGAACGCCAGCCCCGGTTGAGCTCGGCCCGGCCGAGCCGGCCGGTCAGGCCGGCGGCCATGCCCAAGCTCCGGATGAACGAAACTTCCAGGCGATTTTTAGCCTTCTGGATCTCATCGGCCGTCACGCCTTCTTTTTTGATTTTCTCGACCTCCGCCCAAATCTCTTTCTCCAGGTCCTCGGGTTGGACGTTTTTATCGATACGCGGCATGGCACTGATTTGAAAAGCGCCCGCGTACCACTGCGGCCTGCTGAAGGCGGAGACGGTAACGGCCATCTCTTTGGCTTCAACCAGGAGCTTGTAGAGCCTCCCCGTCCCCCCTCCGCTTATTCGACGCCCAAACCCGAAGCCGCCCCCCCCGCCCGAGCCGAGCACGTCGGCCAGGACAGCCAGGCCGGCCGCGTCGGGGTGGCCTTCCGGCGGAATGTGGAACATCATCTGCAGGCTGGTGGGAGCCGGGCCTTCCCCGTACAAACGTTTTTCCGAGTATTGGGCCGGTTCGGCGGTCCGAATGGGTTCCACATCCGGCCCCTTGGGGACGGGGCCGAAATACATCTCCGCCAGGCGGACGATGGTCTGGGGGTCAAAATCGCCGACATAGACGGCCACGGCGTTATTGGGCACGTAGTAGCGATTGTGGAAATCGACGAGGTCGCTCTTGGTGACTTTCCGCAGGTCGTCCATCCAGCCGATGACCGTCCAGTGGTAGGGGGAGGCGGCGTAGAAGGCGGCGTTGACCTGCTCGGCAAAGAGGTTACCCGGCCTGTTCTCGCTCAGACGCCGCTCCTCCATGACCACGTCTTTTTCGGAATAGAACTCGCGGAAATAGGAGTTCATCATCCGGTCGGCCTCCAGAAACATCTGGAGCTCGACCCTGTTGGAAGGCAGGGTCACGTAGTAGCCCGTATTCTCGTTGCCGGTCGAAGCGTTGAGGGCGGTGCCCCCGTTCTTCATCAATATCGTCCACAGGTCGTCCTTGATGATGTACTGTTTTTCGGACTTGACCAACTCGTCATATTCCTTCTGCCACTGGGCCAGCTTCTCTTTGTCGCCCCCGTCCGCCCGCCAATATTTCTGGCGGTAGATTTTGTCCAGGAGGGCGTCGATCTGCTTGTCGATGGCTTCGTCCTTGGCGAAATCCGTGACGCCCATGATGTGGGTGCCTTTGAACATCATGTGCTCGTGGAGATGGGCCAGGCCGGTCGTTCCCGGCCGCTCGTTAATCGAGCCGACTTTGTAGTAGACGTGGCAGACGACGCGCGGAACGACAGGCTTCTGAATCATCAGGATTTTCATCCCGTTGGAAAGCACGTGTTCCTTGACGTCGAGTTTGACCTCGGCGGCGACAGCCAGCCAGGCCAGGGCCAGAAGGGTGAAGAGCAAGACAAGGGATCGTTTCATGCGGGTGTCTCCTTATGTGAATTCCTATCATTGGACAATTCGGGCCTAAAGTCAATTCATCGTTTCATATAACCTCCATTTGTGTGATTTTATATCGGTGCCGGAATCGCCCTCGGCCCCCTGGGGAACCAGTCTCCTTGGAGGGGGAACCCGCTTCGCGTTTCCCCCTTCCAACACTCGCCGCGAAAGAGCCGCGGCTCGCTGCCTCCCTTTCTCGCGCAGGGCAAGAACCTCGCGCTGCGACCAAGGGGGCATACCCCCTTGGATCCCCGCGACGATCGGCTCCCCGCGGCAAGCCTCGTGGAGCCGATTGTCCCGTCGGTTCCCCCCGTCGAAAAACCGACGGGATCCCCCTCCGCTAGGGGAGCCGGAGGGACGATTCCGACACCTCTTTGAAATCACAAATTTTGGTATGCTTCTTTTCATATAGGGGAGCGAACGAAATGCTTTTATGATAGAATTGCCCTCCGTGGCCCTTGAATCCAATGAATGACCGGGAGTCTGAAATGAAAAAAAAGTCCAGCCTTCGACCGCTTTGGCCGGTAATAGCGCTGGCCGCCGCATTTATCCTGGTATCGGCCGGGGCGGGGACCGGCCGGGCGGTTTCTGCGGCCGAGCCCCGGGACCTGGTTTTATTCACTTCCGCGGGAACGGAACGCATCGAGGGGCTTGAGGTCAAAGGGGCGCTTCGCCAGCGCACCGTCGAAATCAACCCCGCCCTAGGACAATCAAACGGAGTCGGCCCGGGCGACCGGTTGTGGATGACTCCTTTCGCCGACAGGTCCTACCTGGCGGTCGTCGATCGGGTCGAGATGGACGTCAACGGCGTGCTGACCGTCCGAGGCCGGGTCGAAGGCTGGGACTATTCTTATGTTCTGCTCTCCAGCCGCGGGGGTCAGACGCTGGGGAGCTTGAGCATTCCGGAACAGGGCCTGGAGTTCGACATTCGCCCGGTCATGGACACCGGGGAGCATCTGGTTTTGGAGGTTGACTCCCGAAATAGGGATTTCCTGGAAGACGCTCCCCCGCTCGAACCGCCGGCCGAGGAATCAGACGACTTGCTTGGCTTTCAGTCTCCGGCAGCCTCAAGCGCCCAGTCCGCATCCGCAGAAGCGCGCCTGGACGTCATGGTCGTCTATACACCGGCGGCGCGCGATTGGGCGGCCAGCCGCGGAGGTATTGACCTCATCATCAACCAGGACATCCAGAAAAGCGTGCAGTCCCTGCAAAACAGCGGCCTGAACGTCACCCAGAGGCTGGCCCACTCCGCCCTCATTGACTATCAGGAAGACGGCAACTCGGGCACGGACCTGACGCGCCTGCAGGACACGGACGACGGGTACATGGATGATATCCATAAATGGCGGAACACGCACAGCGCCGACCTGGTTCAGCTCTTAGCCCTGGTCAACGACACGGGGGGCATCGGCTACTTGCTGAACAGAACTTCCGGCAGCCCAGCCTATGCTTTCACTTTGGTTCGTATCCAACAGGCGGGGTGGAGCTACACCTCTATCCATGAGATCGGCCACAACCTGGGCTGCCACCACCGTAAAGACCAGGCCGTGCAGCCGGGGCCGGGATTGTTCTCCTATTCCGCGGGCTGGCGCTGGATAGGAAGCGATGGCCAGAGATACTGCTCGATCATGTCCTACGAAGATGACTGGGGTGGGAATAAGGTGACCCGGGTTCCCTATTTTTCCAGTCCTTTGCTCACCTATATGGGTGCGCCCGTGGGAAACGCCCTGGACGCCGACAACGCCCGAACAATAAGCCAGACCGGCCCCATTGTAGGCGCCTACCGCAAGAAGCAGAACACAAGGCGCTAATAAAGGGACACATCACTTATTTTTTCTCTATTGTCGAAGACCTGAGCCCGCAGTCTTGACGGCTTCGGTGAGGAGCGCTTCCTGTTCTAGGATTTTTTTCAGGTCGTTCATGAAGCGGGCGGCTTCCGCGCCGTCAACGACCCGGTGGTCGAAAGAGAGGCAGAGGGGCAGCGTTTTGCGCACCGCAACCCGCCCCTCCTCGACCCTCGGCCGGTCAGCGATCTTGAGCGTGGCCAGGATGGCCACTTCGGGATAAAGGAGGGCCGGCCCCATCGGCTCCTATTTATTGGACGACGAAGTTGACCGTCTTGAGCACGGTGCCGTTGGCGTCCTGAATATCGACCTTGCCCGTTCCGGTCCAGGTCGCGGGGATTGTCTTGTTGCTCCAGGTTCTCCAGGGCGAACCGCCCAAGCTGAGCTCCAGGGTGTGGACCACGGTGTCGCCAAAGTACCAGATGTGTTTGATCGTGGTAGCCGTAGTCGCTCCGGAAACCTTGGTGTAACAATAGAGCTTGCCCACGCCGACGGCAAAGGGGAAAGGATCTCCGCCTCCCCCCGTCGGCGCGACGGCCGCCGCCGCGGTTGTCGTTGCGGCCGCAGTTGTTGTGTCTGTGGCCGCGGCCGCCGGCGCGGCAGTCGGCACCCCTTGGGGCGTTCTATCCATGACCCCGGTGCACATCACCGCTTCCTCGACCGTAAGGTTCAGCTGCTCGATAACCTGCGGTTGAGCCTGCTGCTCTTGTTGAAGCGGCGGAACTGGCTGGGGCTGTTGTGGCGTCGGTTGGGGCGGCTGTTGGGGCAAAGCCGGGCCGGCGCCGATCACCCATAAAAGAAAAATCCCGATGACGAGCAAGATTTTAGTTTTCATTTAAACCCTCCTGGTCGTTATTATACTCAAGGACACCCCCCAGAGACAATAACACTCCCGGCCTCCCTGGACAATCAGGGCGCTTACTTGCTCTTCCCCCAACTTATGTTTATAATAGACTCCAATTTACTAATATCCTATAGATTTAGGAGTATTTAGACGATGATTCCCGTCAAGAACAACATTTTCTGGGTCGGCCAGGTCGATTGGGACCTGCGAAAATTCCACGGCAACGAGCTGTCCACCCACCGCGGCTCCTCCTACAATTCCTATCTCATCCGGGAAAAGAAAACGGTCCTGGTGGACACCGTCTGGCAGCCCTATGCCCGAGACTGGGCCGGCCGCCTGGCCGCGGCCATTGACCTCAAAAGCATCTCGGCCGTAGTGGCCAACCACGGCGAGATCGACCACAGCGGCGGCCTGGAAGAGCTGCTGCGGCGTATCCCCGGCACGCCCGTGTATTGCTCGGCCAACGCGGTGAAATCCCTGCGGGGGCACTACCACCAGGACTGGAACTTCCAAGTGGTCAAGACCGGCGACCGTCTGAGCCTGGGCTCCAAGGAGCTGGTCTTTATCGAAGCGCCCATGCTCCACTGGCCGGACAGCATGATGTGCTACCTCACTGGCGACGCCGTTCTCTTCAGCAACGACGCCTTCGGCCAGCACTACGCCTCCGAGCTCCTGTTCAACGACTTGGTGGACCGGGCCGAACTGTACCAGGAAGCCATGAAGTACTACGCCAACATCCTGACGCCCTTCAGCCCGCTGGTCACCAAGAAAATCAAGGAACTGCTGGCGCTCAACCTGCCCTTGGAGGCCATCTGCCCCTCCCACGGCATCATCTGGCGGGACAATCCGGCCCAGGTCGTGGAGGCCTATCTGCGCTGGGCAGACAGCTACCGGGAAAATCAGATCACCCTGGTCTATGACACGATGTGGGATGGCACGCGGCGGCTGGCGGAAGAAATCGCCCGGGGTTTGC
>Ga0315294_10002812_pt1 | contig 18969 bp, 15 predicted proteins | sample YL17G13_40_MG_FD_203626 | JGI IMG/M metagenome (GOLD analysis project Ga0315294, IMG submission 203626) | Sediment microbial communities from Yellowstone Lake, YNP, Wyoming, USA - YL17G13_40 | ecosystem: Environmental > Aquatic > Freshwater > Lake > Sediment | place: USA: Wyoming | collected...
TCCTCAGCCTGTCACCTCTTGGCTTCTCTCCGCCCATTTTAATATAATGAACCCAAGCAAAGGAGTAACCCATGAAACGAACCACCACCGTCCTTATCTCTGTCGCGCTTATCGCGGCGACCACCGGCTGTTTCCACATGTTTCCGCCCCGCGTCAATCTTGATCGCTTCGGCACGATCGGAATCGTCCAATTCCGCTCCGAGGCCAAAGGCAATATCGCCGAATACGCCACCCGGATTTTCATCGAGATCCTGGTCAAGTCCCAGCCCGGGGCCCGGATCAAGGAACTGGGCCGCGAGGATGAGGTCCTTCGGGACATCGGGGCGAACCGGCTTTCCCCCGACGCCCTGGAAGCCCTGCGCCGGCGATTCAACGTGGACACCGTGATTTTCGGGACGCTCGAGGTGTCCAACATCCGTCCCCGGGTGGACCTGCTCTCGATCATCTCGACCTTGAGCGTTTCGGCCGAGGTGGACGCCGTGCTGACGGCGCGCCTCCTCGACACACAGGACGGGACGATATTGTGGACGGACTCGGCCCGCGACCACAAGACCATAGCCCAAGTCAGCGTCTTTCGCGGCGGCGATATCTTCTTCGACGCCCGCGATCCCGAGCGCGCTTACGGGTCTCTCATCCGTGCCCTGGTCGCGCGGACGACGCGCGACTTCCAATGGCGTTAGAAAAAAACTAAGTTCGACCATTCAAATGGAGTCCGCGTTCTTCTCGGCCGCTTTTTAATTTTCGTCTTTATTTCATCGGGACCGTCAGGTCCGGCTTCGGGTCGCCGAAGATGAAGTGGTTGAACCAAGCGAGATTGTGCTGCATCACGGCCCGCTGGGATTTCGGTTTGGTGATGCCGTGGCCGAAGCCTTTGTAGACGACCATCTCCACGGGGAGGCCCCGATCTTCCAGTCCCTGCCGCAGCTCGTAGGCATTGGGGATGGGAACGCGCTTATCGAGCTCGCCGTGCTGGATGAGCGTCGGTGTTTTTGCTTTTTTAATATACGTCATCGGCGAGGTCAGCTGGTAGATCTGGGGATCGTCGGCGGGATTCGCGCCCAGGTAGTTGGGGGTGAACGTGGTGATGTCGGTGTTGTAATAGTAGGTAGCCCAGTTCGAGATGCCGGCGCCGACTGAGATCGCCTTGAACCGGTCGGACGACGTCGTCAGGAAGGCCGAGATATATCCACCCTGGCTCCAACCCATGCAGCCGACGCGCGTCAGGTCGACCCAGCCTTTCTGGATCAGGAAATCCACGCCTGAAAGAACGTCCCAGGCGTCGCCGACCCCGAGGTTGCGGACATTGAGCTTACGGAATTTTTCCCCGTAGCCGGCGCTGCCGCGATAGTTCACTTTGAGGATCAGGGCGCCGCGGGCCGCCCAGATATCCGCGGGATAGTAGCGGACGTCCGGCGAAAGCAATGCCGGCCGGTCGACACCGGTCGGGCCGCCGTGGATGACGCAGAGGAGAGCATATTTTTTAACCGGGTCGAAGCCGGCCGGTTTGATCAGGACGCCGTCGATCTCCGTTCCGTCCTTGCTTTTCCAGGAGATGACTTCGCGCGTCCCGAGAATGAATGCGTCCGCCTGCGCGGTCATGTTTGTCAGCGCCCGCGGCTTGAACGGAAGTTCCGATATGTAGACTTCGGTCAGGATTGTCGGGGAACCGGAGGTGAAGGCCAACCGCTTTCCGTCACGGCTGAAAGAGTATGATCCCCCCATAAAATCGTCGGGAGCGGTGACTCGCGAGATCTTAAGGTTGGCCGGATCAAGATGAAAAAGATGGGCGGCGGTTTTTTGCATCCCCGAGAAATAGATGCCGTCGGCCTTCCAGGCGACGAAACCCGCGTTCTCGTCGAAAGCGTCCGTAAGCGAGCGGATTAGACCGCCGTCGGCGGAAACGAGGGCGAGCCGGGAATTATCGGCGAAATATTTCGTCCGGCCCATAGCCGAAGAGAAGAGGATTTGTTTGCCGTCGGGCGACCACTGGGGCGATCCATCCGGCCCGGGCTGGGCGACGATCTTTTTGACCGTATCATCGGCCAGATCGAGGACATAGATGTCGGCCGTCCCGCCCTGGATGAGATCGGGATTGACGGTCGCGCTGAAGGCGATCTTCCTCCCGTCAGGCGACCAGGAAAAGGAGCCGACCGTGTAATCCTTGCCCTTCGTCCTCTGGCGGCCGGACTGCGGCGTCTTCAATGCGTCAGCCACGTCGAAGGTCCAGATGTGGGTGTGCATGTATTCCTTCCGCACAACCTCGTAATCCCCGAGAAGCTCTTTGCGGTCCTTGGAGGCCTTCGAAACCGGTTCCGTCGACGCGAAGGCGATGGACTTTCCATCGGCCGACCACTGGAAGCCGGAAACGCCCGTTTCGCCGTTCGTGAGCTGGACGGCTTCGCCGCCGGCCGGGTTGATGAGGAAGATCTGATTTTTGTCGCCGGCGCGGCTGCTGGTGAAGGCGATCCATTTCCCGTCCGGCGACCAGTCCGGCCCCGAGCAGGATTTATCGCCGCGGGTGAGCTGGATAATTTGTCCTGTCGCCGCATCGGCCAGCCAGACATGGGTCACGGTGGCATCCTGCTTGAAATCGGTTTCGGAGATGGTATATGCCACGCGCGCGCCGTCGGGCGAGATCCTCGCCCCACCCGCCGACTTGACCGATAAAAGATCATCGATGGTCGGGACGCGCCGGCCGTTGTCCGCGGCCGCGATGAGCGGGATGGCGATGATCCAGAAAACGATAAGGACACGGGAGATCTTCTTTATCATGCGCGCAGCTCCTTTTTTGAGGCCTGGGTAGATGCTTGGGAATATTCTCAATTCTTTTCAAGGAATAATCAAGAGGGATTAAGGGGATTTCGGGACGATTCGCAATCCTTCCTTAATCCTCCAGGATCCTGGCCCATTTGGCCACGGCGCGGGGAGAAATCCTCAGCGAAGGCATGACCCGCCGGATTTCCTCCAACGGAAAAAATCGCAGCGTATCCACAACGCTGCCGCTTTCCAAAAAACGGGCTAAATACCAACGGAAGGCATCTTGGAGCGTAGAATCCCGCGCCTCTTGGATTTTACGGCCCAAGGCCGCCTCATCCGTCAGCTCCGGATAGTCCCAGAAGACGGCTTTGAGAGGATTCCAGGACAGTTTAACCCCGAGCCCAAGAGGGGGCGGAGGAAGTTCCTCGACGGCGGCCGGGGCCCCGGGCTTTGCCAGGGGGTCCGCTTCCGCCGTACTCGCCCGTGGATAAAAGTCACGGGCGAGTGGCGAGTCGAAGGCTCGTCCCTTGACCGCCATGCCGTAGGGAGCGTGGGTTTCGCGGACTCCGGCCGCCGGCCGAAACGCGGCTCTTTCAAATTCCGCGCTATCAAATCCGCGGAGGACGGCGACCGGTTTCCCTCGATTGGTAACGACAATATTCTCGCCGGCTGCGGCGCGGAGAATCTCCGACGTCTTGCTTTTCAATTCCCTAACATTAACGAATCGCATGGCTGCCTTTTATCGTGACTACATATGAGGCTCAAATATAGCTACGAAATCATGTTTTGTCAAGTGGCGCAGTGAATTGAACAGTTGTCGTCGGTCGGCTATTTCGCTTTGCGGGCCGCGCCGGCTTTTTGGATGAATTCCCAGACTTTCTGATCAAAAGGAGGCTTCCCCGTCGGCGTGGCCGGATGATGGTCGGTTTTCATCGCCTCTTGGTTGGCTTTCCCGATCTTCCGGAGAAGCCCCTCATGCCCGCCGTACCCTTCGTTGAGTAAGGCCGTCCAGCGTTCCGCCAGAGACTGGGCGAGGGGGCCGGCCGGATCGGCGTCCAGGTTCTTCTCGACCTCGGCGATCAGAGCCGCCCATTTTTTCTGGTAGTCCTGCATCGTCTCGGGCGTATACTTTTTGCCGATCTCCTCGAACTCCTTCATGTCCGTCTCGGTGAAGAACTTCTTTGTCCATTCTTTTTTAGCTTCGTCGCTCATATGAATAACCTCCATGATATTGATGACTTTTTTCCAGTCGATTTCGCCGCCGCTCAGGAAGCCGGTCGCGAGGCGGTTTGAGGCCGAAGCTTAACTTTTTTGGTCGTCCGGATTATTTCGGTGGGAGGCCGCGTTTCAGGTACATGTAGAAGCGGCCGCCCGTCACGGCGGGATCGCCCTCGTAGCCGAGCGCTTTAAAATCGAATCGGCCGGCCGAGGCAGGATAGACCTTCCGGGTATGCTCGGGCTGGTTCATGCCGGCCGCGTTGCTGTGGCAGCGGGCGCAGGAGACGCTCTGCGGGGCGTGGCAGTCCGCGCAGCCCAGCGACTGCTTGGCCGGGGCGACCTCGTGATGGACCGGCGTGTACATTTCGGTCTTGACGAATCCGTATTTTCCGGAGTAGGAGGCGCCCATCATTTTCATCCCTTCCGCGATGGCCTTGTTCCAGTCGTAGTCTTTCCACAAAGCGTCTTCGAATTTCACCGCAGTCAGGATCTTTTGCTCCGTGTCGTACGGCTGGACGGCCCGATGGACCTTGAAGGGATAAATCCGGGCCCGGGCGTTGTGCTTGTCGCCGAGCGGCTCGTTGAGGACGATGGTCTTCTGGGGATCGATCTTGTCCCCGAGCTGGTAGTTCTGCCGGCTGCCGTCGAACCAGCGGTAAACCGGGACGATGTTCTGGCCCCAGGTCTGTTCGCCGTAGCGCTTGTCATAGGCGGGCTTCCCGAAGATCTGGGGAACGGCCGCCCGGTCCTCTCCCGCCGTCGAGAAATCCACCGACAGCTGGGTGGGATACTGCTTAGCGAACTGGGGGATGTGGCAGGTCTCGCAGGCCACGGTTTTAACGTGGTTGTCGAGGTGCCGGCTGATCACCCCGGTGATTCCGTGGGGCTGGTCGCCGTGGCAGAATTCGCAGCCCGCGCGGCCTTCGACGACGGGCGCGTTGAACGACAGCCCGGCGATCTGGTGCTTTTTCGTCAAGTGACAGTCCTGGCAGCGCATGTCGACCTTGCCCATGTGGTAATCCAGATCGGGGCCGGGATTGATTAGGGCGGGGGAGAGGTCGCCGCTCTTGATTCCCGCGCCGCCGCCGCCGTAAAAGTGGCAGCTGCCGCAGTTGAAGCGCGACGGCCGTCCCGCCTTTTCGGCGACGGCCTTCCAGTCGACGGCCGGTATCCCGGGATCGCGGCGGTAGGCCGAGGTCGTGTCGTGACAAACCAGGCAATCGATCTTCGAGGGGTCCTTCCAGTCGCCGCTGCCGACGATGTCGCCGATATGGAAGAGGTCGGTCAGGCCCGGATTGGGCATCAGGCTGATGTCATAGTTGTCGATCGTGTTCCGCAGGCCGACGGTGGCGCTGTGCTCTTTGCCGTTGATCTCGGGCGTTCGGCCTTGCCAGGTCCAGTGAGCGGTCTTCAGGATGTCCGCTCCCGTCTGTTCGTGGCATTCGAGGCATTTGCCCGTAATCGCCGGCCGGGCGAGGCCCGCCTGGACGTTCAACAGGGGCTTGTGATCGGGCACGAGTGGATGATGGCAGGAGGCGCAGTCGGTCGGCGCGTTGGCCGTCTTCGGTTGGACTTGGTGGCAGCCGATGCACTGCCGGTGATACGCGCCCTTGAGACCGATGCGGGCCGGGAAATCGGACTCGTTGGAGGAGCTGTGGCATTGGGAGCATTTCTGGAACTTTTTCTCGTTGAGGTCCTGGTGGCAGGAGGTGCAGGAGGCTCCCGTGATGCGGATCTCGATCGAGTCGTGGCTCTTGTTGACGTCCTCGCCGACCCGGTCGTCGGGGCCCATGGCGAACCGATGATGGCAGATCGAGCAATTGCTGTCTGTGTTGACGTCGTGCGTCCGGTGGGTGAAGCGCACGGGCTCGTAATAATCGATCCGCTCATTCAGAACAGCGCTGTTCAGGACGTACAGGTTGCGATAAGCGTCCGGGCGTTCGGCGTGTCTAAAGGTCGAGGTGTCGATCGTCGGCTTTTTGGGAATGTTGATGACCTGGAGATCGGTCGCGGCCCTGAGCGAGACCTGGATGGCCTGGGCGTGGACGAGGGAGTAGAGGACGACGAATCCCAGCAAAAAGACGACGGCCGTGCCCCGGAAGACCCAGGCCAGGACCGGCTTGACCGTCTCATGGTCGGGATGGGGGGCCCGGTGGCGGACCTCGACCGGAGCCGGGCCGGCGTGAGGCGCGATCGAAACGATGGGGAAATAATTGGCGAAGAACCGGTAGAGCAAGATCAGGACGCAGGCCAGGCCGGTGGTCAAGGCGATTTCTCCGATCGCCGGGAAATAGCGCTTGGAGGCGAACGGCGGATAGTAGCCGACGACATAGACGTTGATCCGGTTGAGCATCACCCCGAGAACGACGAGGAGCGAGGAGGTGAGCAGCCAGCCTTTGGACCTTCGGACGGTTTTGATCGAGAGAAGGACGAGCGGGGTGATGATGCCGAAGATGATTTCGACCGCCCAGGCCACGGTCGCGTCGGGATGCTGGGTGAAGTTGAGCTGTTTCCAGCGAAGGATGAGATCGCCGAACTTGAAGACGGCGTAGATGCCGATCTGCCAGGGGACGATCTTGGCCAGGGCGCCGATGAGGTCGCGGTCCGGTTCATGTCCGAAACTCTTGCCGGCGATAATCGATTCGATAATGACCATGGGCAGGCCGACCATCATGGCCGAAAGGAGGAAGAGGACGGGCAGAAACGGGGTATACCACAGCGCGCTGACCTTGGTCGGGGCGATCACCATCAGCGTCCCGAGCGAGGACTGGTGCATGCACGATAGGACCACGCCGGCGACGATGAAAATAGGCAGGATGATCTTGACCCAGCTGTGGACGAGCCCGATGGGTTTCTCGACCCGGCGGAGCGTCCGGCCGATAAACGTGTCCTTGGCCATCGCCTCTTTCAGGCCTTCTAGAAGCGATGGGGCCATTTCGACCGAGAGGACCATCAGGTAGGCCATGACGCACATTCCGACCTCGAAAAGGGCCGAGTTGCCCTGCCAGTTGACGAGCGGCCGCCAGACGTTCCAATAGCGGCCGAGGTCGAACATCAGGCCGATGGCCACCATGAAGTAGCCGAGCCAGGCGGTCAGGATGGCCGGCCGGAGGAGCGACTTGAATTGGCGGCGGCCGAAGATATCGACAAGGGCGGCCGTGGTGAAACCGCCGGCGGCGAGGGCCACGCCGCAGGCCACATCGATGGCGATCCAGATGCCCCAGGGATAGAAATCGTCGAGGTTCGTCACGGCCCCGATGCCGTTGAAAAGGCGGGCCAGTCCGAAGGAGAGGCCGACCGCGGCGACGGCCATCAGGATTAAAGTCCCGGGCGTGAAGAAGGGCTTGCGTATGGCCTGAGGCTGGAACTTATTCATGGGAGCCTCCCTCGGTCGTTTCGCTCCCGGGCCCGTCCGGAGGCCGGCCTTTTTGCGCCCGGCGCTGGTTGTACCACATCAGGCCGCCGAGGGCGCCGTAGACGGTCAAGGGGATGATCCCATAGCGGAAGATGCCGTGCTGAATGGATTCCGTCTTGTGAGCGGGGATATATGTCGGCACGTCGAGGAGGCCGACCTCCGCGATCGGCCGTCCCATCAAGTACAGCCAGGAGGTCCCGCCGACCTCGTTTTCGCCGTAAATATGATCCAGGTAGCGGTCAGGTCTTTGGCTGATCCGGTCTTTGGCCAGCGTTAACAAGGTCGATCGAGTCCCGAAAACAAGAGCTTCGGTCGGACAGGAGGCGGCGCAGGCCGGGTCCGCGCCCGTTCCCTTGGCGAAATCCGCGCAGAATTCGCACTTCCGCACCCGAGGTTTCAAGACGACGTCGTATTCGTAGGCCGGGATCTGGAAGGGGCAGGCGACCATGCAGTAGCGGCAGCCGAGGCAGACTTTGGGATTATAAACGACCGCTCCGTCCTTGGCCTTGACCATGGCCCCGACGATGCAGGCCGAGACGCAGGAAGGCGTCAGGCAGTGCAGGCATTGGACCTTGACATGGGTCTGTTTCGTCGCCGACTGATCGGGCGAGGGCGAACCGGCGTATTCGTTGACCACGGTGAAAGCCTTGTCGTTCGGCCGCCGCTCCTCGCGGAAAACCGCCGCGTCGGTGAACGGGACCTCGGGCCGGGGAAGCTTGTTCCTCCGGTTGCAGGCTTCTTCGCATTTGCGGCAGCCGATGCAGAGCGTCGTGTCCACCAGGCAGCCCGCGCTCTCCGCGGCGGCGGCCTGGGGATCGGGTTTGGGCGTGGTGGTCTGGGCCAAGAGTTTGGGCGCGGCGGCCGCCGCGGCGCCGAGTCCCCATTTTAGAAAATGACGGCGGTTCACTCCCATACAGCTCTCCTATCAAGAGTGTCAATTATTAATAGAGATAGAAACGTCACTGGAACAAGACGTAGCTATCCGCTTTCTTTAAAGCGCAAAATGTAGCGTATGGGAGGCTGTAAGTCAAGAGATTTACCCAAAAAACTTAGGCTAGACCCCGAGAAAAGCGGCTGCCGCTTATCGTTTGTAGAGGAAAACGCTGTGGGACTTTCCTTCCGCGTCCATGACCGTGGCCGTGTCGATCTCCTTGTCCTCCCAGCCGGGAACGATGTAATTATGGGTGATGATGAGCGTCCCCGGCTTGAGCTCCCGTTCGAATTTCGGACGGAGCAGTTCATTCGATTCCGGCAGGAGGTAGAGCGTCACGATCGTCGCCGGCGAGATGTCGGTCTTTGTCGCGTCCTCTTCCCGGAATTTGACCAGTTTTTCGACGCCGGACGCTTTGGCGTTGGCTTTGGACTCCTTGATTCGGACGGGATCGATGTCGATGCCCACGCCGCGGGCGCCGAATTTCTTGGCGGCGGCGACCACGATCCGGCCGTCGCCGCAGCCGATGTCATAGATGACGGAGTCCTTGTTGGCTTGGGCCAGCTCAAGCATCTTGTCCACGACTTCAGGGGGCGTCGGAACGAAGGGGGCCAGGTCCTCGGCGTCCTCCCGGCCGTGGGCCCCGATCCAGATGTCGAGCTGGTCGCTGCTGTCGCCGCGGAAGGAATACGGTTTGCCGGGGTACAGGGAATAGCTGACCTCGCGGCCGTTCTTCTGATAAGCGACGACCAGGGTTTGCGACGTCGGAACGCGCTCAATGGCGCCGACCGCCAGGTGTTTTTCTATGGGCTTGATGTTGGACCCGACGGGGGCGAGGGTGTAGGTCACCGGGTCCTTGGTCACGTTGCGGATGGTGATCTCCTTGGGCCCCACGCGGAGAAATTTCTGTTCCGCCTGCGGCGAAGCGTCCTCTCCCGGCGTTCTCATCACCAGAAGGAAGGCCACGACAGCGATCAAAACGAACGCCGCGATCAGAATGAGCTTAAATTTGCGATTCATGTTTCTTCAATCCTTATTTAGGCGCCATCGATTGTATGTCCGGATTCCCGCCGCGGTCAAGGCGCGTTTTGGATATCGATCCGGTTCCCCTTTTCCCCAAGATCATAACCCGAAAAGCGACGGACGCGCTTCGACCGTTCAGATCTCTTGGAGATGCCCGTACACGTCCTTAAAGAGAATGGGGTCGGCGGCGGAGGAGCAGTAGCCGGGCAAAGGGTTCACCAGATCAGCGATACAAACGGGTGTGAGTTTCCCGTTCCGGATCGTGGCGTCGGGACAGTGATAGCAGAATTCATACCGGTTCTTTTTGGCGTCGAAATGCGGGGGCGTCTGGATGGCCACGAAATGAAACCGAAGGGAGGTGGGGGATACGATTCCTGCGGACCGGCCCAAAAATCGGCCGAAGTCGCGAATTCTTGCCGGACTGACCAGGCATTCAAGCGCCGCCGCAAAAAGAAAGAGCCATTTTTGACGCCCAGGAGGCTGGATATTGGCGAAAGGCCGGCGGCCGGCGAAGATCCGATGGATCCGGCTTGAGAAGCTATAGAGACTCGGGGAGACGGCGAAGGCTTTGCCCGTCTGAGCGTCTAAGTAATAAAGATAAATGAGCCAGCCGATCGTTCGGTCGTCCCGGTTGGAGGGGATGTAGGCCGCCGGTTCGATCCCTAAGTTCTTCCGGAAACTCCGATACTCATCCGCCATGTCCGGCGTCGTGAGCTCGGGTGTCGCGGGATTCCGCTGGAGAACGGCCAGCCCGCCGTCGAAGAATCGGAAACCGGCATATTTTTTCAAAAGATGGGGAAGAACGCCCGAGTCCTCCTTATAGATAGTTACGGAGAGGGAGAAATGAACACGGGCCTTCTCCAATTTCGTGAACAGCCGCTTTCGGACAGCCTCGATATCGCCTCGATCGTCGGCCTGGCCGGAATCGACATGGAGGATCACCCGGTCTGTCCCGGCGGCTGCGAGCCGGGCCAAGAGATCATCCCCATCCGCGTCGAGGAACCTTTGCCCATTGGTCAGGAGTTGGCATTTCAGATTCTTCGATTTGATATACGATACGATCTCGGCCAAGTGCGGATACAAAGTCGGTTCGCCTCCCAGGAGGGTGATCGTTTCGAGATTTCTTTTTCTGAGTCCCAGGTCGATTTCTTTTTTCACCTCAGCCGGTTCTTTGATGGTTCCCTTGTCCAAAGCATAGCAGGATCGGCAGCGCAGGTTGCAGGTCCGGTTTGTTTCGATGGTGAGGTGCGGGGTGTCCCGGAGGGGAAATTTGAGGGGCTTTAAACGTCTCGAAATTACGGATTGTTCGATCTTCAACGGAGGCTCCTTCGCTTGGCGCTTGGGCACCACCCTCAGCGCTTCAAGGTTTCTTTATTCCGCAGCTCCTGCGCGCGCAGATAGGCCTCGTATGTATTCCGGAGAGCCGTCCCCGGCACGATGAATATCTTATCGATAAGAGCGCTCTGGGGCTCTCCTTGACCGTCCAGTTGGATATCGTAATAGCCTGATGCTTTGATAAAGATGGTCCGGACGGTCCCCTGAGCTTGAGGTGGCGCGTCAAAGATAAGCTCGGCCGAATCACCGATGCGTGGCAGGACGAAATACCGATTATCGTTTAAGACCAAATCTTCCCGGACATCCCGGCCGGCGCGGTCCAAGGCTTGGACGGGCGCCAGCTCCACGGTCGAGACAGGGGCGTCCTCCGAATAATCGACGGCGAAAGAGTCGAACGTCCAAAAATTCAGCGGCGGGGTGAGCTTGATCCTCAGCACATCGCCCGGCACATCATGAACGTCCAGGGTATAGGCTTTATTTTCCGTCATGAATGGCCCTCCGCCGTAGAGCAACCCTCTTTGTTCCCAGCCATGCTCGGTCTCCACGCGAATATGCAGAAGGTAAAGCTCCTCCATCGCGTACCAGGACATAACTCGATAATAGGCCGGGCCGAAGCCGTTGACCTCGTCGTACCAGGCCGAGATCCCCCGGCCGAAGAGTTTCAGGAAGCCCTCGGCCGCTTGAGAACCCGAAAACGTCGTTCCGGCATGGACCAGCAGTTTGGCCGTCTTCGCCTCTCGAGGCTTGGGGAATTCCAGGATCGCTTCCCCCTTGAGGTCAGCGGATCCATGGATGGCTTTGTCCTCATATGACGGCCGCCAACTCTGTCCATCGTCGGTGGCGAGGAGGGCGGCGAGGTCCCGTCCCTGATCGTCTGCGGCCGAACGGGGCGGGACGGGCCGGGCGAACGTCCGGATTTTTCCGTTCGGTTCGACGGCGACCTTGACGCCTTCGAGGTGGTCCACCACCAGGAGTTTCAACTCATCTATATTTTCGATTTCCTCGAGCTCGTTGGAAACAAGCAACCGATACCGGTTGTCCACCGTCGCAAGATGTTCGAGCTCGCACCAGTCAGTCCGCTTCAATCCCCGGCAGATGGCGCCGCCGTAGGGCTCAGCGTCAAAGACGTAGCCGCGGCCGTCGAATGAGAAAATGAATGGGCAGCTTCCCGGCGGAGATGGAGCGGTCGCCGCTCCGATCCCGAGAATTATCTCGATGGCGCCCACTCCGGCATAAAGAAAGGGGAGATCATTATCCTTTTTCGTGACGGACACCGACTGGATGGAGGCGATATCGAGTTCTTTTTTCTCGTTGTTTGTCAATGTGCAGAAGAGCTTATCGCCGATCAGATTGGCATTGATAAGATCCAAAGTGGTTCCGTCTTTCAGAGTGACGACGACTTCGCGTCCGGAAGTTTGTTTCATCTCTTGGGGTGCAAAGTAATACGTCGACAACGAGCAGGAACAGGCCAAAAGCACGATGATGGACAAAGCCAAGGCTTTCAATCGTTGTGTTTTCATCTCATTCTCCTTTCTCTTTGAAGCGGTTCATAAACCCATGATCGCTATCAAGGTCTGTATTTTTTCGTCTTTCGCCATGCGCGACAGATCGAATTTCGAGCGCGTCATCAGATCCGCCGTCCCGCCGATGGCCAGGCCGAGGAGGCCTCCAAAAAGACCGACGAGGGGCGCGCCCAACATGGCGTATTGATAATCCCTGTCATATTTACTATGGGTTGCTCCGAAAATGCCGAAAGCCAAGGTCACCCAGCCGAAGCCGTAGAGGAATCCTAAGCCGGCTCCCTTTTTGGCTTGGATCCGCTCAATCGAGTGGATCTCGTCGAGGCCGATCCGGAGCGGCTCGACATTCCAATACGGAAAAGACAAGAAGGTTACGGTATCTCCCTCGAGGCTGAAAATTTTTCCTTTGTGTTGATCGCCGTAGGTCGTGACGAGTTGGACTTCAGGGAACTTCGTGGCTTCGACTTTGCCCAGCGAGCGTAATGATGACGAGCGCGGCGAGCCGGAAGGCGGCACCGTCGCGCAACCGATCGTGAAGATCGTAAAGAAAGCTAATACCCAATACGTCAAAATCCTACGAGTCATTTTTCCCCTCCTTGAGGATGTTCTTCTTATTAAAGAAATCATATATTTAAAGTCCTCTCGTTTTCTATCCTTTCCTGAACGAAACTAAAAATGCCATCTCATCACGAGACCGACGCTCAAATTGCCGAACGGACCGAAGATCGTGCCGTCGCTTCCTGTCCCGAGAACCCTTCGGCCAAAAGGTCCGTGTCGCGATCATCTTTTTCTCCCGAATATCCGATCACGGGATAAAGATACTTGAGCTCGCGAAAAGAGTTGCCAAAATTTTGTCAAGAAATTGTGAATTTTTTCGTTGACATATCTCTAATCTGTATATAATATATGCATAGGAGATATGCATGAGGACGACCTTGAATTTGCCCGATGATTTGGTTAAAGAACTCGTGAAAGTCACGGGGGAAAAGAACAAAACTCTTCTCATTCGGACGGCGCTCGCGGATATGCTCAAAAAAATAAAGAGAGAAAAATTGATCGAATTTCGAGGCAAGATCGAGTTCGATTTTGACTTGGACGAACTCCGCGGCCGGGATATGACCTGATGGAGTCCTATTTTATCGATACCAGCGTCTGGATTCGATTCTTCCGGACTGAAAAAACGGCCTTGACCGATACCGTCGAACGTCTCATGAGGTTGAATCGGGTATTCACCAACGGCGTCGTCATCGCGGAGCTGCTCGTCGGCGCACGAACCGAGAAAGAAAGAGACCAACTTGCTTTTTTTTGGGATGGTTTAAATTTTTTGGAGATGAACCGATCTCTCTTCATTGAAGCCGGATGTCATGGTTTTTCTTTGAAAAGAAAAGGAATTTCCGTTCCGTTCAACGATCTGATTATTGCCGCTCATTGTCTTCAAGAGGGGCTTGTTCTGATCGACGACGATAAGCATTTCGGCGTCATCGCCGAACATTTGCCCTTGAAACGGCACCGCTAGAACGAGAGGGGCTGGGTCATTCCGGGCAAAGAGGGAAAGCATTTCAAGAAACGATAAGAATTCAAAGCGGGCCTATTTCTTTATAGGCTCCAAATAGCGATCCAGCCAGGCGAGCGTCTCCTTGATCATCTCGTTTCGGGGGACGTTATGGTCCGTCTCGTAGACGACATGTCTTTTGTGCTCCGGAGCGGTTCCCAAAAATCGGAACATGGGAATTTGGGCCAACTCCAAGGGATAAAGAAAGTCAAATCGCCCGTTGAGCATGAGGACGGGAATCTTCACCCGGGGCGCGAAATTGACGGGATCGATTTCCGGAACGCCCTTCATCTCTCGCACGGTCTGAAACCCTCCGACGACAAGGATTCCGGTTTTGATCCGGTCTTCTAGGGCCAGAAGATACGGCCCCATCATACCTCCCCAGCTAGAGCCGTAATACCCTATATTGCGGCCGTCGATATCCTGCCGTGTTTCCAAATAATCCAGAGTTTTGGCCAGATCCTTGTACCACATGACAAAATGGTCTCTGCCGGAACTGAACGAAAAATTCGGAGGCATGAAATTGAATCCGTCGCCCCGATCGAAGGTGGATTTATAAACGGGGAACACGACGGCCCGGCCGCTTTTGATGATGAAATCAAAACTCGACGTCCCCCAATCATCGAAGGACCGCGCGTCGAGGGCGGACGCTCCCGGAAAATACACGACCGTTTGAAAAGGCGGCCGGCCTGACCTGGGCAAAAAGAGATAAGCGGTCGCCCTCTCCCGGCCATAGCCCGCGGCGAAGGTGATCTTCTCTCGCGTCCAATCGGGGGACGTCTCATCCTTCGCTTCGACGACGGCGTTCATTTCGGTTTTATCGTAAGAAAAAATGCTTCGCAATGCCGCGAAGACCTCGTCGGAGACGGGTTTTTCCCGGCTGAAATCTCGGGGCTGAGGCAGGACAAGCGGCCGGGCCGCGACCTCGGAGACCTCCGCGGACATATTCTTAATACACCGGAAGCCGTTCTCGGCGGACCTGTCGAAGGGTTCTTTGGCAAACATCAAACTGAACATGTCCGTCCCGTCATTCCAAGCTCCGCCATGGATGTAGCGCATCCCTTGGGTTTCGTTCCAGCACCATTCCCTGACGTTGCCGGCCATATCAAACGTGCCATAGGGCCCCAGGCCTTTATAAAGCCCGACGGGAGCCGGCCCTTTCTTGTCGTAATTGCTCAACGGAGTGATCGAGGACGCATAATTCAGTCCGGCGCACAGGATCCAATGATAGATCGTGGCAAGGTTTTTGCCGGCGAACTCGGCATAGGCGGCCGCCTCGTACCAGCTGATGCCGCCCACGGGATGTTCTCCCTGCCCCTCGGAATAAGCCCCCACTTCCCAGGTCGAAGGGCCGGGGCGTCCCGTCTTATCGCGGAAACGGGACAACGCATCTTCCCAGGAAATCGTCCGGCCGCCGTCGATCAGAGGTTGTTTCCAAAAATTTCTGTTCTGATAGCCGCCCGCGTCGACGAATTCCTTGAACTGCTTGTTCGTTACCTCGAACTTATCGATGAGGAAATCTCCCGTCTCGAAAAGGGGCAGATAATTGATCAGCATGGCCCGGAGCGAATATTTTCCCCCGGGAATCCGGACCATATCCTGCGGCAGGGTCCCGTCCTGGTCCAGGTTGAATTGCATCTTCTGCGCCGGGGTGGACCTGGCGACTTCGACCGTACGGTATCCCGGCTTTTCGATTTTCCAGCGGAGAAAACCCCGCGGAATATGGACGGGGGGGATGGGCGATTTCCCCAACCGTGTCCATTCGCCGTCCGGAGTCCGATAGTCCTTGAAAGAAATATCGGCTCCCGCCGGCGTCGTCTCGAGGGAGATCTCCCGGGACATCTGAGGCCAAAGCTTAACGAGCAGGGTATCTTTAGGGCTGACCTTCTCGGCGTCTATAGCCAGCTTGAACGCCTCGATGAATCGATCGGATTGGATGAGGCGATCGATTTCCGGGACGGCCGTTTCCCTGGCCCAGCGGACTTTCGCCTGGTGGCGGAAATAAAGCACCGCCAAAATGACGATGCTGATGAGAGCAAGAATTCCGATCGGGATCAGAAACCGTCTTCGGCGGGCGAGCGCGCCGGCCGTTCTCGATGGGAGCGGCGTTCGGACGGGCCTGGCCTTCTCCGAGGTATGGACGTTTTCTTCAATTTTATCTAAATCCAAGATGAATTCCTCGGCCCCCGCGTACCTTTTCTCCCGGTCCTTTTCCAGACATTTAAGGATGACGCGGCTGAGGCTTTCGGGAACATCCGGATTGATTTGCTTCGGGTCCTTGGGGATCTCGGTCTTTTGTTTGAGGGCGATGCCGAGAGTCGAGTCCGCTTCGAACGGCGCGCGTCCCGCGACCATTTCATAGAGGATAGCTCCCAGGGCATAAAGGTCCGAGCGCTGGTCGGCTTCTTTCCCATCCACCTGTTCCGGCGACATGTATTCAGGGGTCCCGATCATCATCCCCTCGCCGGTGATCCCGGCGCTTCCGCGCGAGCGGGCGATCCCGAAATCCATGACCTTGGCGTTCCCCTCTTTGTCGATCATGATGTTGTGGGGTTTGAGGTCGCGATGGATGATCCCGAGTTTGTGGACTTCGCCGAGCCCTTCGGCGATCTGCCGGGCGATGGAAACGGCCTTGCCCACCGTCAGCCTCTCCACACGATGGAGGACGCTTTTCAGGTTCTCCCCGCGGACGTATTCCATGGTGATAAAGAAGCCGGAATCGGCCTGGTTCAAATCGTGCAACCGGCAGACGTTTTTGTGGGTGATCTGCCGGGCGGTCTTGATCTCATTTCGGAAGCGTTCGATGACCCGCTTTTCGGAGGAGATCTCGGGTTTCAAGATCTTAAGAGCGACTTCGTCCCCGATCTCCCGGTCATATGCCCTATAGACGAGCCCCATGCCGCCCGCGCCGAGTTCCTCGATGATCTCATAGCGGCCGGTGAACAGGGTCCCCCGGGCCATCCCCGCGGCGGGCGTTTCCATGGTTTTGGTGACGGAGAATGCAGGCCTGGAATCGAGCCTCGTTCCGCACTTGCCGCAATACGACGTATCCTTCGGATTGTCCGTCTGACACTTGGGACATTTCATGCCCGTATCCTTTGGCCGCTGGGGAAAGAATACTCCCGGAAAAAAGACAAGTCAATTTTGCCGGTTGAAGACATCTTCAGTCCTGGCGCGAGGAGTCAGCATCTGTCGGACCACGGCTTGAGACAAAACTTGAGCGGATTCGCCGCGCTTGGCGGCCATGATATCCAACGGGAGGCTGGCGCCTTGAGCGTAGCCTCCAAAGCCGGGCACGGTTTTGGAGTCATTGATGACCGCTATTGAAGCGGTACCCAGAATTGGCTTTGGCCCGACGATGATGATAATATTGAGATCCCGATGATCCGTGCATCCGAACTGAAAAAAGGCGAGGCCGTCAAGATCGACGGAGATCCCTGCATCGTCGAGTCCATCACCGTCCAGACTCCGGGAGCGCGCGGGGCCGTGACGCTGTACAAGATCCGATTCCGCAACGCCCTGACGAAACGCAAGGCGGACCGCACCTTCCGCGGCGACGACGTCCTTGACGAGGCGGACATGGCCCGCCGCCCGGTTCAGATCCTGTACGGCGACGCCACGGGCTTCACCTTCATGGACCTCGAGGATTACAGCCAATTCACCCTGACGAAGGACGACCTCGAAAACGAATGGCCCTACCTGACCGAAGGGCAGGAAGGATTGTCAGCGCTCATAGCGGACGGCCGAGTCATCGGCCTCGAGCTGCCGCTCCTCATCCCCTTGACGATCGTGGAGACCAGGCCGTCGATGAAGGGCGGCTCGGTGACGGCACGAACGAAGCCGGCTGTGTTGTCCACGGGCTTGGTCGTCCAGGTTCCCGAGTACTTGGCGACCGGGGAAGCCGTTCGAGTGGACACCCGTTCGGGATTGTACGTGTCGAAGGCGTAAAGAAAAAATGTGGAGATCCGATATCGGACCGGAATTCCTCCTAGAAAATGAGCCCTAAACCGAACGACAGACCCAGCGACGAGGTTTTCAGCCAGCTCTTCCACTCGGGCCCGCCTTGCCCGACGCGGAGGGTGTTGATGTCCCTGCCTTTGCCTTCCCCGCTGACGTAGCCATAGCCGAGGGTGCGATAGACGCCGCCGCCGCTCACGAAGAGAAACGGGGCGATGTCCAGGATGATCCCGGCGCCGAAATTCAAGCCAAGCCCGATATACGTCGCCCGATATTTCAGGCCATACATCTCCGCCCCTTGATCGACCGTAAGCCAGGGAACGCTGATTCCGATGAGGATGTAAGGCTTGAGCGGGAAATCCTTGACGAGAAACGACCGGCCGTCGATTTCGAGCGACCGATAGAACGCTGTCCCGTCGCGGTCCTGGAAGGCGGAGGGATGGCGCGAGGTCACATAAAGGAGCTCCCAGAGCCAGGAGTTCCGCTTGAAGCCCAGGCCGAACCCGAAGGCCGTGGCGTTTTTCATTTCCGGAACATAAAAGGCCTTGTCGAAGTGCCACAGGACGAGGCGGCCGTCGAAGTCGCCCTTGAAAGCGAGCGATTGGCCCGACACGGCGATGAAGAAGCCTTCTCCGGTTCGCTTGGAGCCCTGCGCCGCGGCCGATGCGGACGCCAGGGTCACGAGCGACAGGATGATCGATATCCAGGATTTCTTCATGGAGCGTTCGCGCCTCTGGGGATATTAGAGGGCGGGGGAAAAATTGTCAAATAAGAAAGGCGGACGGAAGCCGGCGATATATTGCCGGCGTGGCGCGGAGGGGAGATTCATCTTCAAGGAGGTTCTTATGCCTATTAGGCCAAAGATTCGGGGCGGCGATGCCGGAGCGATCGGAACGCCGCGTCGATGAGGCGGGCATTCCCCAAGGCGTCCTCGGCGGCGTAGCGGAGGGGGGCGCCGCGAAGGATGCCCTCCCCGAAATGCTCGACCATCCGGATGTATTGGTTGGAGGCGGGGATGGGAACCGCTTTGATCTCCTCCTCCTTGACGACATCGATAGGGAGGTCAAAGTGTTTCGCCGAAAAGGCGCGGGGCAGAGCGATCCGGCCGTTCGTCCCGGCGATCTCGATCGAGCTTTGAAACGGCGTGTCGAAGGCGCAGTCCAGCAGAGCTTGGCGGCCGCCGGAGAATTCGACGAGGAGGCTCGTCGCCAGATCGATGCCCCATTCGGGATGGAGTCGGGCCCGGGCGAAAACCGAGACC
>Ga0315294_10002816_pt1 | contig 18952 bp, 27 predicted proteins | sample YL17G13_40_MG_FD_203626 | JGI IMG/M metagenome (GOLD analysis project Ga0315294, IMG submission 203626) | Sediment microbial communities from Yellowstone Lake, YNP, Wyoming, USA - YL17G13_40 | ecosystem: Environmental > Aquatic > Freshwater > Lake > Sediment | place: USA: Wyoming | collected...
TTTTGAACATGAAACCCACACCGGACCAGATTGCTTTTTCATGTTCAAAACCGAGAACTGGAAGATGCTCCCAGGCACCTACAAGGTTACGATCTCTTCCAAGGGGGTCTCGCACTTTGAGAACACCGCTCGCAAGTTAGCCTACTGGATCGCTTTAGAGCAGAAGGCGAAGTAATGACCCCACGGGAAATTGCTGCATGGTTTGACCGCTATGATATTAGTGACGTGCAACCACCCTACATGGGCAATTACCGACCTGGGTTTATCCTATGCCCATACGTGCCGGTGCAGTATTGCAATCCTATTACTGTGGTTGAGAGTCCATTCCCCACATGGCTCACCAAGTTGAAACAGTGGGATTTTGAAGCGGTTGTAATTGAACAAGAGGAGAAGAAACATATGGCATTATTGTCAGAATTGGAAGAGAGAATCGTGACACGCGAACGCGAACGCGCACGCCTGTTGCAAATGGTCGCAAGACTTGAAGGCAGCATGTCAGGCAAGACTAAGGTAGAATTGGGGCATGTGTTCGATTTGCTCGTGATCGTGCAAGCCTTGATTGAGCGAAAGTAGCCTGTTTGTTCAAAAATGAACACTAGGAATGCCCTGATTTCCGTAAGGTTTCGGGGCATTTCTGGTATCAGGGTGCAGGGGCTAGGGAGATCGTCGTTTCTAGGGCATTCTAGGAGGTTTTAGGGGGTATTATGAAGCACGTTCTTTGGACAGAAAAGTATAGACCACAAACGGTAGCAGACTGCATTCTCCCCGAACGGCTCAAATTGCCGTTTGCGGAGTATGTCAAGCAAGCCATGATTCCCAATCTATTGTTGCATGGGGGTCCAGGTGTCGGCAAGACTACGATAGCGAAAGCCATGTGTGAGGAAATTGGGTGTGACTATCTGGTGATAAACGGCTCGGATGAATCTGGTATTGACGTGTTCAGGACGAAGATCAAGAATTATGCCTCAAGCCTATCCATGTCAGGTGGTCGTAAAGTAATTCTCATAGACGAGGCTGATTATCTGAACCCCAATTCCACACAGCCTGCCCTTCGCAATGCCCTGGAAGAATACGCTGGCAATTGCTCGTTCATATTCACCTGTAACTACAAAGGGCGAATCATTGACCCGCTGCACTCTCGCTGCGCCGTGGTGGACTTCACCCTCAAAGCGACGGAAAAGCAGAAGATGGCGTTTGATTTCTTTTCCAGAGTCCAGATGATCCTGGCAGCGGAATCTATTGAGTATGATAAAAAAGTATTGGTGGAGTTTATCAAGAAGTTCTTCCCCGACTTCAGACGCATTCTCAACGAACTGCAACGATACTCAAGTTTTGGCAAGATTGATGTGGGGTTGCTGAGTCAACTAGGCGACATTGAACTGTCCCAGGTGGTGCAACTCCTAAAAGAGAAAGACTTCGGGGCTTTGAGGAAATGGGTGGGGTCGCATGATGTGGAACCCACTACCCTCTACCGCAAACTCTACGACAACATGTATACGACTTGCAAGCCTGAATCCATTCCCCAACTGGTCCTCTTACTCGCTGATTATCAATACAAGGGTGCGTTTGTGGCGGATCAAGAGATCAACGTCATGGCGTGCCTCGTTGAGATCATGATGGGTGTGGAATTCCTGTAATGGAAGAACAAAAACCATATATTATTTATCATATTGAGCATAAATCAACAGGTGATTTTTATATCGGTTCGACTTTTTCTGCATTAGAGGAGCGTTGGAAAGACCACATAAAATCATCGAAGGATAGAGTTCCACGGGCCCACTTCCATAAAGTAATAAAGGTATATGGTCCAGATGCCTTTATCCTCAAAAAAATTGACTGTGGAATTGGAACAAGGAGTGAGAAAGTCAAGCATGAATTTGCTTTGATAGGGAAATTCCAACCCACTCTTAATCAAAATGGTTATTATTGCTCGGCCATTCAAGAACAATATAGAAAAGTCATCATTCTAAAGGTTGAACGGTTGGCAGCAAAAGAGGGAAGATACGCTGCCCTTAAAATTACAGATGAGGAGAGGGAATGGCAGCGGGTCCTTGCAAAACATCGAAAATCGTCAGAATTTGAGCAACGCGAGAGAGAACGGCGTGAGTTGGAATTGCACCAAATTGCAGAACTACGATGGGCAAACCGGCACATTGCCCAGGATGTTGGGACCAACAAAATTCAAGAGATAACCGGGTTATCAAAGACACAAATTAACAAAAAGATTCTAAGGGACAAAAAAGAGCAGGCGGCGCATGACTTAAACGAACTCATACTTCGACAAGAAAGTAAGACTCGATGTAGTGAGATAGCAAAAGCCCTAGAAGTGTCCAGACAAAAAATTAGTAAGATATTTCAGGAGGGCGAACCTTTCAAGAAATCGTATAAGTTGGGTGAAATATATGAGTCCCTTTGATTTCGTCAAGGAAATCCAACATGGCAAACGCGACTTGTTTGCATTGGACCCTGAGAATGAGAAGTCTTACGTCCCGTTCTTGACCAACAAAGCCTTGTCCTATGACCAAGATACCATCTTGTTTGCCAACGAGATGAATCAACGGCATCACCTGGACAAGCGCATGCAGCATGCCTATTTGCTGCGCATTGTCCGAGCCAGAAGGCGCGGATTTCACAAGTGGCAAAAAACAGTCAAGAGCGATGCCCTGGAAGCAGTCAAGACATATTTTGAGTGTTCCACCAACAAGGCTATGGAAGCCCTCAAAATCCTCAGCGCAGCACAGATTGAGAATGTCATTCGCCTTACCGACAAGGGTGGCAGGGTCGGAAAAGCCAAATAAGCAAAAACATAAATAACCTCACTAACTTGCGAGGTTTATTATGCTTGATCTTGAATCGTGTGTTGAAATCCTCCTCAAAACTCCCGATGACTTCCTCAAGTGCCGTGAAACCCTCTCCCGCATAGGCGTAGCCTCCCGCAACGACAAAATTCTCTACCAATCGTGTCATATCCTGCACAAAAGAGGCCGCTACTACATTCTCCATTTCAAACAGTTATTTGCCCTGGATGGTAAAGACACCGACATTTCAGACAACGATATAGCCCGAACCAATGCCATTGCACGCCTACTAGCCGAATGGGGACTCTGCACTCTCGTAAAGCCTGAAGCAATCGGAACCTCTGCACCCTTGCATGAAATCAAAATCATTACCCACAAAGAGAAACCAGACTGGGTGCTCGTCACCAAATACACGATAGGAAAAAAGAGAGTTGATCCTGGCTCACTATGAAAAAATCAAGCGCACAAAAACGAACACATTATAATTCTCTAATGTTGACGATTTTTACCAGTATACCGGCGGAAAAGGGCTATACCGGCATATCCCAGAAAAAAGGTTGTATATATATCCTATAGGGTTTTAAGAATTCTTTCTTAACGAATCCTAAAGTTCCTAAATCCTTTCCTCTATATTCCTATATCCCGAAGGGATAGTGGAAGTGAGAGTAAAACCTTACCCCGTAATGACGTGGAATGTGTATTTCAAATGAGGGATTAAGGCATTGCCAAAGCACCATATAATTCCAAAATATGAATGGTTTGAACGATTTGGAAATATGAAAGGGGTGAATGCACAAGATAATACTTGTAACCTCACTCTATCACAGCATGCAGAAGCCCACATGCTCCTCTATGAACTCAATCATAATGATCGGGACCTTGAAGCCCACCAAGCCTGCGTCGGCACCATCCTCAAGCGTATGAAACTCAAAGAAAAAGCGCACCTACATACTACTAGGAAGAAACGAAAGAAGTTTCACCGTTCCCATAGAAAGTGGCATATATGATGAATTCCAACTATCTCCAAACCGTCTGCGGTGCATGCAAGGCTCCTATCTCTCTGCAACAAGACTGGCAGATCAATGGACTCGCAGCCTGTGGGTTGTGCATGTATGATTATGCACTCACGAAAACCACTCTCCCTTGCCCATATAAAATTCCACGACCACGGAAACTCATTGGGCGTGTCAAGAAGATCGTAAAAGACAGCATCTTCACGCAAACATCCACTCATGGCGCACAAGCGACGTGCGGATACATGTCAACAGAACAGATTGCACGATTCCTACAAGACCCTATGGGTGGATTATGAAATCCTTCACGGATATCTTAGCCTTCATCCACAACTATTGGATTTGTCCGTCGAATCGTATCACCATTCATCATGCTGACTGCCCTAGGGGTCACTATCATGATGCGGATTATGTCATGATGTACGCACTGTTTCAGATGGTCGTGGACTACGTTGAAATTGAACTCTCAGGCAATCTTGGTGATGGATTTGAAACCCGCTGGCAGAAATTCGTGCGTGATTGTGGGAGCCTCCCGTTTATCCATTGGTTTGTCAAAGCCCCCCGCAATGCTCGCCGAGGACTGTATCACCTTCGTTGGGGCATGCGATTAACGGATCATCCTTCCCAAGCGGAGTTTTGTAAAGATATGTTTGCCCTCTATAAGTTCTGGAAGCATACGCGACCCCGCAGAGAAGAGGCGCATTTCTATTGGCACTTGATGCGCGAAGGGAAGAGTTGGCGAGCACCCCATACACCAGAGGAGGATAGGCTCTTTGCTGTCGGTGAAGAATTGCAGGCTAAGTATGATACGGAAGATCAGGACATGTTACTCAGTATCATCAGAATTCGTCGCAGTATGTGGACCTAACAAGGAGATTAGTATGAGCCAATTATCCCCACACTTCAGTCTCAAAGAGATGACCCGCTCCGATACCGCGTTGCGTTTGGGAATCAATAACGATCCCCCGCAGAAATATCTTGACAATCTCATATTAGTATGCGATAATATCCTTGAACCTGTGCGGAAAGTGTGGGGTCCGGTGCGTGTCAATTCAGGCTACCGAAGTCTGAGTTTGAACATGTCCGTGAACCCTATGACCTCCACCATTGACAAACTCTCCAAGCATTGCACAGGAGAAGCGGTTGACTTTGAAGTAGAAGGAGTCTCCAACGTCGATCTCGCGCTCTGGTGCGTAGCGAACTTGCCAGTCTGGGACAAGATCATCCTTGAATTCTACACCCCTGGTCAGCCAAATTCAGGATGGGTGCATGCCCAGTATGTGATCGGCAAGCAGAGGAAAGAATCATATACCGCAGTGCGTGAAGGTGGAACGACTCTTTACAAAGTGGGAATTCTCGCATGAAGAAGATATTAGTCTGTGGGTTGTTTGCCTTGTTGGTCGCGTGTGCGGATGACTCTTCATCCCCCCCACCACCGACCCCGACTCCTATCCCAATGGTCTGTTGCAGTGGGACGCTGACCTGGGAGAATAACAAAGAGAGTGATTTGGCTGGATATCGTGTCTATCGTTCTGTGACCGCAGTGATTCCCAATGATGAAACACGGAAGGTGTTTTTCCTGGCTTCAGTGACTCAACCCACCTTCCACGACACGACAGGAATTGAGATGACTACATACTACTATATTGTCACCGCATATGACACGGCTGACAACGAGAGTCAGAATTCCAACGAAGTGAATATAACATACTAAGGAGATTGATTATGGATGATGCCGCAGAGGACGTGAGAGAGTTTCAAGAGCGAGTGGGGCATGTGGATGGAGCAGGGGTGGAGTTGACTACTCCCGAAATTCAAGCCCTGTATCATACGTTCGTGGAAGAAGAGTATAAGGAATTTATGGAAGCCACAGATGCCGCACATAAGTTGCAGGAAGCGATGGACTTGATTTGGGTGACATTAGGATATTGTAACTCTCGCGGGTGGGATGTCACTGGGGCATGGGACGAATTGTTCCGTTCCAATATGTCCAAACTCCAGGTTGACGGAGTGACGGGGAAACTCAAACGCCGGGATGATGGAAAGATTCTCAAACCCGAAAATTGGCAGAAGCCAAATTTCACGCCCTTTGTGAACGGCGGTCAATAGTTCATTTTATCAAGGAGGTTTTATTATGGCAGTCAAGATTTTGATGTTCAATAATGGGTTGCAGGTTATCGGTGACGTGGTGAACAAGGATACCACTGGTAATGTGGTGATCGTGACGAAACCGGTGCAATTGGTGTTTTCCGCAAGTGAGGACCCATCCAAGAAGGGACAAGCGAGCTTGGGATTTGCGCCATTCTTGCAATATGCTGAGGAATGGAAAACCGGTGTATCATTCATGGTCTCTGATATCCTGACTGTCGTGACGCCGGCGGTTGAACTGGTGAACGGCTACAATCAAACATTCGGCTCTGGTTTAGTGCTTCCCGGCGGAATTAGCCCCCTCTCAGTTTAACTTGACATTCCCCTGTGGATATGCTATAATGTTCCTGTTCTGAGGAGTCTGATATTCTTCAGGACAGGAAATTATTTCACACCACAGAGGGGTAAGATTTAATGAAGTTCTACACTAACGTATCCTGTCAAGGCAATGCGATCTACTACCGTGGTATAGAGAATGGTCGGAGGGTTCACCGAAAACAGGGATACTCTCCGACCCTCTATATTCCTGCCAAGATTCCTAACCTTCCTGTTGACTTCAAAGACCTGCAAGGCAATCCTGTTGAAGCTATGCACTTTGATGACATTAGTGAGGCGCGACACTTCTGTAAGAACTACGAGGACGTGCAGAGTTTCACCATCTACGGCAACAGCAGGTTTGAGTATGCCTTCATTGCTGACCAACACCCTGAGAAGGAAATTGAATGGTCCTCTGAACACATCGTTACTGCCTTCATTGATATTGAAGTCGGCTCCGATGGGGGAATGCCTGATGTCAACCTCGCAGATAAACCAGTCACCGCAATCACCGTCAAATTTTCTACCGACCCCACCTACTATGTGTTGGGGTGCGGAAAATATACACCCCATCGCAACGACATTGATTATCTTTGGTGCGGGTCTGAAGAAGAGTTACTGGGGAGTTTCATATCTCTATGGAAAGAGAAGTCGCCTGATATTGTTACAGGATGGAATGTCAAGACCTTTGATATTCCCTACCTCATCAATCGTATGTGTGCGCTCCCACACCTAGGAGAAGCCACTGCCCGATGGTTGAGTCCGTGGGGTAAGATCACGCGACGAGAAGAAGAATACTACAACAAGCCTGTCACCATCTATCAATTGCTTGGGTGCGCCACCCTTGACTATCTGCAACTCTTCCGCAAGTATGCCAAGAATGCAAACCAAGAATCCTACAAACTTGACCACATTGCGTTTGTGGAATTGAAAGAACGCAAACTTGATTATGCCGAATATGAAACGCTGCATATCCTCTACAAGACCAATCACCAAAAATTCATTGAATACAACGTCCATGACGTGCAGTTGGTCGAACGCTTGAATGCCAAGGGTCGCTTGATTGATATGGCGTTGCTGTTGGCGTATAACTACAAAACCAATTATGAAGATGGATTCTCGCAAGTGCGTATGTGGGACTGTATTTGTTACAACTTCTTGAGAGCGAAGAATATCGTGCTGCCTCCAAAGAAGGGCAACAAAAAAGACCATGCCTATGAGGGTGCGTATGTGAAAGCCCCATTGATTGGCATGTTCAAACACATCGTCGGTCTTGACGCAACCAGCCTGTATCCTAAAACGATGATGCAGTATAACATGTCGCCTGAGACATTGATTGAGCCTGAGCATTACACGCAAGCGATGAAGGATGTTATTGCACAAGGGGTGACGGTTGAGAAGATGCTCCACAAAAAGATTGATCTGAGTGGACTCGTTGATTGCACTATGACCCCGAATGGGCAGTTTTTTGATACACGCAAAGTTGGGTTCTTACCTGAAATTTTGAAAGAGATGTTTGACCAGCGTGTGGTTTACAAAAACAAGCAGATGGACGCGAAACGAGCGAAGGAGGCATGTTCCGATCCCATACGCAAATTAGAGTTGGAAGCCTTGATTTCACGCTATGAGAATTTACAGTTAGCCAAGAAGGTTGGATTGAACTCTGCATACGGCGCCTGTGGGTCTGAGTATTTCCGCTTCTTTGATATTCGCATTGCTGAAGGGGTCACCCTAGCAGGGCAATTGAGTATCAAGTGGGTGGGCAACCGTTTGAACGCATACCTCAATGATTTGTTGAAAACGATTCGTGTTGATTATGTGATTGCCAGCGATACTGATTCGGTCTATCTGAACCTGGACCCGTTGGTGTGTCGCGTATTCAAAGACCAATCAGACACCACAAAGATTGTCAACTTCTTGGATTCGGTCTACAAAACCAAACTCAAAGGGGTGTTGGAAGCCACCGCACAGGATTTGGCAAATTACACGCATGCGTTTTCACAAGAGTTGGACATGAAGCGGGAAGCCATAGCCGATAGGGGTATTTGGACTGCAAAGAAACGCTACGTGTTGAACGTGTTGGATTCTGAAGGGGTGCGCTACAAGGAACCAGAGATGTTGATTCATGGGCTTGAAGCCATTAAGTCCTCTACCCCCAGTCTGGTGCGAGACAAGATCAAAGCGGCGCTGAAAATCATTCTCACTGGCACCGAACCTCAGTTGGTGGAGTTTGTGGCTAAGTTCAAAGAGGAATTCAAGACCTTGCCGATTGGGGATATCGCGTTCCCTCGCGGGTGTAATGGGTTGGAGAAGTATCGCAACAAGACGGGGGTTCGCACGGTCCACACCACCATGTTTGGAGAACCTGGGGCAACCGTGGACACAGAGATTTATCTCGGTGGGACACCCATCCATGTGAAGGGTGCGTTGGTTTACAATCATTGGCTGCGGAAACTCAAACTAGCCGATCAGTATGAAATTATTCAAAATGGGGAGAAGGTCAAGTTCGTCAACCTCAAGCCTGGAAACATGTTTGATGAAACGGTGTTGTCGTTCATCCGCCGCATTCCTCCGCAGTTTGAATTGGAGAAGGCAATTGATTGGGACCTGCAATTTCAAAAAACCTTTGCTGAACCCCTAAATATCGTATTGGATGCGATTGGATGGCATGCAGAAGTGCAATACAACTTGGAGGATTTCTTTTCATGATAGATCGTCAAGAGATGTTGTTGATTCAGTTGATGGAAGAGGCGGGGGAAGTGGTGCAGGCGGCCTCAAAGGTCCTGCGATTGGATGGAATTCAGAAGCCAAATCGAGTTTGGAGGGATTATTCAAATGACCCAACATGAAGCATTGAGATTTAGAAGGGAGACACGCGACATGAGTATTCAAGATACAAGCTTTCACAATACGGTATTCTTTTATGGTGGACCACTGAGCCAATGGTACTCAAGCCCATTCACACACAATGAGCATACCTTTAATTGTGCTGAACAATACATGATGCTCAAGAAAGCGATGCTCTTTGAAGACCTCGATACTGCCCATAAAATTATGCTTTCACAAGACCCACGAGAACAAAAAGCGTTGGGTCGGCAAGTGAAAAACTTTGATGCTGATGTGTGGGCGTATATGGCAGAGGCAAATGTGATTCAAGCCAACCTGTTGAAATTTGGGCAGAATATAGAATTGTGGGATTATCTCAGAGGCACAGGGAACCGCGAATTGGTTGAGGCGAGTCCGACAGATCGGATATGGGGAATTGGATTAGGTATGGGAAACCCTGATCGATTTGACCGGAGTAAATGGCGGGGAACCAATTTGCTTGGTGAATGCCTCATGAAGGTTCGCGCACAACTCCGTGAAGAAGAAGCGATGATGAAACAGGCACCTCATCATTATCCACCATTTGTGGTGCGATGATGAATCCTTTCACGAGAATTGGGGACCGTACAATGAAAAAGAATTTTCGTGTTGTGTCACTGCCCGATAACCGAAACGGAGATCATGATTGTCATTGCAATCGCTGTGATAAGCATTTTCGTTCTTCTGAGATGATTTTCGGTCGTTTTGAGAATGACTCGGCGCGATATCGTTCCGACTGGTATTGTCCGACTGAGGATTGCCACGGACGTTTGAATGCAGGAGTGTACTTCTTGACAGTTTCTTCTTGACTCTTCACCTTTATTCTGGTATAATTGAAAGGATGGGATAAAATGTTATTATCGTATGAACAAATTGCTGAAATGGCGCATGAGAACAACCGTGCCTATTGCCATGCTTTGGGAGATTACTCTAAGGCACCGTGGCGCATGGTGGCAAAAGAGATCAGGGCTTCCGCGATTGATGGTGTGGAGTTTCATATCAACAATCCCGATTCCAGTCCAGAACAATCACATAATAACTGGTTGAAGTTCAAGCAGCAGGATGGTTGGAAGCATGGGATCGTCAAAGACCCCATCAAGAAAGAACACCCTTGTTTTTGTGCTTACTCAGAGTTACCAGTAGAACAACGGGTGAAAGATTTTCTGTTCGCGGCAATTGTTGATACGCTCAAAACTTTTTAGGAGATTAGATTATGTCATTGATGGATCGTTTGAAGAAAACCAGTAGCATTGATATTGCCAGCGTCTTAGATGACTCTGAGATTTTTGGTGAGCGACAGAGTGTGGTTACAGAAATTCCTATTCTCAATGCCGCCCTGTCAGGCAGTCTCAAGGGTGGGTTGACATCTGGTGTGACGCAGATCGCAGGACCCTCCAAGCATTTCAAAACGGGTATCGGACTTATGTTGATTCGCGCCTTCTTACAGCATCACAAAGATGGTGCAGTCTTGTTCTACGATTCAGAATTTGGTTCTCCCCCTGCCTACTTCAACACCTTCGGCATCGACATGAAGAAAGTGTTTCATACACCCATAACTGATGTGGAACAACTCAAACATGACATCATGGTTCAGTTGGCGGAAGCCAAGCGGGGCGACCCGCTCTTGATTATCATTGACTCTATCGGGCAACTCGCGTCTCTCAAAGAAGTGGACGATGCGATTGAAGGTAAGTCTGTGGCTGATATGACGCGAGCGAAAGCGATTAAGTCGTTGTTCCGTATGATTACTCCACACTTGCGAATCAAGGATATTCCTCTCATCGTGATTAACCACACCTACAAGACCCTGGAAATGTTCAGCAAGGACGTGGTGGGGGGTGGAACGGGTTCCTATTTTGCGGCTGACACCATTTGGATTGTTGGACGCAGACAAGAGAAGGTCAAGGACGAACTGGCAGGATATGAATTTGTCCTGAAGGTGGAGAAGTCGCGCTTTGTCAAGGAAGGATCAAAGTTCCCGATCACGGTCAAGTTTGACTTGGGCATTGAGAAGTATTCTGGACTCTTGGAGAGTGCAGTGGAAGCGGGATTTGTCACGCAACCCAAAGAGGGATTCTACCAGAAGAAGGGTGACAAGACTGCGGTGCGAGAAGCCAAGACCAAGAACGATGAATTTTGGGCATCCATTTTAGCCAGTGAGGAATTTAATGAATTTATTAGAAAAAAGTATGAAGTGGCTTATGGCGATATTCTCGCCACAGCCGCCGCTGAAGCCACTGCTGACGGAGAATGAGGATTACTGCTTCAGCGAAATAATCATCGCTGAGGAACCCATTCACGCTGTCAAGATATTGACAGGTCCGTACATGAATGTCATGGTCTACTACGGGTATGTGAAGTTGATACCAGAGCACGGCACTCATCGCCTTGCGTTTCAGTATACGATATGGGACTCCGCGAGTTTCACAAAGAAAGAGTTGGTTGAATCGCAAGCGTTTATTATGCGAGTAGGTGATACTTTGGCATCAATCATTGCCGACGAGAAAAATGTGGGGGAATATGGTACACCTCAACCGGATGAAGAATAATGCCCCTGCATCACATCATACCAAAACATGAATGGAAGGCACGATTCGGGGACTTAGAGGGATTCGACGCCCTTGATAATTTGGTGAATCTGACCACCGAGCAGCATTCACAGGCTCACGCGCTGCTTTATGAAATGATTGGCAGGACACGCGGCCCCTATAAAAAGAAAGGGACAACAATTGCATAGGTTAGAGCAAACGATACTCAAGACGCTGATATATCATGATGCGTATTTACGCAAAGTGCTTCCGTATCTCAAAGAATCCTACTTCAAAGAACCGATTGAGTTGATTGTTCTGAAGGAAATTGTGTCCTTTGTGGCGAAGTATAACAATCCTCCGACCCATGAAGCCCTGGTAATCAACCTGACTGAAGCCGACAACCTCAAAGAGGAGCAGGTGCGCGATGCGGTTGAACTCCTCAAGCAACTCCACCTAGATCGTAAGGAGCCTACTGACCTGGCATGGTTGACTGACCAGACTGAAAAGTTTTGTCAAGAATCGGCGCTGCACAATGCCGCAATGGATGCGATTGCGATTATGGATGGGGGAGGAATTGATAAGAGAACGAAAGGGTCAATTCCTGAAATTTTCACCCAAGCCCTTGCGGTGTCATTTGATCCTCATGTTGGGCATGATTACATGGAACAGTCTGAAGCGCGATTTGACTTCTACCATGCGGTGGAGGAAAAAGTTCCGTTTGATTTAGATTTCTTCAATAAGATCACTGATGGGGGATTCTCCGTCAAGACGCTGAACATTTTTCTTGCAGGGGTCAATGTCGGAAAGTCTTTATTGATGTGCCATTTGGCAGCCGCCGCGGTGTCGCGTGGCTACAATGTTTTATACATCACAATGGAAATGGCAGAGGAACAGATCGCCAAGCGTATTGATGCCAACCTATTGAATGTGGAGATGAACAGTATCAAGAAACTCAGTAAGAAAGAATATGATATCAAGTTCGCCGCGCTTCGTAACAAAGCACATGGGAAACTCATTATCAAGGAATACCCAACCGCCTCAGCCTCTACATTGCATTTTCGTGCGTTACTCAACGAACTGGCACTCAAGAAGTCCTTTCGCCCCCAATTGATATTCGTGGACTACTTGAACATTTGCTGTTCGTCGCGTATCAAGGAAGGGGGTAACGTCAACTCCTACACGTATGTCAAAGCCATTGCTCAAGAATTGCGTGGCTTGGCAGTTGAATTCAAGTTACCAATCGTCTCAGCCACACAAACCACCAGGGCAGGGTTGGATAACTCAGACCTGGAAATGTCCGATACCTCTGAATCTATTGGACTCCCCGCCCTGGCAGACTTCATGGGGGCAATCATTGAAACTGAAGAATTGTCTGCGATAAATCAGTTCATGATAAAGGTCTTGAAGAATCGTTACATGGATAAGAATATCAATAAGCGATTTGTGATTGGGGTGGATCGTGCGCACATGCGATTGTATGATGCCGCAGCCTCAGCACAGACCAACATCAACCAGTCAGGGCAGACGAAGCAAGTTGAAGAACGTAAACCATTTGAGAAAGTCAAGCGAGACTTCAAAGGTTTTAAGGTCTAAGGAGAAATTATGAAACAAAGTTATGTTGATCTCGGACCCTACACCCCACCATTCATGAGTGTGTTTGAGGATGCACTCCCCACAATGTTCATGCAAAAACTCATTGATAAGTTTGAAGCGAACGAGGGGAATCACCAACAGGTCACGCAAGGCACTGAGGGCTTGGCACGCCGGTTCACCGAAATCAATATCTCGCAGCATTGGCAGGATGAGCATGATATGTTTGTCACCTATGTTCAGGAAGCCTGGAAAACCTACATGCTTGCCCAAGCGATTCAGTTTGACGTGCAATTCCCTCGTCAGTTTGGCTACGAGCATTTTAGAATGAAACGCTATCAACCCAATGGCACCGATGAATTCGGATTGCATACAGATGTGGGTAGTTATGGAACAGCCCGTAGGTTCGTGGCGTTTCTCTGGTATCTCAACACACCAGAAGGTGGCGGCGCAACCATATTTCACTCGTTTCAACAGCGAGCATGCTTGCTGCTTCCTGCTGTGGCGGGTCGCTTGCTGATATTTCCCCCGCTGTGGACTCACCCACACCAAGGCACCAAGGTTACGAGCGGGAACAAGTATATCGTAAGTGGATACTTACACTATATCTGAGGTCCTATGGCTTGGCATCATATTATACCCTACCATGAATGGAGAAAAAAGATGTCTGATACTATGAAAGCCAAAACACATACCTCCACTACATCTGACACATAAATAGGGGAAACAGACATGGAGGGATTATGGCTTTGTTTGGACTTCTCAAGGATCATCAGAAAGAAATCACACTAGGCACTCCCCGCGATCACAATGAAGTGGAGATGATGGCGAAGGTGAACAAGGCTATTGAAGATGTTTCTGGTAAAAGTGGGATCACTCTCAAACTTGGCAATTATACTTTTCAACATGTCATTGGTATGAATTCTAATTTCCCTGGCGACCCCAAGGCTGATGTGGCAATGGTGAGTGTCGCTGGTGGAAAAGCAACCGAAGTGGCATTCATTTCTTTCAAGAAGGCTGGTGGGGCAGAAGCGTTTCAACAATACTCAGGTCTCACTGAGGGTGCGGGGTTGACGATTAGTAATGATCCCATTGTGGTTAATTTTCTCAAAGATGCTGGCAAGCATATTGAATCATTCAACAAAGGGAAGAATATGGCACAGCAGGGCACCCCTGCGGCGTTTACCTATGTGCCAAACAGTGTGCCAGGTCGTATGCTAGTGGACAGGGCTGTGTTTGGACCCCAGTATAAAAAGATCACGTCCCGCGAAGGGATTGGGGGTCACAAAGATAATGTGCACGTCATCGCACAAGGAAACCCCATCCTCAAGAAAAACGGCGCCGTGTATGAGTTGATGTTCTCTGAGCACGTATTCAGCAACAACCAAGATTTGCGGTGGGTGTTCACCGGAGAATATGCAGCGGTCTTGGGTGGGACCTTTAGAAATGGTCGTGGATTTACGGTCAAAGGTAAACGCTTCACGAACTTTAGAGTGGGTCTCTATCCGTTCAAAATGGTTGGGCATAGAAAAGGTGCGGAAGAACTCTAATGCTACATTTCAAAACCTATCTCGCAGAAGCAGGCGAAAAGAATCTCCATCTGGAACACCTGGAAGATCAGGTATTCAATCGTGGTGTCGCTGGTGGGCGAGAAGCCATTGAATTTCTCCTCTCCCTACGCGACATGCTCCGTGGGCATGTTGAAAAACCCATCAATATCACAACCAAATGGGATGGGGCCCCCGCAGTATTTTGTGGTATCAATCCCGAAAATGGCAAATTCTTTGTAGGCACCAAAGGGGTATTTGCCAAGAATGCCAAGTTGAACTATACGGAGGCTGATATTGACAAAAATCATCCGTCTGAGGGATTGAATGTTAAATTGAAAGCCTGCCTCTGGTATCTCCCGAAGTTGGGTATCAAGGGCATCATGCAAGGTGACTTGATGTTCACAAAGGGTGACGTGCACTCACAGACTATAGAAGGGGAGAAGTATATCACCTTCACCCCGAACACCATTACCTACGCGATTCCTTTGCATCATACCGCATTAGTAGATCGTATCCTCAAAGCACAACTAGGCATCATTTTTCATACCGAGTATCATGGCACCAAGATGGCAACCCTGAAGTCCTCATTCAGGATTGACCTGGGGCACCTGACCCATACCAAAGATGTGTGGTTCCGCGATGCAAGTTTCGTGGACCAATCAGGCACGGCAACATTCACGGCTGCGGAAAGCGAACGGATGGACGCGCTCATGACCACAGCCGGGTTGATTTTTCACGGCATCAATGGCAAAATCCTGAATCAGATTGCACTCAACGAGGTTTTTAGGGGATGGATCAAACAATTCAATAACACCAAGATTCGTGAAGGCACCGCGATTGAGAATACCACAGAACACGTCAACGACTTTATCCGCTGGCTGGATGCACGCATGACCGCAGCGATTGGGGAAGCCAAGCAACCGGATACCAAGCGCAAGCGCACGCAAGAGAAAACCACCGTGCTTGGATTCTTTCGTGCGCACCGAGTTGACCTGAAGAACATTTTTGACTTGACAAATGCCCTCATCTATGCTAAACTAATGATAGTCCACAAACTTAACCAAGTGAAGGGGACGCAGACATTTCTGAAAACAGCCGATGGGTTTCAGGCTACGGCGCCTGAGGGATTTGTTGTAGTGGGGCATCTTGGTAACGCACTAAAACTTGTTGACCGGTTGCAATTTAGCCATGCGAACTTCAATGTCGCCAAAAATTGGGATAAGTAACATGAAGAACGATGGCTGCGACAAGACACAAGAGATGATAGATCAATGGCTTGAGAAAACGAAACATCTCAAAGAGGATTCCACCCCTAGTCAGATATATGGACACATGGACCAAGAACAGGGTGTGCAAGGTGGTCCGTTGGGAGAGGATCAACCAAAGACCAAGCAGGTGCGAACGATCAAGGCTTTGGTGCGTGCTAAATACAAGCGGTAATTGATGCAGTAACATTATGAGGTAATTATGAAGCAGGTGGATTTAGTGGTTGGGGCTGTGACAGGATACAAGTGGGACCAGATCAAGCATTGGGCAAACAGCCTTGATCGTTCAGGCTTCACGGGCAAGAAAGTTGTGATTGCCTACAATATGGATTATGACACCGCCGAGGAATTGACCAATCGCGGCTATCATATTATTGGGTTTTATAGGGATGATCTCGCTCGCCAAATTACCTACCCAGTCAAAGACTTCTCCATCGTTGTAGAACGATTCCTTCATTACTACCTCACACTGACCAATCAATCCAACCGCGAGTGCACTCGTTTCATCATCGCAACGGATGTGCGTGATGTGATCTTCCAACGCAACCCCTCAGAATATCTTGATGGTGAATGGCTCCGTGGGCATGACCTTGTTATGTCCTCTGAGGGTATTGCCTACAAGCATGAGGATTGGGGGAATAACAATCTCTTTCAATCATTTGGAACATCCTTGTGGAATACCCATAAGGACAACACGATTGTCAATTGTGGGGTAATCGCAGGAAAGTTTGATGCGTTCTTGGGATTGGCGAAAACGATTTATCTAGCGTGCCTGCATGCACCCCAACATGTGCCTGGGGGTGGTGGACCCGATCAGGCTGCATTGAACCTAATTCTTGATACCTACGTCTACGAGCATATCACCTGGATCAGCAGCCACGAAAGCACCTGGGCAGCACAACTAGGCACGATGATGGACCCGCGAAAGATTGACATGTATAAACCATTCCTCACAGAACCATTACCAACTTTTAATAGGGAAACAAATCAAGTTGTGAACCATCGTGGATTACCGTTTTCTATTGTCCATCAGTGGGATCGTGTTCCTGAAGTCAAGGAAGCGGTCGAAAGGTTATACTCATGATTGTCGCGTATTCACCAGAATCCCCCAACACCCTCAAAACTCCTGCTGAGAAAATTGCCCCTCCACTCAAGGTGGATGCGCGCCCCCGCAGAATTCTTTATGTGGTGCATCGTTACGCACCATATCCAGGTGGGTCAGAAAACTATGTGCGTGATATGGCAGAAGAGACTCGCCGCCGCGGTCATGTTGTTGCGGTATTTGCGGGGGACCATAAAGGAGACCTCAACGGCGTGATCGTGACCTCCGAGCCTAGCATTCTGAAAGAGAAGTGGGATTTGATTGTGGTTCACGGTGGGGATGTTTACCTTCAAAACTTTGTTCTAAAGCACGCCGATAGTCTTGGTGGACCTGTGTTGTATATGCTTATCATGCCCTCCAATTCCAAGGAATGTGTGGAAGCCCTTCACAAGGTTGCATTCGTGGGGTGTTCAACGCTGGCGGATTGGAGACATGTCAAACGGTGGAGTGTTGAAGATCGGGCTGTCCGTGTGCGCCACGGTGTCGATGCCGCAACGTCACTGGGGAGACCGGGGTTCCGTGAGAAACATGGGATCACGACACCTTATATGTTCTTATCCTCTGGTGGCTACTGGCCGAACAAAGCCTTTGATGAACTGGTGGGTGTTTTCAAGGAGTCCAAGCGCACCGATACAACTTTGGTGCTCACCGGTTATGATAATCGGTTTGGTCTTATGCCTTCCGATGAAGAATTTGTTCGTTCATTCCTCTTTACGGATCGTCAGGATATGTTGGATGCGTTGTTTGATGCCGACCTCTATATCCTGAATAGTTACGCAGAAGGATTTGGACTCGTTCTTTTGGAGTCAATGGTCAATATGACCCCGTGGGCAGGCAGGCATATTGCCGGGGCGGAACTGATGCGCGAATATGGATTCACCTACACCACTCCCTCCGAGTTGCAACTATATCTTCAATTGTTTAGAGGAGTCACAGGGACTCACCTGATGGAAGCACAAAATTATGTGATCTCAACCCATCTAGTGAAGCATACTGTGGCGGATATTTTGGCGATTCTGAAATGAATTTGACCTTTGGGATTTGCACCTCACAACAAGAAAGAACTCCACAGTTTCTTGAAGTGATTCAGTCTATTCATGCGCTCAAAGTGCCTGAGTATGAAATCATCATTGCCGGTTCCCCGCCTGGGTTTGCTGTGGTGTCGCAAGACCCCGACGTTCTCACAGAAACAGACTGTCATTATCTTACTGATGAAGTGCGTATGTTCACAACGCGAGGATGGATCACCCGTAAGAAGAATTTGATTGCGAGGCATGCCAAGTATGAAACTTTAGTGTTGCTTCATGACTACTTTGTGTTTGACCCGTATTGGTATCAAGGAATGGCATCACTAGGCTTTGACTGGGATATTTGTTGCTGCCCACAAACATTATTGGATGGTCGGCGACACTTCACGGATTGGGTGGCTGATGTGGGTGGACCCCGACCGGTCTACACGATGATTGACTATACCGATTGGTCCTACACCAAACACCAATACATCAGTGGAGGAATGTTTCTAGTGAAGAAGAATTTCCTCTTGCAGAATCCCTTCGCTGAATGGATGCCGCCGGGAACTTCTGAGGACGTGGAATGGTCAAGACGTGTCCGAGACAAGGCGAAGATTGTGTGCAACCCCGATGCCAGGGTGCGACACAATAAAACCCACCGCGATAATGATAAGAAGGGATTCCCCTATGAGCAATAAGATGGTGATATGGGATTTGGACGGTGTTCTTATTTCTTCAAGAGAAATGCACTTCAAAGCATTGAAT
>Ga0315294_10002818_pt1 | contig 18937 bp, 14 predicted proteins | sample YL17G13_40_MG_FD_203626 | JGI IMG/M metagenome (GOLD analysis project Ga0315294, IMG submission 203626) | Sediment microbial communities from Yellowstone Lake, YNP, Wyoming, USA - YL17G13_40 | ecosystem: Environmental > Aquatic > Freshwater > Lake > Sediment | place: USA: Wyoming | collected...
GATAATATTGAAATTACAGAAGGTCTGGGATTGTTGAAAGAGGTCATTATAGATCAGCATTTTATCAGGCGCCAGAGGCTCAACAGGCTTGTAGCGGCCTCTATTGAAAACCCTGAAGAGCAATGTTTTGGCATTGATGAGTCAACTGCAATAATTGTTAAAGGGAACAATGCAAGAGTTACAGGTGAAGGACAGGTAGTATCAATCAGGAACAGGAACGCTATTAAAAAGGAGCAGGACGGATTGCTCGGGACTGAAAACCTGCAAATCAGCGTTTACCTCGCGGGGCAGAGCTTTAATATTGAATAGTTATCCCGCTGCAATTTAAGCAGAGTTTTTTATTCATATGCCCCCTTTTTCATAACTGCACCATCTTTCATAACCCATTTCCCCATTGCAATAAGATGCACTTTTCTCATTCCATTATCCAGGAAAAGAAGATCGGCATCCATGCCATTAGAAATAAATCCTTTTCCTGGAAGCTTAAGAATGGAAGCGGGATTTGATGTAAGTACCTTAAGCGATGTTTCAAGCGGAATTCTTTCCTTCAGTACAGCATCGGTCAGCTCTCTTAAATTTGAGGAAGGCAGCCCCATTTCGAGCTTTATCAGCTTTCCCTGTTCATCAAATCCGGGAAGGGATCCGCAAGAATCTGAGGAAAAGGTGATATTCGTTACCGGAACTCCCGATTCGAGCAGGAGTTTCAGGGCAGTTGATGGTTTTATCTCTTCGTCAGTGAAATAGGGCCATGAGCTTGTGGTTATGTCAATATAGCCTTCCCTCCCATAAATCTTGGAATCTTCAAATATGTAATTATTCCTGTTACAGTGAGTCGGAAGGAACTGGTTGAATTTCAGCATGCTTTTTCTTACAACCTCATAAATCGGATTGAAAGGATTCTTTGCATCGCCCATGTGAATATTTACTATCCCTGCTTTTTTCCCCAGCATCCCTCCGACCCTTGCATGAGCCGCAATTCTTATTAGCTCATCAGTTGAAGGGCATGAACTTCTGTGATCAGAAATTGCCAGTTCGCCGACACCTATCACCTCTTCAATAAGTACAAGATCCTTCCCGATATCTCCGGTAATTGTCGGAGAGGGAACCTGGTAAGCACCGGTCCATATCCAGGCTGAAGCTCCCTGATGCCTTATAGATTTAGCCTTCATCAAAACTGATTCGACTGTCCTGGTGAACCCATCAGTTCCAAGGCAGCCCACCACGGTAGTGATTCCGCCTTCAAACATTCCTGAAAGCGACAATTCAGGGGTCCGGGTTGCCGGTCCGCCTTCTCCGCCAGCACCTGCAATGTGAACATGATTGTCAATAAGACCAGGGACAATTATCAATCCCTCGGCATCAAAAACTTCGATATCCAATCCGGAGGGTATTTTAATCCTTTCCGACATCTCCAGAATTTTATCACACCCGATGAAAATATCCCTTTTCCCCGCAAAATCCGGAGAGTACACAGCGGCATTCCTGATAAGAAGCATAAAAGTATCTGTTAAAGTTAAACACAGACGGTAAAATTAGCCATTCCGCTGTACTAAAAGAAACACTTGTCATATTTTGATTATTTTTACTCGACGGAGACTGTTTAAAGAGTTGTTTGTTTGATCAAATTCATTTATTTACCCCCACCCCCCCAAGGGGGGCATTTTAAATATTGTAAATCAATAAGTCCCCCCTGGGGGATTTAGGGGTAGAAATAACGCAGGACTTTTTAAATAATCCCTGGAACAAACAGGTCTTTAAATAAAACTGGAAATTATATGCGTCTTAAATTCACAATCCCTCACAACCTGGTGATCGTATTCAGCATAATAATATTTGCTGCGATTCTTACATGGATAATACCGGGAGGCAAGTTTGACCGGAAGATGGTTGAGGTTAACGGGGTGGAACGCAGTGTTATAGTAAACGGCTCCTTTCACTATGTTGAAAGCCAGCCGCAGACCTGGCAGATCTTTTCAGCCTTTTATAAGGGATTCATTAATATGTCGCACATTATTGTATTTATCCTGATGATCGGAGGAGCATTCTGGATAATGAATGACACAAAAGCGATTGATGTGGGCATATTTTCTTTCCTGGGTTTTACACGCCGAATGGAGCGGTTCCGGCTGGTTAAACTGCTGGGTGTTAACAATATAATCATTTCACTTATAATGTTACTATTCAGTCTGTTCGGCGCTATATTCGGTATGGCCGAGGAGACTATTGCCTTTGCAGTAATTTTTGTACCGCTCTCGATATCAATGGGCTATGATTCATTTGTCGGCATAGCCCTCTGTTACTTTGCTGCACATATAGGTTTTGCCGGTGCAATTCTCAATCCTTTCACCGTTGGGATAGCGCAGGGACTTGCAAGCGTGCCATTATTCACGGGTATTGAATACCGCACCTTTTGCTGGATTATAATAACATTTGCGGGTATCATGTTTGTGCTCTGGTATGCTGCAAAAATCAGGAAGAATCCCAGTAAAAGCATAATGTATGAAGCAGATGAATACTGGAGACAAAAGGGTAATTCCCACATTGAAGAGATCAGGTATCATACTCCCATTTCAGCATGGATCGTCGCTCTTATTACAGGCATTGTCCTTATTATTTTCGCTGTGAAATATCCTGTTACCCACCTGACTGTCGGATTATCAAAGATTTCAGCCCCTCTTTTACCTGTCTTTGCAGGACTGTTTTTTTTATTCAGCTATATCTCATTAAGAAAATCGATCCACTTTTTTGTTCTGAACATACTTGCCTTCACAATGATCTACCTGATAATAGGGGTTCTGGGGTATGAATGGTATATTATGGAGATAGCTGCGCTTTTCCTGGCAATGGGATTGGTTACAGGGTTTGCTGCAGGCAAAAAGCCTGGTGAAACAACAAAATTGTTTGTTGATGGTGTAAAGGATATTGTTTCTGCCTCTCTTGTTGTGGGATTTGCAGGAGGCATCATTGCAATACTCACCGACGGTCAGATTATCGACACTGTACTGAACTCCCTGTCAGGAGCACTGAAAGGTTCCGGACAAATGTCGGCAATATCAATTATGTACGTATTTCAGTCAGTTCTTAACCTTATAATTACCTCAGGTTCGGCAAAGGCAGCCCTGACAATACCTATAATGGCCGAGTTCTCTGATATAGTTGGATTAACAAGGCAGGCCACAATAATGGCATTTCAGTTCGGAGCCGGCTTTACAGATATGATCGCCCCGACTTCGGGTGTTCTTATCGGAGTACTGGGAATGGCAAGGATCCCTTACGTCAAATGGCTTAAATGGGTGATGCCAATACTACTGATACTGATTATTCTGGGATTTCTCTTACTGATCCCAACAATAACAATGAAGCTTAACGGATTCTAGAAAGTATACCTGATAGATAAAGCTCCGCCATCACCCCAGAACCCGGAATAACCTGTCAGATTAAATGCCGGTTTCCAATCAAGGCTTACATTGATGGGAACTTCAGCAAAATTATATTCGATCCCTAATATTCCGTCAATCCCGATTACCGTATAATTAACGCCTGCATCACCCCAATAGCCATGGGTATTATCCCCATTCCAGAATCCTATATGCCCTCCTCCTCCGAAAAACCAGTTAAGTCTCTCCACGTCGAAAGCCTGGTTATGAACCTCATATAGTCCTGTAATTTCAAATCCCCTCCATCTGGTTGAAAGTAAACCCTCAAGGGCAGATCTCTGGCTTATAAAATGTTTTACAGTAAGCCCGTTTGAAAATCCAAGTCTGAGGCCAACACCAGTATTATAGTCCTGGGCAGATGCATATGCATAAATGAATATTACCAATGTTAATGTCACAACAGCTTTTTTCATATCAGTTACTTTAATTCTTATTAATCACACTGGCAAATTTAACAAAACCTTTGTTAAAAAAAAAGAGAAGGATTTACCCCGGATCCTTCCCTTTTACAACCCCCCGGATTTTACGTCCGGGGGTGATTAACAAACCTAAACCTTTCTAACCTAACCTAATTAACAAAAAACATATACTTGTATATAAAACCATTTTCGCGCAACCACCAGCGCAAAGCCTTGGCGATTTTTCTCCTTTTAAGAAGGACAGTTCCAAATTCATTTGATGATATCCGGTAAATTGTTTTCATAGTTTTATATTTATTTTTTGTCTGTTTCCTTTGATGTAAATATATATCGCAAACAGTGTCCAGTCAATACGAAACATTTGAATTAGTGGGGAAATGCGATGAAATACATCAAACCTTGTCAATTAAATAATGATGATCAGTTACAGGTTTGAATTCCTTATAAAAGAATTAATGCTGTTCGTCAAAATCGGTCCAGAATTTATAAGGTAAACGACCTATAATGATTTATCTCTGCCGGTCATTGCCCAAAATCTTTTGGATATTAATAAGTTAGACCATTATTTTAGCTTATTGGCAAGAATTCAGCTATTTTGACAAACGCAATATAAAAAATGACAAGATTCCTGGACAAATGATGATTCTGGAGTAAAATCATTATAAATTTACATGGCAAGACGTCATATAATCATGAAAGCATCAACTCTGGTACTTGGTATGGGAAATGATATCCTAATGGATGACGGAATAGGACACCGGCTTTTGCATGATTTAGCTCCGATATTCGAAAATCCTGATTTACAATTTGATGTTGCCTGTTGCGGAGGATTGGAAATAATGGAAGTTATTAAAGGTTTTGACAAAGTTTTATTTATTGATGCGATACGTACGAAAAATGGGAAACCTGGTGATATTTACTATTTTAAACCATCTGACTTTCAGGAAACGTTGCATCTATCAAGTCTCCATGATGTCGGTTTTCTAACTGCACTTCGTCTGGGAAATAGTCTGAATCTGCATTTACCTACAGATTTGCATATAATAGCTATTGAGATTATAGAAGATATGGAATTCAGCGAGGAGCTTACACCTGAACTGCAGGAAAAATATCCGAAAATAAAGAAAGAAGTTGCCGATTTAATAGAGCGAATTATAGGGTGAGAACAATGTACTGGCCAAATGCAATCAGAATCTTTAATTAACTCTCATTTCAATTCCTCAGAATAATAACTTTTTTATTGTTGTTAAGACATTTCTTCGTAATTTTATGCATAGAGTGTAAGCTCATCCCGAGATAATATTATATAAGTCTATTTAAAAGCATAATAGGCTGTTTTCCGGGTTAAGTTAACTATTAAACAATTTTGGAGGAATTAAAATGAACGAAAAATCAAAAATTCTTATAATTGAGGATGATACAGATCTGGTAGCGGCATTAAAAATATTACTGGAGACCCGAGATTATCAGGTATCAACTGCATTTGATCCCGAAGAAGGCAACATAAAGTTACACCAGGAAAGACCGGATTTAATCATTCTTGATGTAATGTTTGGCAATAAAGGTGAATCAAAAGGTTTTGATTTTGCACAAAAAATTAGATATGATAGACAATATGCTGATATCCCGGTTTTAATGCTTACAGCAATAAATACTGAAAAACCATTTTTTAATTTTTCACCTGAAACTGATGGTGAGTTTTTACCAGTCGATTCTTTTATCGATAAACCGGTTAAAACTGAAGAACTTTATAAAAAAGTCGAAGAATTAATAAATCAAAAAACCAGCAAATGGCGTAATTGGCCTGAGAAATAATAACGTACATCTGCTTTTCTTGACTTATGTTAATTCTTATTAATTTCTTTTGCCGGAGATAATTTTGAATTTTTATTGTGAAGTGTTTCACTTTATTTGTTCTTTTGTTATAATTCAGTCTGAGCTTTATTACATTTCAAAAACAATTTCCAATGACCATAGTTTCTTGATTTTTACAGATCCAAGATGAAGCAGAGATGCATTCAGAACTACAATATTTTATTATTGTATATAGATAAATATATTCTATCTGCTTATTTATCATGTTTTTACATAATCTATAATTATTACCTGAAATTACTATCCTAAGAATATTCCTGCAGATCTAAACAAATGAACTGTCAGCTAAGTTGGTTTTAAACTTTGTCTTTTTAAAATATTTATTGTGATTAATTTCACTTTTTTATGATTGCTAATTAATAGTTTTTTGAATTTATCTTTTTTTATAATTTTAAAGGCCAAGTCAAGAACGTTCATGTTTTTTATTAATTAAAAGGGTCAGCCATATGGAATTTACACCCCGGATTATTGCATTTCTCTGCAACTGGTGTTCATATACCGGAGCAGATCTGGCAGGGACATCAAGGATGGAATATAAATCCAATGTCCGGGCTGTCAGGGTTATGTGTTCAGGTCGGATAGAACCCACATTTGTACTTGAAGCTTTTATAAAAGGAGCTGACGGGGTTCTTATATGCGGATGTCATCCGGGTGACTGTCATTATCAGGAAGGGAATTATCGTTGTCTCCGGAGATTTCTGTTGCTTCAAAAGTACATTAAGCAGATGGGAATTGAAACAGAAAGGTTAAAGCTCGAGTGGATAAGTGCCAGCGAAGGTAAGCAGTTTGCGGAGCTGGTCAACAGCTTTACTGAGACGATTACTGAACTCGGACCCTGTAAAATAAAAGAGACCATGAAGGTTCTTACTTAACTCATAAAACTAACCAAATGGAAGGATCAAAACCAAAACTGAAACTTGCCGTTTACTGGGCAGCTGCCTGCGGAGGTTGCTGCGTATCTGTGCTTGATGTACACGAGAAGCTTTTTGATGTTATTGCTGCCGCCGACCTTGTATTTTGGCCTATAGCCCTTGATATCAAATACCATGATGTGGAAGAGATGCCCGATCAGCATATTGATTTAACACTGTTCAACGGGGCGGTCAGGAACAGTGAAAATGAACATATGGCAAAACTTTTCAGAAAGAAAAGTAAAATTCTTGTTGCCTATGGCAGCTGCTCTCATCTTGGAGGGATACCCGGACTTGCAAATTTTTCGACAAAAGAAGAAATCTTCCGCAGAGTCTATTCAGAAAGTGAATCAGTTGTTAATCCTGATGATTTAAAACCTCTTTCCGAATATGAAGTAAAAGAAGGAATATTAAACCTGCCCGAATTTTTTAATGATGTCAGGCCTCTGGCTCAGGTTGTTGAAGTGGATTATTTTATCCCTGGATGTCCCCCCCAGACTGAAAGGCTTCTTGAAGTATTTGTTGCCATTGTAAGCGGAGCTGAGCTTCCTCCAAAGGGTTCCGTCATTGGAGCAGAAACAAAGACCCAGTGTGATGAATGCATCAGGAAAAAGACTGAAAACAAGCGTATTAAGAAATTTTATCGTCCCTGGGAAATAATAGATGACGGGATTTCCTGCTTCATGGAACAGGGAGTTATATGTATAGGTCCTGCAACGCGGGCAGGCTGCGGATATCGCTGTATAAAGGGCAATGCCCCGTGCCGCGGATGCTATGGTCCTCCTGCCGGAGTTACTGACCCCGGAGCTAAAATGATGTCGTCGATTGCCAGTATTATAGATGAAAAGGAACCCGAAGAGATCAGCAGGGTTCTCGAAGATGTTGCTGATCCCGCCGGTTTATTTTACCGTTTTAGTCTGCCTGTATCATTAATAAGGAGAAAATTAGTATGAAAAGGATCACTATTGACCCTATAACCCGGCTTGAAGGTCACGGTAAAATAGAGATTTTTCTAAATGATGAAGGGGAAGTCAATAACGTATATTTCCAGGTTCCCGAACTAAGAGGATTCGAAAAATTCTGTGAAGGGAGGCCTGTGGAAGAACTTCCGGCTATTGTCGCAAAAATCTGCGGGGTTTGTCCTGGTTGCCACCATATGGCATCAGGGAAAGCTGTTGATGTTGTTTTTGGCGTCGATCCGCCGCCTACTGCAAAAAAACTCAGGGAGCTTTTTTACATGGCTCATTTCGTCCACAGCCATACCGCCCATTTTTATGCTCTTGCAGCACCCGACTTTGTCGTCGGGCCTTATGCTCCTGCATCGAAAAGAAATATTTTGGGGGTAATCGAGAAAGTCGGTAAGGAAATCGGCACAGAAGTCATTAAGCAACGCCGTATCGCACAGGAAATTCAGGCTCTGCTTGGCGGGCATCAGACTTTTGTGGTGATGAATATACCCGGAGGAGTCAGAAGAGGGCTCTCGGAGGCTGAACGTGATGATATTGTTATTAAAGCCAAAGGGTTCATTGAATTTGCAAAATTTACTCTTAAGGTCTTTGAAGACTTTGTTCTGAAGAACAACGAATACATCGATCTGATTCTTAACGGTCCCTATTCCCTGAAGATTCATTCCATGGGACTTGTTGATATGAATAATAAGGTAAACTTCTATGACGGAAAAGTCAGGGTAGTCGACACAGAGGGAAAAGAGCTATGCAAATATTCACCCCCTGAGTATCTTGATTATGTGGCTGAACATGTTGAACCCTGGAGTTATCTTAAATTCCCGTTTCTTAAAAAGATCGGATGGAAAGGATTTATTGAAGGACAAAATTCCGGAGTTTACCATGCAACACCTTTGTCAAGGCTTAACGCTGCTGATGGAATGGCAACACCATTGGCACAAATGGAATATGAACAAATGTACAGCACTTTTGGAGTGAAACCGGTTCATGCTACTTTGGCTATGCACTGGGCAAGACTTGTGGAGTTATTATACTCTGCAGAACGATGCCTTGAGCTAGCCATGGATACTGATATAACCGGTAAAGAATTGCGTGCCAAGCTGGGTCCTATCCCGGGTGAAGGTGTTGGTATCGTTGAAGCACAGAGAGGTACTCTTACTCATCACTATTGGACTGATGACAGAGGTATTGTTACCAAAGTCAATATAATCGTAGGAACAACAAACAATCATGCAGCTATTAGCATGTCGATCAAAAAAGCTGCTGAAGGATTCATCAAAAAAGGTGTTAAGGTATCCGATGGTATCCTGAACATGATTGAGATGGCTTTCAGGGCTTATGATCCCTGTTTTTCATGTGCCACCCATTCTTTGCCGGGACAGATGCCGATAATTCTTGAGATCCGCGAAGCCAACGGCGAATTGCGGCAACGATTGGTAAGAAATTAAGATATCAGACAGGTAAGTTTAATAAAATCATTAACAAAGGAATTATGCGAACCGGAGTTTTTTTCTGCCAGACCGGCGACAACATGAATCTGAATATAGATGCTATAGCAAAATATTCAGCCAACCTTCCTGAAGTTGAGACCGTCCAGATCCTGAGATTAAAGCCTCTTCCTGATGTGAGGTTTCTCCGTGACCAGATAACGAAATACAACCTGGGAAGGGTTGTTATAGCCGGAGATATACCAGGCTATTACAAACCCGTCTTTACCAGGGCAATGGCAATGACAGGAGGCAATACAGATGAAATACGGCTTGCTTCTTTCCAGGAACATGGGGCAAGAGGGGAAAATGCCATGGACCGTGCCAAGGCAATCGTCGCGTGTGCCACAATGGGTGTACCGTTTCCTCTGGCTGCCGTACCTGGTGGAAACCCGGTCAACCATTCAACTCTTATAATTGGAGGAGGTATAGCCGGGATACAATCTGCCCTGGAAATTGCCAATGCAGGCAAACAGGTATTCCTGATTGAACAAACAGGGACAATAGGTGGACATATGGCTATGTTTGATAAAACATTCCCAACTCTGGATTGTGCTGCATGCATCCTTACCCCTAAAATGGTGTCTGTGGGACAGCACGAAATGATCCGCCTCCTGACAAGATCCAAAATGGTTGCTGTTTCCGGAAAACCCGGATCGTACCGTGTAAAAATAAGGCAAAGTGCCAGGTATGTAGATATTAAATCGTGTGTTGCCTGTAATCAGTGCGTAGAAGTATGTCCGGTTAAAGTCAAAAGCGAATTCGATGCCGGAATATCACTGAGGAAGGCCATTTATATCCCTTTTCCACAGGCAGTTCCAAATGCCTACCTGGTGGATGAAAAGAGTTGCACATATATTCTTTCTGATGGTAAGAAATGCGGAGCATGCGTGAAAAAATGTCCAAAGGAGTGCATTAACCTGAATGAAACCGACCATACCATAGATATCGAAGTAGGAAATATAATACTGGCTACAGGTTATGAGCTTATGGATGTAAGTAAAATAGAACAATATAAATATGGTGTATTCCCTAACGTATTGACTTCTATCGAATTTGAGCGCCTTACAAATGCATCGGGTACAACCGGAGGCCGGATTGTTACCAAAACAAAACGATATAATAAAAAAACAGAGAAGGATGAATGGATTTTCTCACCGGAAGGAATTCCGCCAAGGAGTGTAGCACTTATTCATTGTGTCGGATCCAGGAACAAAAAATACAATCCATACTGTTCCCGGGTATGCTGCATGTACTCGCTGAAATTCGCCCATCTTATCAAAGAAAAAGTACCGAATGTAACCGTTTACGAGTTTTATATTGATATGAGAGCTTTTGGCAAAGGCTATGAGGAGTTTGCTGAGAGGATAAAACAGGAAGGAACATTTATTGTACGCGGACATTCAGCATCTATTGACATAAATGACGGACAAATGGTGGTGAGGGGAGAAGATATATTTAATGATAAACTGGTTGAATTCAAAGTCGATATGGTTGTCCTGGCAGTTGGATTGATACCGTCACCCGGAACCGAGGAATTAAGCAGGATGCTTGGAATACAAAGGGATATCGATGGCTGGTTTTCCGAGCTTGACTATAATGGGAGCCCGACTGATACTGACAGGGGCGGAATTTATGTTGCCGGAATGTGCCAGGCTCCAAAGGATATTCCTGATACTGTTGCCCAGGCTTCAGCAGTTGCGGCAGGAGTACTTGGCAGTCTTACAAGCGGGAAAGGGATCGGGCATATGAGCAGCCTTACACTCAGTGAAATTGAAACCAAAGCTAAAACATTACATTCAGTCTAAAGGAGGTCGATATGTCAGTCAGAGTAAATCCAATGTTTATAGATGATCTTTACCATTTCGGTGCTGAAGACGTTCAGCTCTGCTACCAGTGCGGCGATTGTTCAACCGTATGTTCTCATGCGGATGATGTGTATAAATTCCCGCGTAAATCGATGCGTCTGCTGCAAATGGGACTGGAAAAGAAGCTCGAGACCACCCTTGAGCCATGGTTATGTTATTATTGCGGTCAATGCTCAGAACAATGTCCGAGAGAGGCAGATCCGGGGGAAACTATGATGAGCCTGCGACGTTGGCTTATTTCCCGATATGATTTTACAGGAATTGCCCGGCAGTTTTTTAAATCGAGGATTACAGAGATCATAGCTATTATTACCGTTGCTGTGCTTACAGGGACTTTTTTACTGTTATATGGGGTTTCGGGCGGCAGCCTTCAGGTATACGATGGCGAAGGTGCCTTTTTACCCAGCCAGTTCATACATAGATTCGACCTTACTGTCGGAGGAATCCTCGCACTCTTCCTGGTTCTCAATGCTATCCACATGTGGTATCTGGTCATGATCAAAGGGACACAATTCGATATTCCGTGGTGGCTATATTTAAAAGAATTATACCAGCTTCCATGGCATTTCTTCACACAAAAACGTTACTCGGAATGTGAAAGAAAGCACGAACATACATTTTATATGCCATGGATGATCCACCTGGGGCTTATGCTCGGATATGTTATCATGCTGGTCCTGGTTATGGTTTATATTGAACAGTTACAAGCCGGTCCGGAGATCCAATGGCAGGTGCATATTTTCGGATATATTGCAACTATCGGTCTGATCATCGGGACCATATATTTTATCCGAAGCCGTTTTAAGAAACATTATATCCAGTACAAGAAATCGCATGGCACCGATTGGGTTTTTGTAGTTTTATTATTTATAATAGTTGTGACGGGAATTACCCAGCACATTTTTCATCGTACAGGCCTGCTTGAGTTGGCAAATATCACATATGTTATTCATTTAATGAGCGTAGTACCATGGTTGTTGAGAATGCCTTTCAGCAAATGGGCACATCTCATTTATCGGCCTCTGGCCATGTATTTTGCAGCTATACGCAGGGAAGCACTGGTGAGGCAGGTTTCTAAATTAAATTCTTATCCGTTGGTGGTCAAGTAAAAGAACAAGCTTATGAAAAACTGCAGAATAGGTGTATATATTTGTATGTGCGGAACAAATATCGCCAAGATAGTTGATGTCGAGGCTGTTGCCAGGTTCGCTTCAGAGCTTCCAAATGTTGTTCTTGCAAGATCCTATAAATATATGTGCTCCAATCCAGGCCAGGAGATGATAAGTCAGGATATTAAGGATAATAAGCTAAACAGGATTGTTGTGGCTGCTTGCAGCCCCAATATGCATGAACGTACATTCCGTGGTTCTTTGCGATCAGCGGGTCTTAATCAGTATCTTCTTGAGATGGCCAACATTCGTGAACAATGCAGCTGGGTACATACTGATACAAAAGAGGCAACTGAAAAAGCCAAAGCACTTGTTTATGCTGCTGTCTGCCGGGTTGAATTACACGAGGAGCTGGAGAACATGTATGTAAATATGTGCCCTAATGTGCTTGTAATAGGCGGAGGAATTGCAGGGATGACTGCTGCACTTGAACTGGCAGATGCCGGGAATAGTGTCCACCTTGTTGAAAAAAACAATCATCTTGGAGGTAATCTTGCCCGTGTTGACCTGACAGCGCCATATCTCTATTCAGCCCGTGATCTTCTTACAGAAAAAATAACACGCACTTACAATAATAAAAAGATTCAGGTTCACCTGCAATCGAAAGTGACAGACCTGACCGGATACATCGGCAACTTCAGAGCGACAATAATTTCACAGAATGGAAAACCTGTAGAAGAGAATAAATCTGAGGAGATTGAAATAGGAAATGTTGTGGTTTGCACAGGTTACAAGGAATTTGATGCTTCACGCATCATACACTATGGATATGGAAAATTACCGAATGTAATTACCTCTTTTGAACTGGAAAAAATGATCCGGGCAGGACGCATCGTGACGAAAGAGGGCAAAATTCCCAGATATGTTGCGATTATTCACTGTGTAGGGAGCCGTAGCCAGGAATTCCACTCCTATTGTTCAAGGGTCTGCTGCATGACTGCACTAAAGTACGCACATGAGATCAAATCCGCTAATGCTGATTGTTATATTTCTGACATCTATATTGATATGCATGCATTCGGAAAAGGGCATGAAGATTTTTACCGGAGATCATCAGAAGCCAAGACGTTATTCCTGATGTATGAAAAAGGGGACCGTCCTGTCATACACAAAGCTTCACCTAAAGATGACTGTGAGATGCTAATTGAAGTAAATGAAAAGCTTTCAGGTGAAGTTATTGAAATTCCCGCCGACCTTGTAATATTGATGGTAGGAATGGAAGCCCGTGAAGATTCACACGAAGTGGCCCGTATTGTAAATATAAGCCAGGATAAGGAAGGCTGGTTTATTGAGAGTCATCCTAAACTTGAGCCGGTGGCCACTACAACGGATGGGATATTTATAGCCGGCACATGTGTAGCTCCGAAAGATATTCCCGATTCGGTTGCCCAGGCCAGGGCTGCAGCAGCGAGGATACTTGCAAGAATAGCCAAGGAAAAGATCGAAGTAGATGCTTTATATTCTGAAGTAAATGAAAAACTTTGCTCCGGGTGTCGTCTTTGCAACCAGCTCTGCCCGTACAGTGCTATTGAATTCCTCGAAGAAAAAAAACAGAGCCATATTATCAGTGCGTTATGTAAAGGCTGCGGTGTCTGCGTTGCTGCCTGCCCCTCATCAGCAATAAAGGGCCGGCACTTTACCGACCAGCAGGTACTTGCACAGGTTGATGGATTATTTGGGATCGGTTAAAGGTTCATTCACTTACAGACAGTTTGAATTCTGAAAAATTCCTACGCGCTATTGACATGGATGAAAAATTAGTTCCGGCACATATTCACTTTGATAAATGGTTCATCAGGATCAGGTGGATAGCTATAACCATATTAATCATTTCATGCCTGGTAGTTAAGCATTTACTTAACATTTCAATTCAGGAAGAATCAATTTATATAATAACTGCCATTCTTTTGGCATTAAATATCTTTCATAGAATTATTCTCAAGCGAATAAAAAAAGAAAGAAGTGAAAAGGCAATAAAAAAAATCAAACAGGAGATTCATTTTCAGATTGTGACAGACCTTATCCTTCTGACCATTATTCTTCATTATTCGGGAGGAATAGAAAATCCACTTGTGCTTTTCTATTTTTTCCATATGATAATTGCAAGCTCAATATTCTCAACACTGCAAAGTTATCTTTATGCTGCTTTTACTATAATCCTGGCAGCTTCTCTTGCTATTTTGGAATGTTATGGCGTTATTCCACATTATCCCCTGGAAGGTTTTGTTTCTCACGATCTTTATAATAACATTCTATATGTTTATGGAACCGGGTTTGTCTTTGCCTGCACCTCGTTCCTGGTGGTATTCCTTTCACACATGATCATCTACAGGTCAATAAAAAGTGAAGAGACTTATGTCAGAACCAATATTGAACTGGAAAACAAAGACAAGTTGAAAAACGAGTATGTTCTGCGGGTAACACATGATATTAAAGGGCATATTGCGGCAATCCTGAGCTGCCTTGATGTCGTCAGATCAAAATCTACAGGGCATTTGAACGAAATACAGGAGGAATTTACGTCGCGTGCATATGAGCGGACAGGGCTTCTATCAGGATTTATAAAGGACCTCCTGAACCTTACAAAGAAACGATTGAAACACGATAATGAAATTGAAGAATTCTCATTGCCCGACCTGATAAACAAGGTTGTCAAACCAATCCTTATGCTTATTAAGGACAAGTCGATCGATTTCAACTTGTACATTGACAAGTCGATTGGTTTGATAACAGGAAATCCTTATACAATTGAGGAACTCTACTCAAACCTCTTGTTAAATTCAGTAAAATATACACCACCTAAAGGACGTATTGAGCTTACCGTGAAAAGCCATAATAATTATCTTATTACTGAGATTTCCGACTCCGGAATAGGGATACCGAAAGAGGATCTCCCGAAAGTATTTGATGAATTTTACCGTGCATCAAATGTTCCCAAAGATATTAAAACAGGATCAGGATTAGGCCTCTCCATTGCTAAACAGATTGTTGAAGATCACAAGGGTAAGATCTGGGTAAGCAGCGAGGTCGGTGTTTGGACAAAATTTGCATTTATTCTGCCAACGAATCAAAACATTATTACCTGATCAATAGAATTTGGCTTGAATACGCATTCACAAACCAGCAATCCGAAGTAAATTGCTGAATAAATAGTATCTTTCAATCCTGAAATTGAAGTTTTATCAGATAGAATTTAAAAGAAATCTCAAGTCCGAATTATGCCACTTAATATTTCAGATAATCTGCCGGCAGTGAAAATCCTTGAAAACGAGAATATTTTCGTAATGAAGGAAACAAGAGCTGTTCACCAGGACATAAGACCTTTGCAAATACTGATTTTTAACCTTATGCCAGTAAAGATTACCACTGAAACACAGATTCTGAGGCTTCTTTCCAACACTCCCCTGCAGGTTGAAATTACACTTATAAATACAAAGATGCATTTGTCAAAGAACACACCAAAAGAGCATCTTGACTCATTCTACAAAACCTTTGATGATGTTTCCGGTCATAAATATGATGGCCTGATAATTACCGGTGCCCCTATTGAACATCTTGAATTTGAGCAGGTCGACTATTGGGAAGAGATGGTGCGAATAATGAATTGGGCCGATCGGCATGTGACCTCAACATTGTACATCTGCTGGGCATCACAGGCAGGATTGTATCACCATTACGGAATTTCCAAGTACATGATGAAAGAAAAGATGTTCGGGGTCTACAGGCACAGGATCTATAACATGACCAATCCTTTAACCAGAGGCTTTGATGATGTGTTTCTTGCACCCCACTCAAGATACACTGAAGTCAGAAAAGAAGACATAGAGAAAGTTGAAGATCTTGAGATCCTTGCCGATTCAGAGGAGGCAGGAATTTACCTGGTAGCCTCGAGGGACCTGAAAAGAGTCTTTGTGACAGGGCATTCAGAATATGATCCCCTGACTTTAAAATCGGAATACGACCGCGATGTGGCCAAAGGCCTTGATATCAGGATACCCAGTAATTATTTCCGGAATGACGACCCGGAACAGATGCCGATGGTCAAATGGAGAAGCCATGCAAGTCTTTTATTTTCAAACTGGCTGAACTACTGTGTGTACCAGATTACACCTTATGTCCTTGAAAATGACCAGAAATAGGTCAGATTTAGAAGATGCAACCCGCCTTCATTGAAGCTACAGCGGGCAAAGCAAGCTAACCGATTAATTACTCATCAAAGTTGATCTTCTTGTAACTGGTCAGCTCCAATGCCATTTTCCTGAATGTTTTCCTGTTTTGCTTATCGTTGTTCATGCCGCTTATGCGGCTAAGGCCGAAATAAGCAATGGAAGAATAATCGTTACCGTAATAGCCAAAGTCCGACAGCTCACTGATTCCTTTATTATAATATCTTTTGGCCTCTATATTATTATGGTATTTCTTCTCCTCAAGGATCCCATTGAAAACTGCAAGCTGTGCCTCAAAATAGTAATTACCTGTTTCTCCGATTAATGACGCCATAGTAATTTCAGCTTCATCATATTTCTTTATCAGCAGCAGGTTTTTTATATACCCGGCAAGATACGGCAGGTTGTCCGGATAAAGCTCATGAAGACCCCTGGTGTAAGCAAGAGATTGCTGATAATTATTTTCGAAACTCATAAAAATGTAGGAAAGAAAAGAGTATGCCTCTGCTTTCAGCATAATGGAATATGCTCCGGCATTTTGCATCTCCTTAAGGCCCTTTTCCCTGTCTCCCTTTGGAAATAGAAATGCCAGCATTCTATAGATCGGATGTGCTTCGGGGTACGCTTCACGATAATAATTGTAAAGTCCGGTGAAAAAATAAAAATCGGAATAAACAGAAGTATAGTCAAAAGACTCCCTTACATGCCTGTATGTACTTATTATGAGAGGATTAACTTTATCAGTGAGGTTATTGTCAGCATAATACATCAGCAGCATTCCCCTCGCGCCCAGGTTGGCCAGCAGATACTCAGCGTAATCATCTGGATTTTGGGCTTCTTCACATTGTTTAATACAAGAGGTCATGTAGTTTTCATAGGAAACAGAGGATGGTGAGGATGGTATAAGAGGATAGTTTTCCCAATATGTCAGCATCCCGCTATACAGATTTATTACCGGATGGTCAGGGTAGATACTGCTCAATCTTTCACTTATATCCCGGGCTTCGTCAAACCGGAAGCTGTAAATATCGTCGACGCCGCTTTTAAGGAGATTCATGGAAGCAGTATCTTTAAGTATCTGGCTCTGAACACCAGCCGTACTTAAAAAGCACGAAACCATTAAACATCCTATTAAAATTCTGAATCTTTCTGACACTGGCGAGGAAAATAAATACAAGTTAAAGCTTTTTTAAAACGCAATATGTACTCAGCATATTATTATTCCTTCATAGGACTGGGATGGGGACACACGATCTTATAACATCCAATTAATAAATTGTTTTTAAGAGCCTTGCTATCATCGCAGGATACTTTTTTAGGTTCTCAATATATTTTCTGCTTTTCATCTTCTTAATTTCGGATTCGATAAGAACTGCGTGCTCAATTGTCAAACATGGAATAAAAAAAAACTTCCCAATCATTAGCTTTAAATGTATATGACTTCCCTCCAAAATGGTTATTTTTATGCTGTCTAAGCCAGTTTTTTGTTGCAGGTTCATTTCATTTAACTTAGAACAAATTTTACTAACTTAACTATCTATTATTATCGAGTAATTGCCTGAGTTAATTTCACGATTATAAATAGCAAATTATTTATTTTATTTTTAAAATATGGTTTTAAAAAGGCATATCGAAGAGCTGACCGGAAAAAAATTTGATCTGATAATTGTCGGTGGAGGCATTACAGGAGCTGCCGTGGCGTACATTGCAGCTGCCCGGGGACTTTCGGTTGCTTTATTTGAAAAAGAGGATTACGGAGGAGCTACTTCTGCAGCCACATCAAAGCTTATTCACGGCGGACTAAGGTATCTTGCAAATATGGAGATAAGGCTTGTACGTGAATCACTCCGTGAACGGAGGATCCTGGGCAATATTGCCCCTAATTTTGTCTACCCATTGCCGTTTGTGCTTCCTAATTACAAAAAATGGAAAGGGAATATATGGAAAATGCTTGTAGGCATGTATCTGTATGACTTTCTGTCATACGATAAGAAAGATACCTGGGACAAGAGTAAAAGGCTCCAGAACCACAAACTGATTTCACATTCAAAAACTATCAGGCTTGAGCCCAACCTTAAAAGGAAGAATCTTCGGAATTCCTTCTATTTTTTCGATTACCAGAGTATTTTCCCGGAGAGACTTACCCTTGCATTTATTAAATCGGCAGCTGAATACGGTGCTAAAGTTTCTAACTACTCACCCGTTGAAGCTTTTAAATACGATACTAAAAACAGAGTTACAGGTGTTGAGGTCAAAGATCTTTTTTCGGGTGAAACGAAAAATGTTTATGCAGATTTAATAATTAATTGCGGCGGAACCTGGGCAGATAAGATTCTTAACATGGCAACAAGAAAAGATTTTCAAGCCCATAAAATTAAACGCTCAGAGGGTATTCACATAATCACTAATAAAATTGCCGGTAACCATGTTGTGTCTCTTCAGAGAGAAGACGGAGGACACATGATGATCATGCCCTGGCGTGATCACTCACTTATCGGTACCACCGATAAAGAATATGATGGAGACCCGGATGAATATTGCATTTCGAGAGAAAGTATAAATGATGTTATACAGGCAGTAAATGACAATTTCGGGAAAAAGATATCTTTAGCTGACATTAGGCATGCTTACGGTGGACTG
>Ga0315294_10002819_pt1 | contig 18932 bp, 29 predicted proteins | sample YL17G13_40_MG_FD_203626 | JGI IMG/M metagenome (GOLD analysis project Ga0315294, IMG submission 203626) | Sediment microbial communities from Yellowstone Lake, YNP, Wyoming, USA - YL17G13_40 | ecosystem: Environmental > Aquatic > Freshwater > Lake > Sediment | place: USA: Wyoming | collected...
TTGATAGGAGATTGCTCGGAGTTGATAGGAAATTGCACGGGATTGAGAGGATATTGCACGGGATTGAGAGGATATTGCACGGAATTGAGAGGATATTGCTCGGGATTGAGTGGAAATTGCACGGGATTGAGAGGAAATTGCACGGGATTGATAGGAGATTGCTCGGAGTTGATAGGAAATTGCACGGGATTGAGAGGAAATTGCACGGGGTTGAGAGGAGATTGCTCGGAGTTGATAGGATATATTGACGAGTGCGACCTTACTGATGAGGACAGACAAAACGGAATTAAAATAGAGGAGTTAGTAATTAATAAACAACCCAATAAAAAAGAAACAGTAAAAAAATAAAAACAGGAGGGTAAAAGTATGTTATCAGAATTGATACCAAAACTTGCAGGAATGGAACAAAAAGAACAAGGTTACAGACATAGATGTAGCGGAGCGACTTATGGAGAAAAGTGTATCCGCCAGCAAGTATACCATGCTTTGGGGATAGAACCAGAACCATTTCCTGACCGTGCAATGTTAATATTTGACGATTCGTCCTGGCATGAGACATTAACATCAGACTGGATCCAAAAATCTATCTATAAATTACACTCAGAACAAATGAAAGTTACGCCATTTAATATCAACGGTATTCCCGTAACAGGTTCTATCGATGGGATACTTACAGACCCGGAAGGCAAAGACATTCTATACGAACACAAAGCGATAAACCACTTTACTTTTACGTCTTATGAAGAAGGAAACTTGTTACCTTATGATTATGTAACCCAGTGCACGCTATATATCGTTGGGATAAAAAAAATCACAGATATATTATATCCGGGGTTACTGTTGATAAAGAACAAAAACACAGCAAGATATATAGAATACCATATTGAATATGATGACCAGGAAGATATAGCAAAAGTAAAGTTATATACTATGGTATATGACAACAACGAATTGGGTAGTCTAAAAGAAGTAACGGAATTTTTTATGGCTGACGTTGTAGCAAAAGCAAGAAATAGATTTGAAAATATTGATACTTATGTCAAAGAAAAAAAACTACCAAAAAGGCAATATTCAGTCGATAACTGGCATTGTCAATATTGCCGTTGGGCTGGAGTGTGTTATAAAAACTACGAGGTGGAACTGGACGAAAGAAAGGAAATAACCATAAAAGACAAAGAAATAACTGATAAAGTGTATAAATATAGGGAAATTTTAGATAAAATGACAGAATGCGAAAAAGAAAAAGAACTATTAAAAAAAGAATTATCTGACTATATGAGAAATAAAGAAGCAAGTGTCGGAGTTGTCAATGAGTATATTGTAAGGTTAGACATAAAAGAAAAGTCTAATCTTAATAAAAGTTTATTACCTCAGGATTTGATAATTCAATGCACAAAAAAAACAAAATATGAGTCTTTGTCGGTAACTAAATTTAAAGAAAAAGTAACAGAAAAAACTAAAAAGGGAGGTAAAAAAAATGGTTAGAATAGATATGAGTAAGTATGGTTATGTTAAAGAGTTGTCAGAACAGAGACGTTTGCCTCTACTCGGTAAGATAAAATTAGGATTAAAAGTAATTAACCCAAAAGGGGTTGAATATCCTAAAGAGACGGAATACTTCGTTTGTCCAGATGAAGTGAAAAAGATATACGGCCCCGAACCAAAAGAACTGGATATAATGTTACCGGTAGCAGTTAGGCATGTAATATTTCCTACTTCTTATCGATGGTATGGAAAAACCAGAGGTATTAAATGTTTAGGCAACGGAGAAACTGCATGTCGATGGTCAGATGACAAAAAAACTATGGAAGAAATAGAATGTCCGTGTGAAAAAAACAAAGAAACATCAGATGGCAAAAGACCAGTCTGTAACCAAAGGGCTTTTTTAATGGTTATTCTTCCTCAAGTCAATATGGGTGGGGTATACCAGATTTCTACCAGTTCATATAATTCGATTGTTGATATTAATTCAGGATTGGATTATGTGGAGGCTCTTATTGGCAGGGTTCAGATGGTGCCTCTAAAATTTAAACGTGAAAAGGTAGAAACTCACCACGATGGTAATAAACAGACACATTACACATTAAAAATAAACTTTGAAGGTAACATAAATTTTATTAACCAATTAAGAGAAAATACTAAGCGAATACTTCTGGAAGCAGAAAAAATAGCATTGCCACTCCCTAAAGATGAGAACCCTGAGTTTGACGAAGCCGATATGTTGGAATCCAGCGGGGTAAAAGATGAAGAGACCGAATCCAAAGGTACACAGAATACCCCTGAGACACCCGTAAACGCCTCTAAAACGAACGAAACCTCCGAAAGTGATGATAAGATAGCTGAAGAAGTATTTGGCAGTGAATTTGGCAGTGATACAATATTAAAGAAGAATTTACGTAGTGAAATAGGGAAAATAGCTTTTAAATGCAAAGTTACTACACAAGCATTACAAAAAACCATAGAAAATATCACTGATGGCAAGAAATCAAAAAGTGAAGAATGTTCAATTGAAGAATTGAAGAAGTTACTTGTCTGGGTATCGAAGTTTATAGATAAGAAAAAGAGTCGTGAAAACAGGAGGGAAAAATGAAATTCAAACATTCTTTAATGGGACTGAGAAATGAAGCGAGTGAATTAAATGATAGAATTTCAAAAAGTAGATGCAAAAGAGTTATAGAAATTTACAAGAGAGAACTTATGGAAATAGAAAAGGAAGGAATTTACTTGGAGCATAGAGAAGTTTTGAATCCAGAAGAGAAGGAAATCAAGCAGTTAGTTAAGACTATAGATAAACATGTATTTTATTCCGGGGCGTGCGTAAGTTGTGGAGAAACTTGGCTTAAACTAAAATCGTTCCTGAGAGAGTGTTGGCAATAGTCAATGCTTTAACAGGATTAGATATAACAATAAATGAATTAGAGAAAGGAGAAAACAAGTGAAGTTTTTGAACCATAGAAAAGAAAAAAAAGGAAAAGGGAAAGAGAGGAAGATGGATGAAAGCAAATAAACTACGGAAAATAATCTGTTCGGAGGGTAACCCTTGTGATAACAGATGTGCGAGTTTCGAATGGTGTAATAAAGTCGAACAGGAAATCCTGAAAACGATTGAGGAATGTAAACGAAAATTAAATATGAAAGATGTTGATGATATTAACGAAAATGATTTATGGAATAGGGCAATAGATTATGTAATCAAACAACTAAACTTAATACAGGAAACGATGAAATGATTGTAGGATTAGTCAATCTTGACAGTAAATTACCAAACATAGCTCTTGAAAAAATAAAAATGTATTACAAAAACGATGCTCTATACACAGAACCAATAGAAACCATTGTTTGTGATAGGGTTTACTGTTCGTCAATTTTTACTTTTACTGACAAGAGTTATGTTTCGCCCAAATGGATATGTGGTGGAACAGGATTTAATTTAACAACAAAATTACCGCCAGAAATTGAATGTATGAAACCCAAAATAAATTATGGTGTTACTACAAGAGGTTGTATTCGCAAATGTCCCTTTTGTGTTGTTCCTGAAAAAGAAGGCAATATCTATATTACTGGAGATATTTATGATATATGGGATGGCAAAAGCAAAAATATATGTTTGTATGATAACAATATACTTGCGTTACCTGAACATTTTATTATGATTTGTAATCAAATAAAGAAAGAGAAAATAAGAATTGACTTTAATCAAGGATTAGATCATAGACTTTTAACAGATGAAATATGCAAATATTTAAAATCAATATCACATAAAGATTATCATTTTGCTTTTGATAATATAAAATATGAAAAAACAGTTAGAAAGGCAATAGAACTATTAAAATTAAATGGTATAAATCGTTCTACTTGGTATACGCTCGTTGGATATGATTCGTGTTTTGAAGAGGATTTATACAGAGTAGAATTATTAAAGTCATTAAATCAAAATGCTTTTATTCAACGATATAATTACAATATAAAAAAATACGATAGAAAATACAATGAATTATCAAGTTGGTGCGCTCAACATAATTTTTTTCAGGCACATACTTTTAAAGAGTTTTGCAAAGTAAGAGGATTTGACTATCAGGAAACGATGAAATGATTGACAAAAATAAAGAACTACCATTTGATATCAAAATTATTAATACCGATATTCCAGAAGATACTATTCTGATTGTAGCGCCGTATTCTGATATTGGAATAAGAAAATGCAGGACACGGGAAGAAATAGCGGATTATTTGATAAAGAAAAAGAAAGTTTATCTTGTGATGAATGTAAAATGAAAAATATTTCCAGGCCTCTTGACAAGTTTGTTGTTCTAAAACTGGTAAAATGAAAAATAGTGACAAAATAATACTTCATTTATGTGCGGATTTAGGTTCTGATAGTATTGAATATCAAAGAAATGGTTATGATGTCAGAATAGTAGGTAAAGATATTGGAATTGAAAATTGTAATCCCCCAGACAATGTTTACGGGATTATTGCTAACCCGGTATGTAGAGATTTTTCAATGGCATTAACAAAGTCCAAATATCCACGAGATTTAAAAAGAGGAATGATTATGGTAAAAGAATGTTTAAGGGTAATTTGGGAATGTCAATATAAAATAACAAGAACACCACACCCTATAAGTCCATTGAAATTTTGGTGTATAGAAAATCCTGCAACTGGTTATTTAAAATGGTTTTTAGGAAAACCTGTTTTTCAATATCAACCTTATGAATACGGGGAAAATTATTCAAAGAAAACTGCATTATGGGGATATTTTAATTTACCTCTAAAACCAATATTATTTAATCCGATTAGAAGCAATATGAATTTTTGCAAAAATAAAGACATATTAAGAAAAATGCCAGTTGGATCACCTGAAAGAAGTAGATGTCCCTATAATTTCGCAAAGGCATTTTATGAAGCCAATAAATAAAATTATTTTGAACGCTCTTGACAAGATTTTAATAGTTTGCTATAATTGTAATATGGTAAAGCAAGTATTGTCAAAATCTAAAAAAATAAGGGATACACGGTTATTACCTCTCACGAGATAATATTTGCTTTACCGACGTGTATCCTTTTCTTTATAAGGAGAAAAAGGAGCTACTATGTTAAAAAATGATTTAGAGTTAGAATTAGAGAAAGTGATATTAAAAAAATACGGAAGAACAGCAAAAGAATTAAGACAGGACGAAAAGTTTAATATATGGGATGCATATACTTTGCTAAAAGCATATACAGGTATTTCAAAACGTTGGTTTTCACCGGAAGAATTTAACAAGAAAATAAAAGCAATCCAAAATGTGTTAGGGGTTTAGATGTCAGATAAATTTACACCAATACATAATGAGGTTTTGGAAGCGTTGATGATAAAGAGATTAAGCACCTATGAATGGCAAACCTTACTTTGTATTATTCGTAAAACTTACGGATACATTGATGATAATGGTGATAGAAAAAGAATAGATTGGATAACAAATTCGCAAATAAGTGACATGACAAAAATTTCCAGGCCCCATGTTTCAAGAGCAATAAACAAATTGATTAAAAAAAGGTTTTTAAAAAAAGAAGGTATCCAAATAGGGTTAAGTAAAGACTTCTATAAATTACCCAAACAGGCAACAGAATTACCCAAACAGGTAATGGAATTACCTGAACAGGTAACTATTAGAGAGAGAATTACCCAAACAGGCAACTATAGAGAGTTACCTAAACAGGTATTGACCGATACCCAAACAGGTAACAAATCGTTACCTAAACAGGTACACACAAAAGAAATAAAAGAAAATACTACAAAAGAAACTATAATGTCATATTTTAACGAAGTTTGTAAAAAAACACTTAAACTTAGTCCCTTAAGGAGAAAGATAATAGATAATTGCTTAAAAGGGGGGCGGTCTGTTGATGATATTAAAAAGGCGATTCTTAACTTTAGCCGAGATACTTGGGAAGATAGGGCAAAATACTGCGATTTGGTATATGCCATAGGGGTTAGAAATAAAATAGATAATTTCGATAAGTGGTTTAATCTATCAAAACAAATATCACAAGAAAAAACGCCAGAACAAAAGAAAAAAGAACGAGATGAATATTTAAAACTATTTCCACAGCATAGAAGTTACATAGAAAACAAAGAAAAACAAGAGGCACAATGCAAATAGGTTTAGAAATGGCTATTTTATCAATCTGGATTTTTGACGAAAAAAACGAGGTGTCGAAACTATCGGATTTAAACGAGGATTTATTTACAGATAAAGTTATATTCAATAAAATTAAACTATACAAAGAATCAGGTCATCCTTATGATACATTACTCATGTCATCAATTCTTGGGACAGATTTAACTAAACAAATAACAGAAACCATAGGATTGATAGGCACTATACAGGCATATCGGTCATATTTAGATCAACTTAAAAAATTACGTATTAAACAGAATATTAACGACGCATTATTGAGCGACAACATTACAGTAGATATTTTGCAACAGCAAATTAAGTTATTACAAGATAATTCATTATATGAAAAACCTGTTTTTGATTTAAAAAAAGATTATGGTAAATATATAGATGAAATAAAACGCAGACTGAAAGGCGATTATGAACGATATAATACCGGAATACAAGAGCTTGACGATAAACTTGGTTATCTTCTTCCCGGATATTTGGTTGTTATAGGTGGACTACACGGGACCGGTAAGACCAATTTTAATGTAAAAATAATGGATAATCTCACCAATGCAACTAAACCTTGCTTGTATGTGTCAAGTGAGATGTCTCCTGAATCCTTACTGGATAGGATAGTATCGCAACAAATAGATGGATTAAGCACAATGCAACTAAAGGATGGATATATTGGTAGTAGATTAGATGAGATTGATAAGGTTATAAAAAAATTGAGTATCAAACCTATAAACATTTTAGAAACAGGCATTTTTAATATGGAAAAAATAAGTAGATATATTGACGATATTAAACCTAAAGTAATGTTTATAGATTTTATCCAGATGTTTTGTTTAGAGATTAGTTATGGAGATAACAGAGCGTCGGCAATGAGTGAAATAGCAAGACAGTTAAAAGCGTTAGCTGTTGATAAAAATATTGTTGTTATAGCATTGTCGCAAGTAAATGCAGAAGGACAAATGAAGGAAAGTAGGGGAATTGAAGAAAAAGCAGATGTGGTTATGAGACTTGAAGACGAAGAAAAAGATACCAATGATTCTAAACTTATAAAACTTATTATAACTAAAAATCGTTATGGGGAGACTAATAAAATGTATTTTAGATTTAGCAAGATAGATTGTAGTTTCGAAATTACTAAAGAATGTTTGTCAGAATACAAAGAGGAAACGTCGGATTGGGTAACCGAAAAATACAAATAAAATGAATTACGAATACGAAAAAAGAACGGAAAATATAGCAGAACTTTTGGGTATATAAAAAGCAGGAGGGTAAAATGAAACAAGATAAGTTAGGTTCTGTTTGGGAATCAAGATTAAAACTTCGGGCGGAAGGGAACAAACTTTGGGCAGAAGCAATATTGCAGGTTTACGGTAATATAAAAATGGAATGGAAAAATTACAATAAGAAACAAAATGATTACGAATGTCATCTTGAAAATGGTAAGGTCTTTAAACCATAAAAAGCAAGGAGGGTAAAATGAACGAAAGAATCATCACAGAAACAAACATTAAAGGCGATTTGAAATTTGATGGTAAGTTGATTTTTGCCGAGGATTTGGGTCTTGTAAAAGTGGAAGGAAGTATAAAAGCGGAAACAATAATAGTTAAAGCGGGGACTTGGATTGAAGCGGGGAGTTACATTACAGCGGGGAATTGGATTACAGCGGGGAGTTACATTGCAGCGGGGAGTTACATTAAAGCGGGGAGTTACATTAAAGCGGGGAGTTACATTAAAGCGGGGAGTTACATTACAGCGGGGAGTTACATTACAGCGGGGAATTGGATTGAAGCGGGGGATTGGATTGAAGCGGATGGTTGTATTTTAGCGGGGAATTGGATTGAAGCGGATGGTTGTATTTTAGCGGGGGATTACATTAAAGCGGGGAATTGGATTGAAGCGGATGGTTGTATTTTAGCGGGGAGTTACATTGCAGCGGGGAGTTACATTTTTAGTTTTATATTTGATATTCAATGCAAATATTTTATAACCAAAGACCTACCATTCTATCGTAAATTTTGGTCAGAGATGAAACCATTAAAAAAATGGAAAGAAGAAATTCTTGACGAAAACAAATGTTGGGGAGACTACAAAGAGATGATAAAGAGAGAAGAGGCAATAGAAATCTGTAATTGGGAAGGTTGGCATTGGATACTTAAAGCACAGTTAGAAATGTTTTTTGGGTTAAAAGAGAAATATGAAATTAATGGAGGGTAAAATGAACATAGAACGAGAGATACAAATAGCGGTAAATATTAAACCATTAAGTATCAATCAGGCATTTCAGGGACGGCGGTTCAAAACAAAGGCATATACTAAATATTGCCACGATGTAGCATGCTTACTAACTGATAGACAATACGATGAAATGATAAAAGGATATGTTGAAATCCATTATAAATTTTATTTAAAGAATTGGAAAATGACAGACGGAGACAATTGTGTTAAATGTTTGCAAGACCAATTAGTTTCAAGAGGTTTAATTCAAGACGATAGGTTTATTATGAAATATGTAATTGAAAAAATACCAAGTAAGATTGATAAAATTGAGATTATTGTTAAATCTTTAAAAGGAGAAATGAAATGAACGAACTAATCAAACAAAATAAGTTAGCAAACTTGGATTATTTTCTTACAAGGTCAGATTTAAAAACACTGGATAAGTATAAACCTCAAATTCAAAATGAGATAAGAAGGTTATTACAACCGGAAGTAGACGAACTGAGTAACGTAAGAGCTACTAACAATGCCTTTAGAATGATAAACAAGGCGTTAGGTCTATAAAGACAGGAGGGAAAAATGAAAAAGAAAACAAACAAAGTTAGAATATTTTGGTGGGAAAGTAACTTACCAGACCTAAACAAAGCATACAATTGTATAAGTTGGAGAGGTAGAGTTATTATGGAAGATTTGTATAAACAATATGATGTTATAGGTTTATTGATTGGGAGCGATTTTGCTTTAATTGTCAAATAAAAGCAGGAGGGTAAAATGAAACACTTAAAATACAAAATTTTGTTCTGGGCTATCATCTGGATTGTTTGGTCAATGGCGTGCTTTGGTCTCGGGGTAACTATAAGAATTTTCTTCGGCCAGGGACAAATTATAATAGAAAACTACTATGGCGTAGAAATACCAAAGGAAATAGTAGTTAAGAAAAATATAAAGGGAGGTAAGTAACAATGGAAGAGATTAAATGTATGAGAGACAAGAGCAGAATTTATGCGGAAGAAAAGAGATGAGATATGAAACTTGGCGAAACGTATATTTATTCGAACGGAATTTCTGGAATAATTGTTGAAATTACTCCCAGATATATTGTAGTTGATTCGAACAGTTACGGCTGGTTTGGAAGAGTTGAGTATATCATAGAACTACCGGAATCTGATAAACCAGTAGAATATAATTCTCAAGAAATGATAGGGGGTGTAGAATGATTTTCGTGATAGCGGAATTAGGGATTAACCATAACGGGAATATAGAAACAGCCAAGCAGTTAATAAAAGTAGCAAAGGATTGTGGGTGTAATGCTGTCAAATTCCAAAAAAGAACGATTGATATTGTTTACACAAAAGAATTTCTCGATTCACCGAGAGAGAGTCCGTGGGGTAAAACCCAACGTGACCAGAAGCAAGGGTTAGAATTTGGGTTAGAGCAATACCATGAGATAGACAGATACTGTAAAGAATTACAGATAGATTGGTTTGCTTCTGCTTGGGATATTCCAAGTAAACATTTCTTAAGACAATTTGATTTAAAGTATAACAAAATCGCTTCTGCTATGTTAGTATACGAAGAACTATTACAAGAAGTTGCTTTTGAGGGAAAATATACTTTTATTTCTACTGGCATGAGTAATATCGGACAGATAGCACATGCAATAAAAATATTCTCTTATTATATTTGTCCATTTGAATTAATGCACTGTGTATCAACATATCCTATGGCAGACGAGGATGCTAATTTAAATAAAATATTAGAATTAAAGGACAAGTTTAATTGCAATGTTGGATATAGTGGCCACGAGGTGGGTGTGGCTATCTCTTGCGCAGCGGCTGGGTTAGGTATAACATCACTTGAACGGCACATTACACTTGACCGGACTTCTTATGGTAGTGACCAATCAGCATCCCTTGAACCTAACGGCTTGAGGCAATTGGTAGACTCAGTAAGAAAAATAGAAAAGGCAATGGGGACAGGTTCTATGGAAATAAACCCAAAAGAGATTCCTATCGCTAAAAAACTAAGGGGGTATATAAAATGAATAAAGTAATCGCCATAATACCCGCAAGAGGTGGTAGTAAGGGAATACCAAAAAAGAACATAATTGACTTTTGTGGTAAGCCGTTAATGGCGTGGTCAATTCTGCAGGCAAAAGCGACTCCACAGATAGATGAAGTTTACGTGAGTTCAGATTCTGACGAAATTCTTGACATTTCAAAAAGTTACGGAGCTGTACCTATCAAACGGCCTGACAATATGTCAGGTGATACTGCTACAAGCGAACAATCCATAAAACATTGTTTGTCAGTAATAGACATTAAACCCGATATTATTGTTATGTTACAAGCGACAAGCCCATTAAGGGAAAAAGACGAACTATCTAAAGCTCTGATTGAATTTACGGAAAATGTTGACTGCATGTTTTCTTGTTGTATAGCTACGGATATGTTAATGTGGAACAATACTTTTACAAAATCTAATTATGATTTTATGAATCGAGGCAGGAGGCAAGATAGGAAATCGGATTATATAGAAACTGGTTCATTCTACATGTTCAGAACTGAAATTATTGAAAAATATAATAACAGATTAGGAGGAAGAGTGAGAATATATTTACAAGACCTTTGGCAAATGTTCGAAATAGATACTCTTGAAGATTTAGAATTGGTTAAATTTCTTTTTAAGGGTAGGGGGTTAGATAAATGAGACAAGTATACATAAACGGTAAGTTCGTTCCTGAAACAGAAGCAAAAGTTTCTATTTACGATTCTGCTTTAATGTTTGGCGATATGGTTTTTGAGATGACCAGAAGCTTTAACAAAGAACAGTTTAAGTTAAGAGAACATCTTGAACGGCTTTATACGGGTATTAAGATATTACGGATACCTATCAAACAAACGATAGACGAACTTCAAGAAATATGTTACAAAGTCCAAAAAATAAACGAACCTGAATTTAGCAAAACTGACGAACACCGTTTAATGATAAACGTTAGCCGGGGTTTATTAGGGATATACTCAAAAATAGGTAAATTAGAACCAACGGTAATCGTCGCTGATTTTCCGTTAAAATGGACTGTCCAGGGAATGGGTAAATTATATAATACCGGTATAAATATGGTTATAACATCTCAACGAGCGATACCCCCATATTTATTAGATCCTAAAATAAAAAGTCGTAGCCGATTACATTACCAGTTAGCTAACATCGAAGCGTCTCAATTTAAAGGCGACAACAATTGGGCGTTGTTATTAGACGTTGATGGTTTTATAGCGGAAGGTACTGGGGACAACTTTTTTATCGTAAAAGATGGCGTTATAATAACGCCTAAGGGACATAACGTATTACGAGGTATAAGCAGAGATTACATATTTGACTTAGCAAAACAAACAAAGTTGAAATGTATAGAAAAAGACATCGAACCTTACGATGTGTATACTTCCGACGAAGCGTTTATAACCGGGACCCCATTTTGTATGTTACCCGTAAAAAGTTTAAACGGTTTACCTATTATAAATAAATCAAAATTACTGATTGCGGATGTTTTAATTAACTTTTGGAGTAAAAATGTCGGGGTAGATATCAGGCGACAAATAATAAACTGGAACAAGGAGACAGGAGAACCTAATGGAACAACGCCATACAAGTTTTGATGGATTAACTACTGTAAACATTGAGCTTACCAACAGGTGCAACAAAAAATGTTGGATGTGCGGGAGACGTCAAATAGAACCAAAACCGAACGATATGGATTTTGGGGATTTAAAAAGACTATCAAAGCAGTTACCAAATGGTATTGTAGTTCAATTTCATAATAATGGAGAACCTCTTTTATATCCTGTATTCGGTGAAGCGGTGAGTTTATTCAAACATCAAATACGGTGTATGGACACAAACGGGAAACTACTTATGGATAAGCGAGATGAAATTATTAATAATTTAGATACCATAACAATATCTACGTTTGAAAATGATGACGAATCCGAAGAACAGCTTAAAATTCTAAAAGAGTTTTTGAGATTTAAAGGAAACAGGAAACCTCGCACTATAATCCGTTGCCTTGGCCACTTACCGAAACAAGTAGAAAAATACAAAAAGTTAGATTGTTTGATAGTTCCACGTGTTTTACATTCGCCAATGGGAAGTTTTGATTATCAACTAAATTCAACTATTCCAGAAATAGGTATTTGTCTTGATTTGCTTAACCATCTATCAATCCGTAGTGATGGCTACGTATCTATGTGCGTAAGGTTTGATCCTTATAGCATTGGTATAATAGGTAACCTCTGTGAGCAATCGTTATCAGATATCTGGAATAGTGAACTAAGAAAAGAAATAATAAACAAGCATATTGTAGGTAAACGAAACGAAGTGCCTTTATGTAACAAATGCCATTATTGGGGAGTTCCAACAGGAGGCTGTTAAATATGAAAAATAGATTAGAAAAGAAAAGGGTAATAAGACTTACTGGTTATGATTTGAACTATGTTATTTGGGCTTTGAAAAGATGGAATAATTTACTTAGTCATTTTAAGTTAAACAATCGACCTAATAAAATAATGGATATAATAAAATATTTAACGAAACAGTATAAGCTAATAAAATGATATTTATAATATGTCTGGTTCTTTGGTTGTTAGGGTATTTGCATAGCGCTGGTTGGGTTTTGTTCTGGTGGCTTGTTAATGAAATTTATGAAATTATACAAGAGTATTGTGATTAACCCAAAATGGATGAAGATAAGTTACTGCAAAGTTAGAGAGCTCATTAAAGAATTTAACTATCAAAAGAATACTAAACCTAAAACAACTTGTATCGTCAGTAATTTATCTGTAAAATACAACGTTTCTAAAAGAACAGTTTATTCCTACCTGAAAAAATATAATTGATATTTACTGCAACCTTATTGTAAAGTATAGTAATATATTATATATATTATTATATGAAGAAAACGATTGAGAATCGTAAAAGAACCAATAAATCTTATTTATTCGGACCAGGCAATAACGCTAATCCTAATGGTAGACCTAAAGGCACTCCAAATAAAATAACAAAAGAAGTTAAAGAAGTTATCTCTGAAGTATTTGAAAATATGGGTGGAGTGGAAGCGTTTACTACTTGGGCTAAAGCCAATCCTAAAATATTCTATCCGTTTATTTATACGAAAATCATTCCTAAAAATATTGAAATTGATAATACTGATGGCAAACCGTTTGAAGTAAGAGTTATCAATGGTAATTAAAGGGTTTGAGTTAGGTCATAATGGACAGAGCAAAGAAATCAAGTTTTACAAAGATTCTAAAGAAAACGAAAAACAGATTAGATACTTCAATAATTTGTTTGACAAAAACTTACAATTATATAATTGTAACCGATATGGAGAATATGCATACTTTGGGGCGTTTCGCTGTTCCAAATCGTTTAGCCAACAGTTAGCGGTCTTTCTTATTTGTTTGCATTATCCCAAAACGAAAGCTGTTTATATCCGTGAAACTTACGACGAATTGAAAGACTCGGTTATAAAACAGTTTAATGACGACTTTGAATATTTAGGAGCGTATGAGTATAGAATCTCGGATAGAGTTGCTAAGTTTAAAAACGGGTCAGAGTTACGGTTCAGAACGTTCGAAAAAGATACTGGAATATTATCGACGGAATATGATGTTATAGCAGTCTGCCAGGTTGAAGATATTCCTCACGAGTTGTTTTTGCAGCTGATTGGTAGAGCATCAGGCAGAATCTTAGGGCAGAAAGGAATAATTTTAGTGGAAGGTAATCCCGCAAGCGGTTGGGTTAAAGACAGATACAGGGACCAGTCAATAGAAATGTTAGAACAGAAAGGTATATTTTGTATTCCTGATGGAGTAACACCGGACAATCCGTTTGTCACAGCAGAATATAAACAATGGCTTATAGATAACTATCCAAAGTTCTGGCTTGATAGATATTATTATGGATTATGGGATAATCGTGAAGAGCTTGTATTCAGTGAGTTTAACGAATCAAAGTATGTAATCGAACCAATAAGCCCAAGAGACATCCCCAAAACTTATGTTAAGCGTAACGGGTTTGATTGGGGATGGAACAATCCAAGTTGTATACTACGAGCGTTTTTAGATTATGACGGACGTTTAACAATATACGATGAATTTTATCAATCTAAAACTTTACCCGAAAACTTAGCTGAATGGAATAACCAGTATGGCAAGGTATTAACAGTAGCAGACCATTCGATGAAAGGTTTGAAAATGCCCACCAAAGATGATGAAAACAAAACAGTCTGGAGTGAGTGCGAGAAATACGGAATGTTACTTCAAACTTGCAACAAGGAAGAACTATCTAACATCATACTTACCAACAGTCTAATGAAACAAGATAAGTTCAGAATAACTAAAAATTGCGTCAATACATTGAGAGAAGTAAAGAACTGGAAATGGAAACGGTTGAAATTAGGCCAGGACAAGAACATGCCTGAAGAAGCGATAGACAAAGATAATCATGCTTGTGATACCATAAACTATTTAGTAGCAGATTTGTTTGGCGAACAAGCACCAAACCCAGCAGACGCAGAGTTCAAAAAATCGTTGCAGTACGTAGTTATGAAACATAACACAAAACAGTTGGCGTATGTGAATAGTTAAAAATGAAATACAAATACGATAGAGAATTAGGTAAAGTAGTTGAAATATCAGGAACAAAACATAACGGGTTCAAGAAGTTTTTCGACTGGTCTCTTGGTAAACAGATTAATAGTTTAGACGATATAAAAGCGATAGAAAAAAAAGGTCAGATATTTACTACAGTCAGGGAAGTAGAAGAACTGAAAAAGAAAAAAGAAAAGTGGAGAGAAGAATTACATTTAAAACAGATAGAAAAAGGTATTAAGAATATATTGATAGACGGTAATCAGGGCAGGAAGTTTAGTATGGAAAACAGAGAACATCGGGAACGATGTTTAGCGGAAATGAGAAGAAATTAAATGAGTTTACTTGGTAAAGCGGCAAACTATTTAAAAGATTTAACTGGTAGGAATAAATTATCAAAACCTCAAGACCACGATGATTTGTTCAGGCTCATTTCTAATATATGGGATAAGTGCGAGAACAAATCTGGATACGTTAAAAAGCAAAGAAGTTACTGGAACGGCGAATTACAGAACTCTTTATCAACTCTTGGATATTTTTTAGGTCAGGATAGGTCAAACTACAATATTGTCAAATCGATAACAGAAACTAAAGTTAAAAACATGCTTGATTGCCAGTTTGTTATTACCGTAGTTCCTGATTACGGTTCTTTTTACGATATAGATAAAATGAAAGATGTGCGAGATGTAGCTGATATATTTACAGACGCATTGAGGGGAATAGACAAAGCAAACAATGTGGATTGTATTGAAGAACAAATTGCGAGAGATGGTGAGCTATGCGGATTTGGTGGTTCTCAGGTTGAATTGTCAACTACTGATAGGGCTGATGGCGAAATCAAGATTAAATATATACCAGCAGAGAATTTACGGTGGAACAAAACCGCTTCACAAGACCATATTTCTGCAATTGGATATATAACTGAATATACACCTGCGGAAGCGAAAGAATTATACGCTAAATTAAATGGCGTTTACGACGAAGAACTCTGCAAGAAAATTGATGATCTATCTGAAAACGTATACGAACGTGAAGGCCATAAATCGCAGACAGGAGCAGTATTGAATTACGTTAACACCGCCAACAATACCGGTGGCAGAGCGTTTATAGAGGCAGGGAGTGACGGTATACAATGTGGCAGAGTAGTCAAACTTGTAACGTTGTATTTATTAGACGATTCGGTGTATGCTCCCGAAGAAACCGACTCTAACGAGACAGAACAATTAAAACAAGAATATATCAAAGCGTTCCCTGACGGCAGGAAAATCGTATTTTGTCCAAGAGACAATAAAAAAGTTATATTATTGGACGAACCCGCTCCAACGGGATTTAAAAAGTTAGGGAATATAGATGTTTATAATCATACCTATACCAATAGTTTAGCCGGTAAGGGAAGTATTGACGATATTATACCTATACAAGACAGGATAAACGGATTATTCGCTAAATACCGGGAAAAAGTAAGTTTTGATTTCGATACGTTAATCGGTCCCGATGACTTAACGGAGGACGGTAGCGATATAGTTAAAAGCGGTTACACAAAAGTTCCATCGTTTAACCAAACTAAAATACCCGCTTTTATTTCCTCCAACAGTATGGAAAAAGCGAAAGAAATTTTAGTCGCTATCGAATCGTTTGTTAAAGGCGCTTACGAATTAGCACATATTAACCAGATAATGATGAGTGGCCAGCAACCGAGTGGAATAACCAGCGGAGAACAGATAGAACGTTTACAGGAATCACCGATGGTTGATATTCGAGCTCAGCAACGTAATTTCAAGAATTGGAAAATAGCTGTTGGTGAAAAATGTTTGTTGCTTATTATACAAAATTATACTACACAACGATTAATATTTCTTACCTCTGCGATTGACGGCGCTAAGATAGCTAAAATCGATACGAACAACGAAACAGGTGAAAAGAAAATAATATTATACAAAGAAATTGAAGGTAAAGTAGAAGAAACTAAAAGTATAGATTTTAACAACGAATGGAAATTTAAAGTTGAAGTTATTGCGGGAACAGAAATACCAAGAAGCAGGAAAGAAAACGCTGCTTTAGCGGATAAAATAGCAGTATCACCTATAATGCAATCGGGCAATATACCGTTAATAGAAATGTATCTGGAATCACAGGATTATCCTAACCGAAGAGCGGTAGTGACATTACTAAAACAACAGCAAGACGCTATGGTAAAGAACCCGCATGTAATGACGATTGAAGATATAATCAAAAACCCGCCTGTTTGTACAGCTGTTTCGAATTTGTTTAAATCGTTAGATGGGTTTAGTAAAGCCCAAGGACAGTTGCTATCAAGTGTTGGTTTAGATCCATCAACAAATACATTGACTACAGCTCCAGCAGATAAAATAACGTCAAAATCACAGGTAAAAGATATAGCCGTAGTTGTACCTCAGCAAATTTCAGAAAATCCAGACCAGATTGTTTTTGGGAATAAAACAGCAAGAGAAATAGAGGACAAGAAACAAGTCCTGATAGAGAGCAAAAAACAAGCTCAAAAAGGAGGTGTTCTGCAATGAAAGATTTAGTGTATGGTGAGGAGTTTGAATTTAAAGGGATGACACTTAAATTTAAGGTTAGGGGTATTTTACCGGCAGGTCAACCATTGCAATTAAATTTTAGTGGAGAAAAGATTTATAACGTCGAAGTAAATGGAAGATGTGAATATATGAAAGAATCGTTTTTGGATATGTTAAATGTTAGTCAGGTAAAAGCTGATATAGGTATTGGTATTGGTAAACCAACAGAACTTATAGGAGAAAAAACAGAAAACCTAATAAAAGCATTACCAAAAATATTAGGCAGACCGCCTAAAAAAAGGAGGGGTAAATAGATATGCCACCAGAAATGGAACATTTACAAGAAGATGAAAAAAGGTTTGATGAAATATTGCAGTTGTTAGAACAAGCAAAACAAGATCCGTCTGTAATAGACCAGATTATCCAGATTGTTTCTGAAATGAAATCAAAAGACGAAGGTGAAGAAAAGCAGGGAGAAGTAGAGGAAACAGGTCTAACCGTAAAAGGTTCTAAGCCAAGTTTCGAAGAGAAACTGCAAAAAGTAATGGCTCAAAGAACAGGAGGGTAGTATATGGTAAATATACCAAAAGAAGAATGTAAATTTGTATCTCCAGAAGAGTTTGGTTTGCCACAGCAGATGTCTAACGCCCAGTTAGTTAAAATGGCAAAAGCAATTAATGGGATGACAGAAAGATTATCGAAAGAAGAATTGAAACAAAAAATAGCGGAATTAACTAATAAATTAAACGAAACGCAGGGATAAACAAGCCCGGAACAAATGGGTAAACATTCCCAAACAGGAGCAGTAAAAATGGAATCTACAACAGTAGTAGCAACAGAACCTACAACAGTAGTAGCAACAGAACCGGTAAAAGAAAGTTTAACTCAAACGAGTTTGTCTGGAACAAAACCAGAGTCGTTGGGCACACAGGTAGGGGTCAAAACAGACCTTGCAAAATCTGTATTGCCTGAGGCTAAATGGTATGAGAAAGACGAACGATGGGATAAGGTATGGAAAAAGAATCCAGAGAATATCATAAACGGATATAAAACTCTGGACGAAATCCTTGAAACGAAGTATAAACCTACATTCAAGATGTGGGAAGATTTACAAGGTAAATTCAAGGGTGTCGGTATTGACTCAGGTAAAATTGACGATTATATAAACGAATATAAATCGTTAAAAGACCCTAACAATGCCGTAAATCAAGTTTATAACTTATTGAAAGAGCTTATTTCCGACGACGATTTAGCGGCTCAGGATTTCGATTTGGCTATTGAAAAAATCAAGGAAGGTAAACTGTCACGTAAATATCCCGGTGTTGACGCAGAGTTACGAGAGAAACTAATAGCCCAAGAGA